>Ga0247837_1000685_pt1 | contig 72916 bp, 60 predicted proteins | sample LaCtaG_2_FD_187115 | JGI IMG/M metagenome (GOLD analysis project Ga0247837, IMG submission 187115) | Freshwater microbial communities from meromictic Lake La Cruz, Castile-La Mancha, Spain - LaCruzMarch2015_14.5m | ecosystem: Environmental > Aquatic > Freshwater > Lake | place: Spain: Castile-La... | reverse complement strand
AATCCGGGCTCAGAGGCGCGTACGTCCACCGGGAAGGCAAGAGCATCACCCCCACAGCGGGTAAGTGCAGTAAACATCCTCGGAGGAGCCAAAGGAGAAGACGCGGAAAGAACACGGTAAGCACAGAAGATGCCGAACACATTTGGTTTCCAACCCCTTTCACAACCCAAGCGATCCGCATGCTCTCCGAACTGAACTCCTCTTCGACGTCACCCGGCGTCTTGAGGAGGCGGGTCTGGATTACATGTTGACCGGCTCCATGGCGCTCAACCACTACGCCCAGCCCCGCATGACGCGGGACATCGATATCGTCATCGCGCTCCTCCTTAAGGATCTGGAAATCCTGCCCGCCGTCTTCGGCGAGGAATTCTATTTCAGCAAGGAAGACCTGATTCTCTCAAAACTCGATTGGGCGAGGGATTCCCAGAGCCAGCGTCAGCTCTCCGATGTGGAAAATCTCCTCGCCACCGGTGCCGACCTCAACTACCTACAGATATGGTCTCAAAAATTGAACCTGACAGATATGCTGACACGGGTTTCTCCATAGCGGACACCCCGCCGGATCTTAACACCCACCTCTTCCGGAAAATGATGGAGAAATCAGGAGCCGAACGCATGGCCATCGCTTGCGGCATGAACGACACCGCCCGCGAACTCGTCTGGTCCGGCATTCCCCAAGACCTCCCCCCATCCGAACGCCGCCAGCTCTTTCTTGAACGCTTTTATGGTAAAAGCCTTACCACTTCACTCTAATCAAGCTTCGATCATCGCGTAGGCATTGTGGTTGTGGATGGATTCGAAATTTTCCGCCTCCACCCGGAACCATTTCACTGCCGTGTTGCCCTTGAGTCCGGCGGCGACGTTGCGCGCCAGATCCTCGACGAAGACCGGCTGGTCGTAGGCGCGCTCGGTGACTGCCTTCTCGTCCACCCGTTTCAAACCGGCGTAAAGCTCGCAACTCGCCGAGGATTCAGCGAGGTCGATCAGTTCGGAAAAAGTCAGGCGATCATCGGCCTCGACGGAGATGGTGACCATGCCGCGCTGGTTGTGCGCACCCCTTTCGCTGATCGCCTTGGAGCAAGGGCATAGCGTCGCCACAGGAACCTGGAGGCTCAGGAAAATCGCATCACCTTCCTCCGCCGAGTGGCGGCACTCCATGCCGAGCTCGTAATCCAGCTTGCTGCGCATGCCGGAAATAGGTGCTTCTTTTTCGCGGAAAATTGTGAACTCGCAGCCGACGTGCGCGCGAACCGCCTGAAGCCTGGTGGCGAGATCCTTTGTCAAACGCATCACCGATGCCCCGTTTAGCGGCTCTGAAAATCCGTGCAGCGCCTCCACGAAACGGCTCATGTGCGTGCCCTTCAGATGGGCGGGCAGCTCCACGGTCATCTCGAATTTCGCGACCGTGTGCATCAGCGTCCCACCCTCGCCGAGGTAAGTGGCGGGGTAGCGGAGTTCCCGTACGCCCACCCGGTCAATCACGATCTCGCGGTGATCCGACTCGCTCTGTGTATCCGGTAATCCGTTCATGCTATGGGGAAAGATCGAACCACAACCGGAGCGAAGCGGAGATGGCCGGACTGGAAACATCCAATCCCTCCGGCAAATGGACACCGATCAACACGGATGAAGATCGAAATGGTGATTTTAAGACAATTCATATTCTTTCGAATAAACTCTTTGTAGCTACCACAGCTCCGCGTCCCTTTGCGACCTTCCTGCCATTCGTAGCTTTCTTGACCGCCGTCTTGTCCGCCGAAGCCTTGGCGTAGGAGGAAGCCTTGGCGAAGGAGGTAGCGAAGTATGGTGCGCCTTTGCGGTGAAAAACAACTGGTTCGTGAGGGGAATTTCTATTTGATAAAAAGGCGAAAAAGCCCGCCCGGTGGTTCGGGCGGGCTTGAAATCGAAATCTCCATGCTGATCACGAAAATCATCCGGATGCTCAGGGCATCAGGTTGATCGCGCGGGACTGCTTGATCGCGTTGTTGATGTGGCGGTGAAGCTTGGCGGAAACGCCCGTGACGCGGCGCGGAAGGATCTTGCCCGTCTCGGAAGTGAACTTGCCGAGGATCTCGGGGTTGGTGGGAGTCAATTGCTCGACAGGGATGTCCTGCCTGCGGCGGGTCATCTGGCGGTTCGCCTTGCGGAAATTGATGCGGCGTTGGATGGTCTTTGGCTCGGACATAAAATTAGCGGAGTTCGCGGTGAAGGGTGCGGCGCTTGAGGAAGTGATTGAACTTCACTTTCTCCAGGCGGCCCGGAGTACGTAGGCTTTTCTTGTTACGGGTGGTGACGTAACGAGAAGTCGGTTTGCCCTCGGCTTTCGCTTCGGTGCATTCAAGTATGATGATTTCGCGTGGCATGGTGATTTGCGGGGGGCGGACTATGGTTCATTCGTCATCCTCGTCAAGCGAAACCGTGACGGAATCCTCATCTTCCTGCGGAATGCCTCCGCTGAAGCCTACTTCGTTGGAGGGACGGAACCTGCGGTTGCCGTATTCCTTCTCCCATTGTGCCTGGCATTCGACGGTGAGGCGGGCGAAGGGGATCGCCTCAAGGCGGGCGGTGGGGATTTTCCTTTCGGAAATTTCACAATTTCCGTAGGTGCCACCCTTGATGCGGCGGAGAGCTTGCTCGATCTCGTAGAGTGCGTCCTGTTCCTTGGCGAGGACGGAGAGTGCGAAGTCACGGTCATAGGCATCGCTGCCCGCGTCGCCCTGGTGCTGACCGCTGCCGGACGCCTCGCTGCCTTCCGGTGCGTTGCGGATGGTGTCGCGGGTCATGCCTGACATGGAATCCACGAGCGAATCGCGGAGATCGAGGAGGCGCTGACGCTGCTTCTCAATGAACGCCGGACTATGGGATCCTCCGCCGTTCGCGTAAGCTTTGGGGAGCGGATCAGCCTTGGGCGGCACGAACGGAGGTTTCTTCGGAGCTGGTGGTGGCGGCACGCTGACCAGCGAGGATTTCCTCACGACCGGTTTGCTAACCACGGCTTTCTTCTCAGGTGCCTTCACCGGCGAAGGAGCTTTGGGAGCCGGCTTCTTTGGGGCGGCGGGCTTCTTGGCGGGGGCCGTTTTTTTTACCGGAGCCGCGATGGGGGCGGGAACCACTTTCTTCAAAATCTTTTTCGCCGGCACCGGTTTCTTAGCGGGCGCTGCTTTTTTCACTGCTTTTTTAACAGGCGCTGCTTTTTTCACGGCCTTTTTCGCGGGCGCTGCTTTTTTCGCGGCCTTTTTCGCGGGTGCTGCTTTTTTCACTGCTTTCTTAACAGGAGACGCTTTTTTTGCAGGGACGGTTTTTTTCGCGGCTTTTTTCGCGACGGCTTTTTTCGGGGAGCTTTTCGCAGACATGATGAGATATTCTTTGGAGGAAAGGGGTATGCGCCTTGCCTGTGGTATGTAGGAGGCACTCCCCCGGCAAGAGCGCGGTGGGTTAGCCTTTAAAACAAATCGTTTCAAGGGGAATTTTCAGATTATCGAAAATAACTTTCGCCAGCCCGCGTGCCGGGAAGCTTGAATTGCCCCGACCCTTTCCTAATCTCCCCACCCGATATGCAACTTAGCACGATTTTAGAATCCCTTCTCATCGCCTCGCAGGAGCCGCTTTCCTCCGAGGAAATGGCCCGCCTTGTTCGTGCCCGCGTGGCCGAAGCCGAGGACGTGTTGATTCGCGAGACCGATGAAGGCGCCTCTCCCGCCCCGCTGGCGGATTGGCTGACGGCTCTCTCGCAAACCACGCCGGAACAGGTCGCCGAAGCGGTCGCCGAACTCAACCGCCATTACGAACAAAGCCAGCGCGCGTTCATGATCCTCGAACGTCCGACGGGCTGGAAAGTTTACACGCGCTCCGATTTCGGGGATTTCGTGCGCCACCTTTTCCCTGGCAGGAAACCCGAGCGCCTGTCCGGCCCGGCGATGGAAACGCTGGCCATCGTCGCCTACCGCCAGCCGATCACCAAGGCCGCCATCGAGGCGGTGCGCGGCGTTTCCTGCGATGGCATGATCCAGAAACTTCTCGACCGCGACCTCGTGCGTATCGGCGGCCGTGCCGACCTGCCGGGCCGCCCGCTCCTTTATCAGACCACCGACCTATTTTTCGAGCACTTCGGCATCAACAGCATCGACGACCTGCCCAACGCCTCTGAGCTGCGCCGCGTAAAACTCCCCGAACCCAAGGAGGAAACCGCGCCCGCCGAGGAAACGGAGAAGCAGCTCGCCCTCTCCGCCATCGGTACACCCGCCGCCGCCGGCGGTGCAGAATCCGACACCACAGAACCATCATGAGCCTCGAAGAAATCCGCCAGCAGATCGACCTGATCGACAAGGACTTGCTCGACCTCCTCTCGCAGCGCGCGGATCTCGTGCATGAGGTCGGAATCATCAAAAAGCGTGACGGTCTGCAGATCTACGCCCCCGAGCGCGAGCAGGCATTGCTTGACCGTCTCCTGACGCTGAACCAGAGCCGGCTTCCGGAAAAATCGATACGCGCCATTTACCGCGAGATCATGTCCGCCGCGCTCGCCCTGGAGGATGACTTGAAAATCGCCTACTTGGGTCCAGAGGGCACATGGACGCACCAAGCTGCGATCAAAAAATTCGGCCATTCTGTCGCCTACTCGCCGCAGCCGAATTTCTCCGACGTCTTCGATCAGGTCGCAAGGCGGCAGGCGGATTATGGAGTCGTGCCCATCGAGAACTCTACCGAAGGTGCCGTTTCCCACACGCTCGATCTCTTCGTTGATTCCTCCCTCCACATCTGCGCTCAGATTCTGCTGCGTATTGAAAATTGCCTGATGTCCGCGATACCACGGGGGGAAATCAAGACGCTCTACTCCCATCCCCAGGTCTTCGGGCAGTGCCGGAGCTGGATCCTGAAAAATTTCCCCGAAGCGGATCTCGTCGAGGTCTCCTCCACCACCAGGGCCGCGGCGCTCGCCAAGGAGAAATCCCACGAAGGCGCGGCCGCCCTAGGCGGTGCGCTCGCCGCGGAGCTGCACGGCCTCGATCTCCTCGAAACCTCCATCCAGGATCGCGCGACGAACACGACCCGCTTCCTAGTGATCGGAGAGAAAACATGCCCGCCCACCGGCAACGACCGCACCTCCATCCTTTTCGCGATCAACGACCGCCCCGGTTCGCTCGTCAACGCCCTCCAGGCATTTGACCGGCTTAGCATCAATCTTTCCAAGATCGAGTCACGCCCCTCCAAGCGCAAGGACTGGGAATACATCTTCCATGTCGATCTCTCGGGTCATGCCGAAACGGAGAGTGTGGCCCGAGCCCTAGCTGACCTCGCGAAGCACTGCTCCTTCGTGAAAATCCTCGGTTCCTACCCGGACTCGGGTGAGTAAGGGGAGCCGTGCTTCCAGCCGGCTTCATTGCGCTCACCGTCGCCGAGCCTTATCTTGCGCGGGAAAAAGTAGAGGAACGAATCATTTTCCCGTTTCCCACTCATCAAGGATTCTGCCGATACCATGCTGCCTGTATTTACGGCACATTGCACGGGATAGCCCCTCATTTCCTCACCGGGAAATACCACTTTTCGCTGCGCTCGAAAAATTCCTTATACTGCGGGAACTGCTCGACCATGATCTTTTCCTCGTGCGGGCCGCGGACGGCCATCTGGAGCTGGGCGGCTCCGATGAAAACGATGATGAGCACAACGGTGCGCAGGGGCTTGAGCGGCTCGGCCTCGACCTTGTGGTTGCCCATGTAATCCCAGATCGGTTTGCCAAGGCGTCGGGTGGTGAACCAGCTCATCGTCTGGCAAAGGATAGCGAGCAGGCCCCAGCCGAAACCGATGCCGGTGATCATGACCCGCAGTGCGCGCCAGACCGACTCTTTCAGCGCGAGCGCCGAGCCGTCCTCGTTGGAAACTTTCAGCCCCATCAGCCATTTACCCGGGGTCGTCCCGAAGCGATGGATGAGCCATGCCTCGACGGCGAACCACGGCAGGAACATGGGTATCAAAAGCCAGAGATTTCCGATCGCGGAGCCGATGTCGCGCCCGCCGAGATACATTCCGAGCCACCAGAGTGCGGAATAGAGGGTGAGATCCGTCCACCGCGCCCAGAACCTCCGCCCAAGATGGGCTTTCGGTTTCGCGCCCGCCGTCGCCTCCCTGTAGCCCTTGGGCAGCGGCGGCGGAACGGAGGTGGGAGCTTGTTTCTCAAGGCTGTTGCGGAAAAGCTCCAGCTCGCCGATGGGCGTCCACTCTGCCAAGCCCTCGTGCCAGACGATTTCCTCGGAAGTGATCTCACCGTGCTCGATCCTACTACGGATCTCGTAGTCGGGATAGGGGCCGGAGCGTTTGCCGTTGATGATGAGCCAGATTTCCATGGGTCAGAGATTGCGCAGGGATTTCGCGGCGTCGCTGCGGGCAGCGAAAAATGCGGGGACAAGGGCGGCCAGCGAGCAGAGCACGAAGGCCATGAAGCCGATCACCGCCTGCTCTACCGGATTGTTGTGCGCGGGGATCACCCCGAAGCCGGTGAGCTGCGCCGAAAAGGGATCGAAGCCGATCACGCGCATCCCTTCCTGGACGACGCCACGGAAATGGATCACCACCCGCCCGAGAGCCACGCCGAGCAACGAGCCGAGCAGCCCTAGCAGCATTCCTTGATAGAGAAACACCCGTACGATCTGGCTGGGCGCCGCGCCGAGCGCTTTCATCACCCCGATCTCGCGGCGCTTCTGGATCGTGACCGTGAACATCACCGCCATCATCGAGAAAGCCGAGACGAGGACGATGAAAGACAGTGCAAAATACATCATCACCCGCTGCTGGTTGATGAGGGAAAAGAACGCCTGGTATTGGTCGCCCCAGGTCTCCACGAAATGATCTGGTCCGAGCGTTTTCCTCGCCGCCGCCGCGATACCTTCCGACTCATACGGATCATCGAGCCGCAGCGCGATGCCCTGCACCTGCGTGCCCAGCCCCGCCAGATCCTGCGCCAGCGGCAGCGGCACGAACAGCTCCGGCGTCACCGCCATCTGCGAGGCGGAATAGATCCCCGCGACCACGGCTTCCTTTGGCAAAACGAGGCTTTTGAGCCCTTTCAAAATCTCACCGTCCATCTTCTCCGTATCCGTTTCGCAGAGCGCGGTGTATGACTTGCTGATCTCCGCTTTCGCTTCCGGCGTGAAACGCAGCACTTCGGGGCGCTCCGGTTCGTTTTCCTCACGCACCCGCCCCTCAAGAGCCAGCAGTAACGCCTTGAGCAGATCGCGCTCCGGCTCGCGGATGTCATCCGTGTAGATTCGATGAAGGGCATCATATGCCTCGATCAGTTCCTCCGCTTTTACCGTGAAGTTCTCGCCATCCTTCTCCCACTCGCGCCCCAAGGCTTTCACCGCGACTGCCCACTCCTCGGGAAATGCCTCGCGGGCGGCGGGTTTCTCGGTGGCCTTGTAGGCCTGCATCACGCTCTCGAAATTCCGCGTGGAGTAGAGGCGGATCGTGTCGCCCACCCGGAGCTCGAACTGGGTCGCGACGAGGGAGGAAATCACCGCCCGGTCGTCGAGCCCCATGTCGGCGCTGGAGTCGGGAAAATTTTTCCGGTCGAGCATGTCGGCGACGCCCTTCACCTGCGCCGCGTCGGTGGTATCGATGCCCCGGAAGGAAACTGGCCGCTGCCAAGTGCCTACGTCGAGGATCACGTTGTCCGCCACGTAGGCCGTCGCGGCGGCAACACCGGGAAGTTTCGCCGTCTCAGCAGCGAGATCCTGCCACGGCGGCGCATTTTCCATCTCCTCAGGCAGAGCCAGCGCCGGTGTCCTTACGAGGATGTGCGGCGTGAAACCTAACAGCCGCCCTTTCACATCCCGCTCCAGACCCGCGAAAACCGCCATCACCACCACCAGCACTAAGACGCCAAGCAATACCCCGACCAGTGAGATCAGGGTGAACGAGGAAAGCACGGCGCGGCGCGGATTGAGATACCGCCTCGCCAGCATGAAACTGAAGGATCGCTTTTTGATAGGCCGCAAACAACCCCATACCGGGCAGGGAATCAACCAAGTTCTCAGCACATCGTGGCTGGGACTTGCCGTCCCAGTCCGTCGCGGGGACTCGCAGTCCCCAAGTTTCAAAACTCCCGGAGCAGCATCCGCCCGGCGATTTCCCTCAGCCGCACGGCATTTCCCCCAAAAACCTCCAAAGCCTCCAGCGCCTCCGCCGTGAGCCGCGCGGCCTCTTTCCGCGATTCCTCCAGCCCCATCACAGCGGGATAGGTCGCCTTCGCCACCGCCGCGTCCTTGCCCGCCGTTTTCCCAAGGTTTTCGGTGGTCTGCGTGACGTCGAGGATGTCGTCGATCACCTGAAACGCCAGCCCGAGGGCGTGGCCGAATTTTGTCAGCGCCGCCACCTGCTCCGAATCCGCGCCCGCGGACATCGCGCCGAGGCGGATGGAAGTGGTGAGAAGCGCGGCGGTCTTCGCCTCGTGGATGCGGATCAGCTCCGCCAGCGAAAAGGATTTCCCCTCCCCTTCCAGATCGAGCACCTGCCCGCCGATGAGTTTCCTGCTACCTCCCGCCGAGGCCAGCTCCGCGATCATTTCCACGGACTTCGAGCGCGCCAAAACCGCGAAGGCCTCGGTGAGCAAGGCATCCCCGCAAAGCACCGCCATGCCCTCGCCATAAACCTTGTGGCAGGTAGGGCGACCACGGCGGAGGTCGTCATCATCCATGCAGGGCAGGTCGTCGTGGACGAGCGAGTAGGTATGCATCAGTTCCACGGCACAAGCCGCCACCAACGCTTCCTCCCTTTTCCCGCCACATGCCTCTGCCGCCGCGATGCAAAGCACCGGCCGCAGCCGTTTCCCCCCGGCGAACACACAATACCGCATCGCCGCGTGGATCGTGCCGGGTTGTTCGTTTTCCGACGGCAGGAAACGATCCATCGCCGCGTCCGTATCGGCGGCGGCCTGCTTCAGATATCCATCCAGATCCATTGCGTGAAAATCCAACGCCCAAGTGCCCTTGGAAAGCATTTTCCGTGGCGGCGGTTTTTATCCGCCATGCCATTCATTTTGTTAGATCACGACATGGCGGATGCAATCCGCCGCCACGAGATCAGGTCATCCCGATCCCTTTGTATTCGCCGCCGAGGATTTTCCCGATGTTCGGAGCCTTCAGCCAGCCGCCTAACAGGTCTGCGTAAACGCTGCGGAAATCGACGGTGTGGTTGAGGTCGCCTTGCGAAAGTTCGGTGAGGCTTGGGTATTTCCCGTAGAGCCCGCCTTTCACGCCGCCGCCAGCGACGAACATGCACGACGCTTTTCCATGATCGGTGCCCGCACTGGCGTTTTCGGAAACGCGGCGGCCGAACTCCGAGAAGGTCATCAGCGTCACGCGCTTGTCGTTGCCCTGTTGTTTGAGATCCGCGAAAAACGACTTCAGCGCCGAGTCGAGCTGGCCAAGCAAGCGGTCGTGCGAATTGATCTGACCGTTGTGGGTATCGAAACCGCCGTGGCTCACATAATAGACCCGCGTCGGCATGCCTCCAGCGATCATGCGCGAAACAAGATTCAGGTTCCGAGCAACCGATGTGCCGTCGTAATGCACATTCGTTTTGTGCTTCGCGGCGACCTCTAGAATTTTCTTGGAACTCACCTGCGCATCGAGCGCCACGCGCTCGAGGAAATCGAGGTTCGACTCCCCGGCGAGCCCACCCACTTTCCCACCCGCGGGCATGTCGATGGAGCCGCCGTCCGTCGGGCCGTCCTCATCGTCGTTGCCGGGTTGGTTCAGCTCGGAGAAAAACTCCTCCGCCTGCGCCTGATTCCCACCGCTGTGAATCCAGCGGTAGAGCTCCGGCGAACTCAGGCTCACCCCCGGATTCCGCATGGCACCGAAACTTTCCGGCGTCGATTTATTGAAACTTATCCCGACCGTAGGATCGACCCCCTCGCAGGCGTTGTCGAAATAACGGCCCAGCCAGCCGGTGTTCGCGCGGTTTGTGGTGTCCGCCGTTTCCCAGATCGAGGTGGAGACGAAATGCGAGCGGTTCGGGTTCGGGTAGCCCACGCCCTGCACGATGCCGAGCCGGCCTTCCTTGAAAAGCGATCCGAGGAAAGGCATCGAGTTGTTGAGCCCGATCCCATCGCCAAGCCGGATCAGATCACTTTCCTTTTTCGCAAGTTTCGGCCTCGCCTTGTAATACTCATCGTTGCCGAACGGGACGAGCGTATTGAGCCCGTCATTGCCGCCCGCCAACTGCAGCACGACCAAAATCGTGCCGTCCTTGCCGGTGGTGAATTGCGTGGATCGGTCACGCGCTTCGTCGCCGAGCTCCGCAAATGTCCTGTCGATGAATCCCGGCAATGTCCATGTCGCCGAAGCGCCCAGCACGGCCGATCTGATGAAGTCTCTTCTCGTTTTCATGGTTTTGATTTTTTTCAGCACAACTGGTAATAGGGCGTGCTCAACATGAGATGGCATAGCTCACCGAGTTCCTTGTCGGTGAAAATCACACCCTTTTTCGAATCCGCGTAAGCGATGAAAGAGTCACGCGCCTTCGCAGGAACCGGCACGCAGAAGAACCTGGCGATCAGTCCGTCCACGAGTTTTTTCGTTTCATTGCGGCCGGAGTCGGGGGCGATCTTCGCAAAGTCCGGGCCATTGCCACCTTTCCACTTCCCGCGCCTCTCGGCGAGCTTCTTCAGTTTCCCCTCACCACGCCCCATCATCTCGCCGACGCTTCCCTTGGTCAGGCTTCCGGCGAGGTTGTAGCGGCTGAGCAGGGTGTTTGTGTTGATCCATGCTTTCCCCCAGTCCCATCCGGCCACGTTCGGCGGCATGAACAAAACCTGACCAAGCTGCGTTTGCCCCATCATCGGGAAACCCAGCGGCGCGGACTCCATCTCAAGCTCCTTGATAAGCTGCACAAGGTATTGCACCGGGCACTTGATCTGCGTCGCGATGGCTTTCTCACCATAAAACTCGCTGGAGAGGAAAATCTCCCGCAACACCGGCTTCAGCACATAATCGTTTTTCCGGAAGGTCGTGGCGAGATCGTCCATCTGCGAGTCCACGGGTTTCTCGTAGGCGAAGAATTCCCAAAGCTTGGTCACCATCAATTTCGCACAGGCGTCCTGCTTGAAAATCAGGTTCACCACGTCCTTGCCGTTGTAGGGGCCGGTCTTTCCGAAAATCGTTTTCTCGCCCTCATCCCATGCCCGCGCACTCTGCATCACCTCGCCGTTGAGACGCTTTAGCTGGTATCCGGTGAAAGCCCGCGCCGCCTGCTTCACATCCTCCTCGGTGTAGTTCCCCTCGCCGAGGGTGAAGAGTTCCATGATCTCCCGCGCGAAGTTCTCGTTCGGCTGCTTCTTGCTGGAGCGCTGTGTATCCAGATACAGCATCATCGCCGGATCACGGACGATCTTCTGCGTGAGCTCACGGAAATTGCCGAACGCATGATCGCGGAACAGCTCGTTCTGTTTCACCAGCCACACCGGCTGCCCGACCTTCTGGATCGATGTTGCGAAATGATCATGCCAGAAAAGTGTCATCTTCTCGCGCAACGGAGCCTTCGTTTTCAGCATCCGGTTAAACCACCAATGCTGCGCCTCCAGCCCTTGCTTGCGGGATTGCTGCTGCATTTTCCTCTGCATTTCCTGCCGCTTCTTCTCCGCCTGCTCCGCAGACAGGTCGCGCGTCTCCGCCATCATCTCCCGCCGCTCTCTCATCATCTCCTCCATGCTGGCCGTCGCGGTTTTCATATCCGCCCACTCGGGCTTCGGATGCGCCTCGATTGGCTCGTCGGGATTGAGCAGGAAATCCACGGCCTTCTCCCTGCCCATCGCATGCAAACGCCCAATCTCATCCGGTGACCCGCCGAAACCCGCCCGGCTCAACAAGTGCCGCGCCTCATCCTTCGTCCATTTTCCTTTCGCTGGCGTTAACATAACGATCTCCTTGCGACGGGTAAAACACCGCCAAACCAACACGGTTGCGTACTTTGGCAAGTTCCCCTAATTTTTCTTACCGACTTCCTTGGCGCACTTGGCGTCTTGGCTGTTCCACTTTTTTCTCACCGTCTCATGACCGAACTTCTCTCACCCGCCGGAAACTGGGACTGCGCCCGCGCCGCCGTCGCCGCAGGAGCGGACGCGATCTACTTCGGCCTGCCGAAATTCAACGCCCGCCTCCGCGCCGACAATTTCACCGAAGCCGACCTCCCCGAACTAATGGCCTACCTCCACAAGCACGGCGTGAAAGGCTTCATCGCGATGAACACCCTGATCTTCACCGGCGAACTGGAGGCCGCCGAGCGCCAGCTCCGCCTCATCGCGGACGCCGGGGTGGACGCCCTCATCATCCAGGATATCGGCCTCGCGAAAATGGCACGCACCATCACGCCGGACGTGGAACTCCACGCCTCCACCCAAATGACGATCACCTCCCCCGAAGGCCTCGCTTTCCTAGAAACCCTTTTCCCGATGGAACGCGCCGTCCTCGCCCGCGAACTTTCTATCAAAGAGATCGAGCGCTTCCGATCTTCTTCACAGATCACTGATCACCCGGCACCGATCACTCCGCTTGAAGTCTTCGTGCACGGCGCGTTGTGCGTAGCGTATTCCGGCCAATGCCTCACCTCGGAAAGCCTCGGCCAGCGCTCCGCCAACCGCGGCGAGTGCGCCCAAGCCTGCCGCATGCCCTACGAAATCGTCGTCGATGGCGTCACCCAAGATCTCGCTGAGCACCGCTACCTCCTCTCCCCGCAGGATCTCGCCGCCGTCGATCTCATCCCGGATCTCGTCCGCGCCGGCGTGAAAAGTTTCAAGATCGAAGGCCGCCTCAAAACCCCGGAATACGTCGCCGCCGTCACCCGCGTTTATCGCAAGGCGCTGGATGCCTGTGGCTGCCCCGTCCCGGGGCAGGCCGTGCAAACCCCGTCCCGGGGTGCTTCGGAGGAAGAGAAATACCAGCTAGAAATGACCTTCTCCCGCGGCCTCACCACCGGCTGGCTCGCAGGCACCAACCACCCCTACCTAACCCACGGTCGTTTCGGGAAAAAACGCGGCCCCTTCCTCGGTACGATCATCGAAGCGCAAAACGGCTGGATCCGCCTGGACACCCCACCCTCCCGCCAAACCCCACCGCTCAAGGCCGGCGATGGCATCGTCTTCGACGCCGGCGAGAACCGCGATCTCGAACAGGGCGCTTCGATCTGGAAAATCGAGAACGACCGCATCATCTTCCACCGCACTTTTTCGGGCATCAACTTCGACCGCATCCGCCCCGGCGTCACCCTCTACAAAACCGCCGACCCCGCCCTCGAATCCGAGATCCGCAAGTTCTGGCAAACCGCCAAACCGAAAATCAAACGCACTCCCATCCACCTCACCCTCACCGGCAAACCCGGCGAGCCGCTGAGCTGTGGCTGTCCCGTCCCGGGGCAGGCCGTCAACAATCCGTCTCGAGTTGTCATATCCACCACCATCCCCCTAGAGCCCGCCACCACCCACCCGCTCACCACCGAAACCCTAGAAAAGCAACTTTCCCGCCTCGGCGATACCCCCTACGAACTTGCCTCTCTCGAAAACCACATCCAAGGCGACTGCCACCTCCCCCTCTCCGCCCTCAACCAACTCCGCCGCGACCTCGTCACCAACCTCTCCCAAATCCAAATCCAAATCCAAAATCAGCAATCAACAATCAACAATCGTCAATCTTCCCCCACCACAACCGACGCGCTCTTCCCCCAATTATCCAATCTCCCAATATCCAATCCCCCTTCCCTCGCCGTCCTCACCCGCACCCTCCCCCAGCTCGAAGCCGCCCTCGAGGCGAATATTCCCCAAATCTACTGCGATTTCGAAGATCCCCGCCGTTACAAGGAAGCCGTCGCTCTCTTCAAATCCTCAATCATCAATCCTCAATCAACAATCATCCTCGCCACCCCGCGCATCCTCAAACCCGGCGAGACCGGTTACCTGAAACTCATCGAGCGCGCCGAACCCGACGGCCTGCTTTTGAGAAACCTCGCCGCGCTCAACTACTACAAAGATCGTAGCGACCTCATCCGCATCGGCGATTTTTCCCTGAACGTCGCCAACCCACTGACCGCAAAAATCCTCCGCGAAGCAGCCAACCTCGACCGCCTCACCATCTCCTACGATCTCAACATTTCCCAAGTCCTCGACCTGTTAGGAAAAACCCCGCCCGATTGGCTGGAACTCACCCTCCACCAGCACATGCCCATGTTCCATATGGAGCATTGCGTGTTCTGCACCTTCCTCAGCTCCGGCACGACCTACAAAGACTGCGGACGCCCTTGCGAAAAACATACCGTCCACCTCCGCGACCGCGTCGGCCAGCTCCACCGGCTCCAGGCGGATGTCGGTTGCCGCAACACCCTCTTCAACGGCCGCGCCCAGACCGGCGCCCGTTTCCTCCCGCAGCTCCTCGCCTCTGGCCTCCGCCATTTCCGAATCGAGCTGCTCGACGAAGACCAAGCCGACTCCCTCTCCACCATCCGCTCCTACCTCGATCTGCTTTCAGGAAAAATTTCACCGACCACGCTTCTCGATGAAATCCACGCCACCGAAAAACTCGGCGTCACCGAAGGCACTCTCGCGTAACGGAGAGCCGCGCTTCCATCCGGCTTTTCACGGACAATCGTAAACTGTGACGGCATTCAAACCCTTACCAGCCGCTTTGAAATCCCGGGGTCCCCATCATCCTCGCCCTCCTGATCTCCTGCGGGAAAAGCCTGCCGTTCCCCAAGCCTCCCCCCGCGCCCAAAAGCAATCCCGTCCTCCGTTTCAAATAGTAGGACAGTAAAACAGAATTACGAATCTCAACTTGGAGTTACCTGACCCGCCCGGCGGGTAAAAAAACAACCGATGCTAAATTTTTTGATAAAGCAGTTTAGAGAGCTCCGTTAATATAGAATGAATCTGACTGTCAGAACCAGAAATGGCTATTGCGGTAAACCTGTTGCGTCGCTTTTTTCTTCACTGATCACTGCTAACTCGGCACTTTTCACTTCTTCCTACCCGCTTTTCCCCCGCAACCCCCTTTCCCCGCCCTCCAAATTTCGCCACCTCCTTTGCCAAGGCTTTCTCCTACGCCAAGGCTTCGGCGGACAAGACGGCGGTCAGGAAGGCTACGACAGGCAGGCCGGTCTGGCCACCGGCTCTTTAAACGGCCTCAACCCCAAAAGCAAATTCCTAGCAGCCAGCCACGCCATCACGCCCGTGAGCCCGTTTGGAAAAGAGCCGGGAGGGACTAACTTAGAAATAACGGACTCTACGATCTGTCCCTCTCTCTTACCTCCCCTCATGTCCCGATTTCTCCAGACGCTCCTCCCAGGCATCTTTTTTCTCGCCGCCCTGCCGGCCGCGGCCAACGATCCCGTGCCCGACTGGAAATCCATCGAGCCGATGCTGAAGGCAAAATGCTACTCCTGTCACGGCGGGGAGGACGTCAAAGGCGAGGTCAATCTGAAGATCCTCGCGGCGGACCCGAAGATGGAGGAGGAATTCGAACTCTGGCACCTTGTCCTCGACACGATCGAGCACGGCGAGATGCCGCCGCGTAAGGCCGAGCCGCTCGAGGAGGCCGAGGAAAAAGCGATCCTCTCCTGGGTCAATCATTCCCTCGATGTCCTCGCTTCGACGAACTCCGGTGATCCCGGACCGGTCACGATGCGGCGTCTCACGAACGGGGAATACGACCGCTCCATCCGTGATCTCACGGGGCGGGACTACGGTCTCGCGAAGGAGTTCCAGACTGATGGCGGCGGCGGCGAGGGATTCTCCAACATCGGCGACGTCCTTTTCATGAGCCCCGCCGCGCTCGACAAGTATTTCAGCGCGGCTCGCCAGCTCGCCGACCACGCCACGATCATGCCCGGCACCGGGATCGTTTTTAACGAGAGCCGCATCGGCCTCCGAGGACCCGAGCAGTTCAAGAACCACGCCGAGCAGGGGCTCTACGTGTGGTATCAGCAAAAGTCCGCGCCGCACCTGCCCGGTGATTTCGATGACATGCGCGAGGGCGACTACCTCCTCGCCTGCTGGAAACATCAGCATTTTAAAACGCCGCTCGAAGCCCTCGCCAAAGAGACCGGGTTGAAGCTGCCCTTCCTCCATAACTGGTGGAACCTCGTCACCAAGCCCGAGCCCAAGTCGCGCTTCCTCGACCTCGTCCGCGTGCCCTGGCGCGAGCTGCCCGCGCCAGATGCGGCAAATCCGACAGCAGTGCCCACCGCCGTGACCGCACGCATTGCGCAGATCGAGGCTGACCTGCTTTCCTGGAACAATCCGCAAAAACCCGGTAGCGGGGTGCTGCGTGGCCAGCAGGATTCCGACGGGATCCATCCCTACAAGATAGATGCCCAGGTGAAAGGCAAGAGCCAGGTTCACCTCTGCTTCGGCGATCTCGGCGACGGCAACGCCGGCGACATCGCCCTCGTCACGAAGATCGAGGTGAAACTTGAGGAAGGAGGCGTCGATTACTTCAACTGGCTCGGGAAAACCATCGGCGAGCTGAAACCGCAGATCGCGGCAAATCCCGCGCCCGCGAACATCGACGAGCTGAGGAAAAAACTCGCCTCCCTCGAGTCGACCCGCGCCCTTTTCGGAAAACATCCCCTGCCCGACTGCAAGATCGAGCCGCAGATCCTCGCCGTCGCCGCGCCGAAGGTCATCACCCTGCCCCTGCCTCCCGGTGCGATCTCGCTGCGGGCCGAGACGAAACTCGATTACGAAAACCCTGAAGTCGATCGAGCCACGATCCAGTGGACCGCGACCACCGAAACGCCGCGCGATGTCACGAAAATCATCCCCGGCGTGCTTACGATCTGGAAGAGACAGACCGAGGCGCATAGGGCTACGATGGGGGACTTCGTTGTGATGAGAAACGCCTTTCCGGACACGATTGAACTCCGACTCGAGCAGGTTGCCGGCAATCTCAACCGCAATACTCCCGGCTACAGCGTCTATTACTTCAGCGACGAACAACTCGGCGAAGTCCTCGGCGAAAAAGACAAGGCCGTCCTCACGGCGATGAAGAAAGACTGGCGCCTCGCCGGTCCGGGACAGCTCAACGATCAGCAAAAGGGCGAGTTCGACGGAGCCATGATCTGGCACCTCCATCAGTTCGCCGCGAAGGCCTGGCGGCGACCGCTCGCCGAGGCGGAAAAGGAAACGCTCTCCGCCTTCTACCGCGAGCGCGTCACGCAGGGGCTCGACCGCGAGTCGGCCGTGCGCGAGGGCATCGTGCTGGCGCTCGTCTCGCCGCATTTCCTTTTCAAAGCCGAGACCCTGCCCGCCCCCGGCACCCTGACCAAAGCACCCGACGGCGGCGACGTATCGCTTTCGGCCTGGGAGGTTGCCTCGCGTCTCAGCTATTTCCTTTGGGCTTCCATCCCCGACGGGGAACTGCGCAAGGCCGCCGAAAACGGCAGTCTCCTCAAGCCCGAAGTCCTCGCCGCCCAGGCCAAACGCATGATGAAAGACCCGCGGTCCTCGGCTCTCGCCCACGAGTTCGCCGGCCAGTGGCTCAAGTTCGGCGGTTTCCTCGAGCACGACGGTGTCGATCTAAAAAAGTTCCCCGAGATGACGCCCGAGCTTCGCACCGACATGCACCGCGAAGTCGTCGAGTATTTCGCGCGGCTCTTCCGCGAGGATAGGAAAGTGATGGATGTTGTCGCCGGCGACACTTCCTTCATCAACGAACGGCTCGCCAAATTTTACGGAGTCCCCGGCGTTAGCGGACACGAGTTCCGCGAGGTCAATGTCTCAGATCATCATCGCGGCGGACTCCTCGGGATGGGCGCGGTCCTGACAAAGACCTCACGACCGCACCGCACCAGTCCGGTGATTCGCGGAGAGTACCTTTACGCCGTCGTCCTCGGGCATTCCTCCCCGCCGCCTCCGCCGAATGTGCCCGAAATCGACGAGAACACGACCAAACCCGCGTCGCTCCGCGAGGCGCTCAAGCAGCACGCCAAGGACCAGGCCTGCGCCGTCTGCCACGAACGCATTGACCCGCTCGGTTTTGCCCTCGAGTCCTTTGACCCCATCGGCCGATTCCGCCCCGCCGACGAGAGCGGCGGTGTTATCGATGACACCGGAGTGCTCCGCGACGGCACCACCTTCAAAGGCATTGACGGCCTGCGCCAATACCTCGCCGCCAATAACGCCCAGTTCACCGGCCATTTCAGCCGTAAGCTCCTCGGTTATGCTCTCGGGCGGTCTGTCCTCCCCAGTGATAAAGACCTCCTCGCGAAAATGCAGGACTCCCTCAAAAAGAATAACGGAGCCGTCTCCGCCATCGTCACCGACATCGTCACGAGCCGCCAGTTCCTCAATCGCCGCAACGAAGCCCCCGCCCTAACAGCCAATCCCTGAAAGCCTCAACTCCTCAACTCCTCAACTCCTGAATCCCTTCCTACCATGAACACCACCCGACGTAAATTTCTCCGCGGAACCGGCGTTGCCCTCGGGCTGCCCTGGCTCGAATCTGTCTCTGTCTTCGGTGCCGAGACACCCAAACAGAATGTCGCGCCGCGCCGTCTTGGCGTGTGCTTCACCGGCAACGGGGTCAACCCTCACCACTGGGGGGCGAAGATGGGAGCCAACGGGATCGAGTTCTCCAATTCGCTGCGTCCGCTCGAGCCCATCAAAAATCAGGTCGCGGTATTCACCGGACTCTGGAACCCCACCACGATGGAGGGCGAGGGCGGCCACTACTCGAAAATGAACGTGCTCTCCGGACTGCGCGTGAAAAAGACCACGACCGATATCGAGGTCGGCACGACGATGGATCAGATCGTCGCCGCCCATGCCGGACGCAACACGCCCGTGCCGAGCATCGTCCTCGGGACCGAGCGACCCAGCTACTCGACTGACTCGGGCTTCACCTCGCTCTACTCCGCTTACATTTCCTGGAGCACTCCAACGACGCCCGCGCCGAAAGAGATCTTCCCGCAGCAGGCCTTTGACCAGCTCTTCGACGACGGCAGCAAACGCAAGCGTGATAAAAGCATTCTCGACCTCGTCCTCGGAGATGCCAAAGGGCTCCGCACCCGCCTCAGCCAGCGCGACAGTCAGAAGCTCGACGAGTATCTAACCTCCGTCCGCGAGATTGAATTACGCGTCGAGCAGGCCGAGAAAATCAGTCAGGCGGAAACCGGCGGCCAGGGCTGGCAGCCGAGTGTGAAGACTCCCACCCTCGGACGTCCCGTGGCGGGCATTCCCGCTAGCTCCGAAGACCATATCCGGATCATGTTCGACATCCTCCTCCTCGCCTACCAGATGGACCGCACTCGCGTCGCGACCTTCATGCTCAACAACGACTTGTCGCATATGCGCTTCCCCAGTCTCGACGGGGTCAGCTCTGGCATCCACGAACTTTCCCACCACCAAAACGACGAGACCCGTCTCGCCCATTATCAGAAAGTGAACGAATTCCAGGTGAAGCTCTGGTCCGAGTTCCTACAGAAGATGGCGGCGACGAACGAGGGCGAGCGCTCTCTCCTCGATAACAGCATGATCCTGCTCACGAGCAGCCTCATGGACGGCAACGCCCACGATTCCAGGCAGCTCCCCGTCGTCCTCGCCGGAGGCGGTGGTGGCACCATCAAAGGCGGGCAGGCCTACGATCTCAGCGCCGATCCCAACCGCAAACTCTGCCGTCTCCACCTCGCCCTCATGGACCGCATGGGTGTGCGGGTGGAACGCTTAGGCGACGCGGAGAACGCGTTGGCGATTTGAGGAGTTCAGGGATTGGAAGGAAGAAGTTTAAGTTGTTCCGCTCATTCTCCTGTCGATCTGAGTCGAGTCGATCCATGTCGGACTTGGTTGCTAGACCGCTTGCCAAAAGTACGTTCGTAAAAAACTGAATTTTTAGCTTGTACTAATTCAAGAAGCTAGGCTTTTTGATGAGACACGGTTTGGAGAATCACTCTCGCGACTAATAAAAACTGACCTGAATTCTCCCGCGTAAGCCTTTTACCGGCGCGAACTGGGGATTTTCTAACCGAAACACCGCCCACTGACCACTGAAACACCGATTCCGTCCCCTTTTCCCCCGCACCTCCCTTTTCCCCTTTCCAGACCGGCTTTTCAGTGTATTCTACGTATTAGGTGAAAAAGAAAATTGAAACAAAAAGACGGCCAAATCGTGGATGCGGGACAATTTACTTCCGCTGTTCCTCGCATTCGCTACCAAGCCAGCATTGACGAATGGGTTTTCAGCGAGTTTGTGAGGCAGTTCGGCGAGCGGAGCCCTGGCAGGAAATTGTTGGAAATCGAAGGGTTTATGCTAAGCCTTAATGTGACACCTGTATTTCTTTCCGCAAAAGGATTTGCCGAAAAATGGCTGGCCAAATTGTCCGATGCCGGAATACCTCACAAGGCGATCGTTTTCGAAGTCGTGGAAAGCCCGATCCTCCTTGAAAATGAGGACTTGATTGAAAACTTGAAGCACCTTCGCGCCGCCGGCGCCAAGGTGTCGGTGGATGACTTCGGTTCCGGCTATAGCAACCTACGACATCTCATTCAATTGCCGGTGGATATCGTGAAATTCGACAAGGCCTTTTTGTCCGAACTGACCGCCCAGCAGGGCAAGTCACGCATCCTCTTGCCAAGCCTGATCAGCCTTTGCCACGAACTTGGTTATCAATCTATGTGCGAAGGCGTCGAGACATCTGAGCAAGTCGAATTCCTCCGCCACACCAACTGCCGCTTTGTCCAAGGATACTTCTACGGAAAAGCCATGCCGCTCGCCGATGTCTTGGCGCTTTCTTTACAAGGCTCTCCTCCATCGACAGACTCGTAAAACCCGCCGACTAAAGCAACTGAAGTGGCCCCGCCAAACGGAGCCAGCTCCTTGTTGAAGAGACCGGCTGGTCGTCGGGGGGGTATCAACCCTGAAAATCGACCACGAAGATGAAATGAAAAAGAAGACATCTGACTGCCGAATTCAAAGCCCGTGTGGCAGTTGAAGCCCTCAAGGAAGATAAAACCATCCGGCAGATCGCCATCGATGAGGATATCGCCGCAGTGCCTGAGAAAAGAGGGGGGAGACTTCCAACGCCATTCTACGATCTAACTCGAACAGGCTGGGCGGCTAGATGGCGGCTTTGGCTGGAGCTCATCCACGCGTTGCTTTTTCTGCGGCCCATGCGCGGATGACGCGGATGACGCGGACGAGGAGCATCGCACAGATGAGCGTCACGCAGAGTTCCAGCGCGGGTGCTGCGCCGCGGTCGCGTTCGCCGGTCAGGTATTGCGCGAAGCTGGGAAAATTTAGCGCTCCGCGCCCGAGTCCTAGCAGCGCGAGGACGCCGGCGCCGATGATGCCGTGCGATGGCATTTTCAGGCTGAACAGGCCGGTGATCAGGAAGCCCCCGCCGAGCGTGAGGCAGCCGAGAAGGAAGGCCATGCCGTCGTCCTTTCCGAGAATGCTGGCGCCATAGAAGCCGAGTCCGAAGACCGCAGCGGCGGCGAGGAAAGTGAACACGCGGACGATTTTCATCGCAGTGCCCACGCGATGTGCGGGGTGTAAAGATCCGGCTCTAGAAGGAAGGAATCGTGACCCTTGTCGGAGTGGACGGTGATGTGCATCACGGACACGCCGGATTTCTCAAGATGGCCGACGAGCTCCGTTTGTTCCTCGGGGTAGAAGCAGAAATCCGAGTCGATGGAGAACACCAGCCACTTTTGTCCGGCGCGTTTCGCCCCGGCAAAGAGTTCCTCAGGTGTCTGCGCATTGCCTTCGTTGAGGGCGTCGTAACGCGACCACATGTCGATGATGCGCAGGTAGGTGTTGGCATCGAAGCGGCGGACGAATTTTTTCCCCTGGTGGAGCATGTAGCTCTGGAATTGGTCGCGGACGCGATACCAAGCGAGCACGTCGTCGGGTTGGATCACGTCTTGGCGGGCGCGGTTCTCGAAGGAATCGAGGTGGACGAAAGTCTTGTGCGAGATCATGCGCGCGAGTGCGAGACCGTAGAAGGGAGGCTTCGTTTCGTAGAAATCGCCGCCGTTGAAATTCGGGTCGTTCTCGATGGCGAGGATTTGTTCGAAAAGGATGAGGCGGTTCAGGACGGTGGTGCGGAAGCCGGACGCGATGTTGATCACGTGTCGGACGCGGTCGGGGAGGCGGGTGGCGAAACTCAGCGAGATCAGGCCGCCGACGGACGGGCCGACGACGGCGTGGAGGGTTGCGATGCCAAGATGATCGAGTAGCAGCGCGGCGGCGTTGACCTGATCCGAGGCAGAGATGGAGGGGAAGGAAGAGCCCCAGCGTTTGCCGGTTTCCGGGTTTATGGAGGCGGGGCCGGTGGAACCGTAGCAGCCGCCGAGGTAGTTGGGGCAGATCACGAAGAGCTTAGTGGTGTCGATTGCCTTGTCGGGGCCGATGATGTTTTCCCACCAGCCCTCGTGGAGTTCGGGTTGCCAGAGATCGCCGATACCCGGGATGGAAGGGTTTCGACCGGCTGCGTGGTGTGAGCCGGAGAGCGCATGGAAGAGCAAGACGGCGTTGGAGGCGTCGGCGTTGAGTGTTCCCCATGTTTCGTAAGCGATGGTTAAACCGGGCAGCGTCGATCCTTCGCGCAGGGGAAAGGCTTCCTTGCTTTCGAAAAACTGGGTGACAGTGGAGGCGGGCATGGGCAGAGAATCAGGCGAAAGAGGCCGCGCGTTCAATCTGGAACTCTATGAGATCCCGTCGCGCGGTGTTTGGATCACATTTCGAGCAGGGCGAGTTGCCATTTCATGAGGACATCGCCCGGTAGAGCCTCGTTGGCCGCGAGTGATTCAATCACGGAACGCGAGGCGATCAAGGAGCCGTCGATGTCGAGTTCCGTGGCGATTCGGTTGCGGCGTGCAATCATCGCGTCCACGCGCTGGTCGAACTCGCGGTCGCGCTTGCGTCGTTTCGTGACAAGGCGTGCTGGCCATTCGGATTTCGGCAAGGCCTTGAGTTCGGCGAGGGCTTCGTGGAAACTTTTTATGCGGTCGCCGCGGTAATGGCGGGGCAGATCGATCTTTTTGGCATCCGACAGCAGCTGGCACCATTCTAGTAGGTCGCGGTTGGTGGCGACCATGAAGGAGGGGCGATCCCACGATTCGGCTTCCTTGTCGCGCCAGTGCCATAGGGTGCGCAGGCAGGCGAGGCCGTGGGGTTCGAGTTTGCTGGAACCGGAGATGCGCCATTGATCATCCCTAGATTCGTCGCGGCTGGCCACCTTTTCCCTTGCGGCTTCGCAGCTCTCCGTGAACCAGTCGTAGCGGCCTTTCGACTTGAGTTCAGCGACGATTTTATCGCCCATTTCAAGGAGGTAGACCACGTCGTTGAGAGCGTAATCGATCATTTTTTCGGAAAGCGGGCGCATACCCCAATCGGCTTTCTGAGAGGATTTGGAGAGGACGACGTCGAAGTAATGCTCCACAAGGTTGCCTAGGCCGAACTGTTTGACGCCAAGCAGCCGCGCTCCGATCTGGGTGTCGTAAACAACGGGGGGCAACTCGCCGAACTCCCTTTTTAGCATGGTCATGTCATAATCGGCTCCATGCATCCAGACCGTGGCATCCTTGAGGTAGCGGGCGAGGGGGGAGAGATCGTCGATGGCGAGGGGATCGATGAGAATGGACTCCTCTCCGGCGGAAAACTGGATGAGACAGAGGGATTCCTTATGGCGGTGGAGGCTGTTGGCTTCGGTGTCGATCGCGCACACCCTTTGTCCTGCTATGTCGTTACAGCTTCCGAGAAACTGTTCGAGCTGGGGGGTGGAACTGATCATGGCAATGTAAGAGAAGGCGGACGGGGAAATAAGGATTGGGATGGGGGTTTACAACGTAAATATGAAGTGGGCCTTATTTTCATCTGAACACTAAAAGTCGCCCCGTAAGGTAAAAAAATTGCCGTCGGTGTGCCAGTCCCGGCGGCCGATGTGAACAAAGCCAAGTATTCGAAGGTGAAAGGAGGCTGGCAAGTGTTGTTCGCTTTCCATGGAAACACGTCTTTCCTGCGGTTTGCAAAGCGGCAGGTGATTTCGACGAATCACGCAACGGGCACAATTGTCATCTTTGGGCTTGCAAACCCGAAGGCGGCTCATAGGTTCGGCGTCCGTTTTTCTTTTGTCCTGCTGGCGGTTGGAGCCCCGGTGCCAGTGGGACGCTTTTATTCCGGGGCGATTGTCGGAAGGAAAACGAAACCAAACTAACCAAACCACTAACCAAAGCATATGAGTACTGCCATCGCAGAACCAACTAACCAGGAGCTGAGCGACCTGATCGATTCTAAATTCATGGAATTCCGCGAGGGATCGATCGTCAAGGGAACCATCCTAGAAATCCGTCCGCAGATCGTCCTCGTGGACATCGGCTACAAATCCGAGGGAGCGATCCCTTCCAACGAGTTCGAGGACGAGGACATCGAAGTAGGCGACGAGATCGAAGTGCTTCTTGAGCGCCTAGAGAACGACGAGGGCATGGTCGTCCTTTCCAAGGAGAAAGCCGCCTACAAGCAGAACTGGGACAAGATCGTCAAGGTCTATCAGGATGGCGGACTTGTCCGCGGCAAGGTCAAGGCGGTCGTCAAAGGCGGCCTTACCGTCAACGTCGGCGTCGAGGCGTTCCTCCCCGGCTCACAGGTGGACATCATTCCGCCCAAGGATCTTTCCGAATTCGTGGGCAATGTTTACGAGTTCAAGATCGTCAAGGTCAACGACGAGCGCAAGAACATCGTCCTTTCCCGCCGCGAGGTCATTGAGGCCGAGCGCTCCGAGCAACGCCAGGCGTTCCTCCAGACCGTCAAGATCGGCGACAAGGTGGTCGGCGCGATCAAGAACCTCACCGATTTCGGCGCCTTCGTCGATCTCGCGGGTATGGACGGCCTACTCCACATCACCGACATGTCGTGGGGTCGCATCAACCATCCTTCCGAGCTGCTCCACATCGGCCAATCCGTCGATGTCGTCATCCTCGATGTGGACCGCGAGAAAGAGCGTGTTTCGCTCGGCCTCAAGCAGATGTCCGAAAATCCGTGGGAAGATATCGAGCGCAAGTATCCCATTGGCCAGCAGGTCAAGGGACAGGTCACCAAGCTTCTTCCTTACGGTGCGTTCATCGAGATCGAGCGCGGCGTCGAAGGCCTCGTTCACGTTTCCGAGCTCAGCTGGGTCAAGCGCATCACGCGCCCGTCCGATGTTCTCGAACTCGGCCAGGAAATCGTCGCGGTCGTCCTCGGCATCAGCATCGAGGAGCAGAAAATCTCGCTCGGTGTGCGTCAGCTCGAAGGCAATCCATGGGACGAAATCGAACTCCGCTACCCTGTTGGTGCGACGATCAACGGCCCTGTCCGCAATCTTACAGCCTACGGCGCGTTCGTGGAGCTGGAGGAAGGTATCGACGGCATGATCCATGTTTCCGATATGTCGTGGACCCGCAAGATCAACCATCCTTCCGAAGTTCTGAAGAAGAACGACGAGATCGAGGCCATCGTCCTCGCCATCGACAAGGCGAACCAGCGCGTCTCGCTCGGCATCAAGCAGACCGAGAATGATCCATGGTCCGCCATCGACGACCGCTTTAAGGTCGGCGACCTCGTCAAGGGCACGGTTGCGAAGATTGCCTCCTTCGGCGCGTTCGTTTCCCTTGAGGGCGACATCGACGGCCTTATCCATATTTCCCAGCTCAGCGAGGATCACGTGGAGAAGGTCAAGGACGTCATCAAGGTCGGCGACGGTATCGAAGCCCGCGTGATCAAGGTGGACAAGGTTGAGCGCCGCATCGGCCTCTCGATCAAGGCCGTTGGTTACTCCGAGGAGCAGCTCAAGAAGGAAAGCGCCAGCTTCGAGTCCCTCCGCCCATCCAGTGAGATGGTCGGCCTCGAACAGGCATTCAACCTCGCCGCCGCCGCTTCCGAAGACTGGAGCCCGGGTCAGGACTGATATTCATCCGGGTCGCAATGATGCGGCCTGAGATTTCCCCCAAAGCCGGACGGGTTCGCCTGTCCGGCTTTTTTTTGGATGAGGGGAAGGATGGTTTCGGCGGCTCCCTGCCAACCCTGCCGCTTTGCGGGAGTTGATCCTAAATACCGCAGTTGGGTATCAATTTTTCACCGCAGAGGCTCACCAAACTTCGCTAAACCCGAACTCCGAAGTTGCAGGGTGATTCATTGGAATTTTGACCACAATGGAAGCGCAGCGAACATGGAGGAACTAACTGCCTCCAAATCCTTCCTCAAATGGCACGGATTTTCACGGATTTAAGAATACACCGAACAGGTTTGAAAATCGTTTCCATAACTCTTTCATAATCCGTGCCCATCCGTGCCACCTGTCCGTCGAAGCCTTCTTGGCCTTCGTAGCTATGGCGAAGTAGGCGGCGAAGTCGGATCCGTGGTTCAATTTCGGTTTTCGGGCTAAAGCTACGAATGGCAGGAAGGACGCAAAGGGAACGCAGAGCGTTGCGAGTGGTTGAAAAATGGAAAATCCATGAAATCTGCCCGCCGAGGGGGGTAGTGAAAGCGTATGATCGCTTGAAGGATTTCTCAAAGATCCTGCTCGATGGATTTGAGGGTAAGAAAGAGGCTATGCCAGCGTGAGAGGTTTGGCTCGATGGCGAGATGCCGCCCCGCGAGGTGCTTGCGGATCGAGTTCAGGCAGGCAGTGTAGTCTTGGAAGAAAATGAGGAGGGCGTCCTCGTAGTCCGAGCGCAGGGTTTCCGCGAATGTCCCGCAGGTATCGAGCAGTGCCGCATGGAAATGCCTAGTAATCCGGCTGCGGGTAATGATGGCGATAAAACTCCCCCCCATCGCGAACAAGCCCGCGACACCGCAAAAAAGCCAAGGCAGAAAAATGATCCCGAAGATGCCGCAGCCAGCGCCTGCGATGATAAAAATCAGTGTGGAAGCGGTGAAGGATTTGAGGGCAAGGTTGCGCCGCCGCAGATCGGCATCGAGTTCCTTGCGGAGGTGAAGGTTGTTTATGCCCTCTTGGGCCGCGCGGCCGATGCGCTGCACGAAGCGGCGGCGCGCCTGGCTCAGGGTTTCATCAATGGGTTCATGCTCGCAGAGTCCGGCTCCGATGGCCTTCGTTATCCGCGCGTCGAGCTCGCTCCAATGGCTGCGGCAAGCGGTCACGATGTCCGCGCCGTCGGACTCGGCTACCGCCTCCACGGCGCCACGCAAGCGGTCGATGAAAAGAGTTTCAATCTGGCTGCCGATGCGGTCGCCGACGAATATGCGGAACACGGAGCGGAAGATTCCGAGCGATTTCCGCAGAGAGCGGGTCACCCACACGGCTTCTTTTTCGAAGACCTCCGCCACCCCCGCCAGATGGCTTGGGAGCCTTGATAAAAGCCGTTCGCGCATCGCTTCGATCTCATCTTCCAAGGAGGTGAGGAAATGGTGCTGCTGACCGAGGGCGCGGGTCTGTTCGTCAATGTGGTCCTCAATGTTCCGCAGCGCAGCGGCGGCGTGGTTACGAGATGTTTGGAGGGCAGCACGGCGCTCCGGGGAATCGCAGATCCGGTGGTTGATGAATTCCTCCAAGGCGGGGAGGCCGCTGTTCTCGTAAGCGCGTAGGTCCAGGGCTCCGGCGCGTTTCGCTTCGAGCGCATTTTTCCCCGAGAAGGCGAATATGGGCAAGATGACCCCGGTTTTTTTCATCGAGAGATCCGACACATGCTCCGCGATGACCTTGATATCTGCAGATTCGCGCTGATCCGTTTGCTGGATGATGAGGGCGACGCGGTGGTGGCAATCGGGGGGGAGGCTGGAGATGAGATTCCAGGTAGCGGCTCCCCACGGGTTGTTGACCGGAAAAACGAAGAGGATGAGATCGGCGGCGGGGAGGAAGCTCAGTGTGATTTCCTGGTGGCCCGTTGTCATGGAGTTCGTGCCGGGCGTATCGATGAGTTGGAAGTTGCGGAGAAACTCGGCGGGACGAAAGCGCTCCTGAAGAGAGGGCGAGATATCGACATCCAGCGGAGTGGAGCCGTAGCGGTAGCGGATCACCCGGTTGGTTTCCGGGAGGACGCTGACCTCGCAGAGCTCATGCCCGAAGAGTCCGTTGAGGAGCGAGGACTTGCCTGAGTTCACCTCGCCGCACACGATGAAAAGAAAGGGCTCCTCTGGCTTTTTGCCGACGGCTGATGAGCAAAGCGAGCCGTCCAGTTCGGTGCCGGTATCGCTTGCGAGATCCGAGATGCCCTTTGCGACCTGCGAAATCCGCTCGCGGCTGGCAAAGTAGCGCTCGCCGAAGTTTGCCTGGCTCACGGGGCGGTGCGTTTAGTTTGCTGGGGTGACGGAAGCTTGTGCCCCAGGGGTTTCCGTTTTCATGGCGATGAGTTGGGAAACGGTGACGAACCTGAATCCCTTGCGTAGTAGTCCGTCGAGTGTGGCTGGCATGGCATCGACAGTCTGCGAGTGGAGGTCGTGGGCGAGGACGATCCCGCCCGCTGTGGTGCCGGCGAGGATGCGTGATGCGATGACCGGTGCGCCCGGGCGCTTCCAATCGAGTGGGTCGACCGACCAAAGGATGGTGGGGTAGCCGAACTCGCGGTGGACTAGCTCGCGTTGGCTCTGCAGCAGGCCTCCGTAGGGCGGGCGCATCGTGCGCATGCGGACACCTGCGGCGCGTCCGACCGCTTCCTGGCAGCGCTGCATTTCCTGGCGCACCTCGGAATCGCTGAGTTTCGAGAGCAGGCGGTGGGTTTGGGAGTGATTGCCGATTTCATGGCCTTCTGCCACGGTGCGGCGGAGAACGCCGGGATGGAGATCGACGCTGCGGCCGATCACGTAGAAGGTCGCCTTGATGTTGCGTGCGGCGAGCATGTCGAGCAGGCGCGGGGTGTTCTGTGGGTGCGGGCCGTCATCGAAGGTGATCGCGATGTAGTTGCCCGAGACGAGGACGCGGGAGAAAGTGACGCCTGCGTCTTTGGCGAAATCGCTCGAATGGTTGCCTGCGTTGTTGCGCGGCACCGGGCCGTATACGGAGGGCGTGCGGTAATTCGTGTTGGGCTGGGTCTTGATGTTTTCCTGCGAAAGCGGTGCGGCGGCCTTGCAACTAGCGAGGGCGGCGGTGGTGGCGGCCATGAACCCGCGGCGCGAAAGGGGGCCTAGATTCGGGTTGCGGATAAGGCTTTCGCCGATGCGATGAATGGGATTTTCCATGGGTGCGAAGAAAGTTAAGTTACACGTAATGATGCGGGGAAGGAGTAGCGATGTCACGCCTTGATTTTCGCGATACGGAGGATCTCTGTGCACTTTTAAGCACCATACAGCTCACCGCAAAGCAGGCAGGATTTTCCATCGCATCCCCGCGCGGTGCAGTGTTCGCGACCATAGAAGATGATCTGGAGGTGGAGTTTGTTCCATGAGCTGCGGGGGAAAAGTTTCTTCAGGTCGCGCTCGGTCTGGACGACGTTTTTTCCTGGCGTGAGCTTCCAGCGCTTAGCGAGGCGGTGGATGTGAGTATCGACGGGAAAGGCGGGGACGCCGAAGGATTGGGCCATGACGACCGAGGCCGTCTTATGGCCGACACCGGGCAGAGCCTCTAGGTCTTCGAAGTTCGCGGGCACCTCGCCGCCGTGTTTTTCGCAGAGGATTTCGCTGAGCTTGGAAATGGCTGCCGCCTTGGTTGGGGAGAGGCCGCAGGGGCGGATGATCGCGAGGATGTCATTCACCGGGACCTGTCTCATTTTCTCGGGTGTGGCGGCCAGCGCGAACAGGGCGGGGGTGACCTGATTGACGCGGATGTCGGTGCATTGCGCGGAAAGCAGCACGGCGACGAGTAGCGTGTAGGGGCTGGTGTGGTCGAGCGGGATGGGAGTTTCCGGGTAAAGCTCCTCGAGTCGTTTCAAAAGGTGGGCGGCGCGGTCTTTCTTTAGCACGTCGGTATTGTGCGCCGCTCCGCGTCCGCGTCCAACCCGGATCGGGGCTGTTTTTCCGGGGTTGAATAAAAACGGAGGGTCGGCGAACTTTTCTCCGTGAGATACTCGCTCAAAGCGGTCACTGCCGCCGTCCTGTTGCTCGCCCTTGGTGGGGGCGGCTGGTGGGCGTGGAAATCCTATGGGGAGGAAATGTTCGGAATCGTCATCGAGCGTGAGGCGAAACCGGAACCCGATGCGGAACGTTACGCGACGCTTGTTTCCGAGCTGGAGCGCTGGCGTGGGGATCTCCGTAAGGCGCACTCCAAGGCGCGGACGGCGGAGGAAAAAGCGGCCGTGGAGAAGGACGCGAGGGTGATCTTGGAGCTGGTGATGCCGGAAATGATGCGCTGCTGGCTGGGCACGCCGTATGATTTCAACGGCACCGCCGAGAAGCCGGGCAGCGGCAAGGTGGCGTGCGGATATTTCGTCTCCACCGTGATCCGCGATGCGGGCTTCCGCGTGGATCGCTACAAACTCGCCCAGCAACCCTCGGAAAACATCCTGCGCACCTTTATGAAAAGCGACGGCTGCCTGTTGAAGGTAGGGCAGGATTTCGAATCCTATGCGAAATGGGTCGAGGGCATGGAACCCGGCGTGTATTTAATGGGGCTGGACTCGCACGTCGGATTCATAGTGAACGGCGCGGAGGGAACCCGCTTCTACCATTCGTCCGGCTGGCAGAAGCGCGGCGTGGTGAATGAAGCAGGTAACAAGGCCGGTGCCCTGCGCCACTCGAACTGGCGCATGATCGGCGGCCTCACTGCCGATCCGGAGGTGATCCGGACATGGCTCGGCGGGGAGAAGGTGAGGGTTCGGAGCTGAAACAGCCCTTGTCAGTTCTTTCCCCGTAACGCACATTGGTTGCGTGAGAGGCTCCCCGTTGTTGCGCACTTTTCTGATCCTCGCGGCGCTGGTCGTGTCGGGGATCGGCTTCGCGCGTTTGACGCATAAAGGGGCGGCTTTGACCGGTGGTGAGGGCGCGGAGATGGCCGGGACATCGGAATCCGGTCGCATCCCCGCGAGGGTCTATCTCACCTTGTCGCATCTCCCGGGATTCTACGCTCTCACCATGGGGGAGGAAAATGTTCCGCTTGTGCGCAGCGCGGATGGCAAACTGTCGGGAACCACCTACATCGATCCGGAAAACCCCGTCGTTTTCCTCAAGGTTTCCCCACTCGCGAAGGCTGCGGATGACGGGCAGCGGATCTTCGCCAAACTCGTCGTGGAGGCGGAGGGCGAGGCGACATTCACCCACGTCTTCGATGCGGACGGGGACATCGATGATTTCGTGGAATTGCCATTTTGAAAGAGGAAACGGAACATCACGATTGCTGCGCGCACCACGGCCATCACCACGAGCTGGTGATTCAGGGGCTTTCGGTTTGCTACCGCGACATCCTCGCGCTGAGCGGGGTTTCCATGGAGACCTCCTGCGGCAACCGCGTGGCGTTGATCGGTCCGAACGGCGCGGGGAAATCCACTTTGCTCAAAGCCATCGCCGGGCTGGTGCCGAAAAGCTCCGGCGAGATCCGTTGGCGGGGTACCTCGGTGAAAAAATGGTCGCGCGAGTTCGCCTACCTGCCGCAGCGGGAGGAGGTGGATTGGTCGTTCCCGATCACGGTGCGCGGCTTGGTGGAGATGGGTCGTTACCCGCAGACAGGTTGGTGGCGGAAATTTTCCGAAGCCGACACACGGGCGGTGGATGCCGCGCTGGATTCGCTGAATTTGAACGATCTCCAGGGTAGGCAGATCCGCGAGCTTTCCGGTGGCCAGCAGCAGCGGGCGTTTCTCGCCCGCGCGATCGCGCAGGAGGCGCATGTGCTTCTGTTAGATGAACCGTTTACCGGCCTTGACCGCAACGCTGCCATGCTGCTCGGCGAGCTGTTGGCAAAACTCGCGAAGGATGGGCGCCTTATCATCGCATCGCATCACGATCTCGTCTCCGCTCACTCCCTTTTCGATGAGGTGCTTGTCCTGAGCACGAAGCAGGTGGCGTTCGGAGCGGTTGCCGAAACGCTGACCCCGCAACTGATTTCGGAAACATTCGCGATATGATCGAAGAACTGTTAGCCAGCCCCTTTTACCAGCGCGCGCTTGCGGCGGCGGCGTTCATCGGTTTCACCAACGGCTTTTTCAGCGGCTTCGTGGTGCTGCGGCGCAATGCGCTTTCGGTTTCGGCGCTGTCCCATACGATGCTGCCGGGGATTGCGGTGGGTATCCTGATCACGGGCGTCCTGAGCCAGTGGAACGCCTTCTTCGGCGCGATGTTCGCGGCGCTGCTCGTGGGGCTGGGATCGGTGGCGGTGGCGCGGGGGAAACGGGTGGCGGAGGGGACTTCGTTGGCCGTGCTCTACACCGCGGCCTTTGCGGCGGGCGTGGCCATTTTGCCCAAGCTCGACACCCGCTCGGAGCTGGAGCACTGGCTCTTCGGTGACATCCTCGCGGTCGGCAATACGGATCTGTGGATCGCTTTTTCCATCGGCTCGGTGATCCTCCTTGCCACGAACCTGCTGATGCGCCCGCTGCTGCTCACGCTCTTCGAGCCAAACGTCGCTGCCGCGCAGGGGGTGCCTGTTCGGGCGATGCAATACCTCGTGTTCGGCATGCTGGTGCTCGCGCTGGTATCTTCGCTACAAGCCGTCGGCTGCGTGCTTTCCGTGGGCCTTTTGGTCACTCCCGCTGCGACGGTTTCCTTGCTCACCGACAAGACCTCCGCGCTGTTCTGGGGTGGCGGATTGATTGGCGGGGTTGGCTCCGTCGCCGCCGTGATGATGTCCGGCCCGCTCGGACTTCCGCCGGGCCCGGCCATTGTGATCCTTCTCGGGCTGCTGTTTATTTTAGCCTATCTCTTCAGCCCGAAATACGGTCTGCTTTCCCCGAAATTTCTCCGCAAAACGCGACCATGAACGACCTCCCCGAACAACTCGCTGCCGCCGTGGCCAATGGCCAACTGCTCGAATCCTCGAAACAAAATATCGAATCCCTGCTCGCTGGAGCCGCCAGCGACCTAGCGATGAACTCGGTGAAGGAACTCGTCGCCTCCGGAAACTTCTCCGAGCTCAACGACCGCTTTTTCAAGACCCTCGCCTTCGGTACCGGCGGCTTGCGCGGTCGCACGATCGGCCGCACGGTGACCGCCTCCGAGCAGGGAAAAGGCGGCCCGAACGGTAGGCCGGAGTTTCCCTGCGTCGGCACGGCATCCATGAATTACTACAACGTTTCGCGCGCGGTGCGGGGCCTGGTGGCGTATGTGAAAGCTTTCAATGGCGAGGGGAAACATGAGTTGAAACGGCCGTCGCTCGCCTTCGCGCATGATACCCGCCATTTCTCCAAGGACTTCGCCGACTTCTGTGCGAAGGTCTGCGCCGACCTCGGTTGCGACGCGTATGTTTTCGAGGGGCCGCGCTCCACTCCGCAGCTTTCTTTCGCGGTGCGCCAGCTCCGTTGCGATGCCGGCGTGGTCATCACCGCCAGCCACAACCCATCGCATGACTGCGGCTTCAAGGCGTATTTTAACGACGGCGGCCAGATCGTGGAACCGCATGCCACGGCGATCATCAAGGAGGTGAACGCGATCTCCAGCGAGCGTTACGAGCCGCTACCCGCCGACCAGCATGGCAAGGTCACGACTCTCGGCGCGGACTTCGACGCCGAGTATGTGGAGCTGCTAAAGACCCTGCTCCTCCAGCCCGCGCTGCTGGAAAATTCACCCGCAAAAATTGTCTTCACCAACCTCCACGGAACCGGCGGCCACATCAATGTGCCGATGCTGCGTGGACTCGGCTTCGAGGTTCTGACCGTGCCCGAGCAGGACATCCAGGACGGACGTTTCCCCACCGTGGAATCGCCGAATCCCGAGAACGGCCCCGCGCTTGCCATGGCCATCGCGCTCGCCGACAAGGAGGGCGCGGAGATTGTCATCGGCACCGACCCGGACGCCGACCGCATGGGTGTCGCCGTGCGTGATGCCGCCGGGAAAATGGTTCTTCTAACAGGAAATCAGATCGGTTCGCTGATGGCATGGTATCGCCTTAAAACCATGTTCGATCTCGGCTGGCTCAGCAACGCGAACCGCTCCCGCGCCGTGCTGGTGAAGACTTTCGTCACCACCGAGTTGCAGACCGCCATCGCGGATTCCTTCGGCGTCTCCGTCGTCGATACGCTCACCGGTTTTAAATACATCGCCGCCAAGCTCCGCAAATACGAGGACGCGATCCCCGCTGACAAGAAAGGCGACTACCGCTCGCTCACCGAGGAACAGACCCGGAAGCTGCGCCTCGAGTTCTCGCGCTTCTTCGTTTTCGGCGGCGAGGAAAGCTACGGCTACCTGGGCTCCGACGCCGTGCGCGACAAGGACGCCAACGGCGCGACTCTGATGTTCGCGGAGGTCGCCGCCTACGCGAAATCCGTCGGAAAAACCCTGCCGGAGCTATTGGACGTTCTCTTCGCTGAATTCGGATATTATCTAGAGATCGGGAAATCCCTCACCATGGAGGGAGCTGATGGTGCCGCGAAGATCCAGGCGCTCGCTGGTTCCTACGCATCGAGCCCGCCCGAAGTGATCGATGGCTCCGAAGTTACCCGCTTCCGCGATTTCGCCGCCCAGGACATCTACGACCAGGAAGGCGATCTCCTGCCCAAGGAAAAGATGCTCTTCTTCGATCTCGCCGATGGGCGCTCCTTCGCGGTCCGCCCCTCCGGCACCGAGCCGAAAATCAAGTTCTACCTCTATGGGAAATCCGCAACCGGTGGAGATCCCGCGGTATCCAAGAAGATGGTCGCGGACCATCTCGCCTCGTTGTGGAAATGGATCGAGGAAGACGCGAAGGGGCGGGGGTAGGAGATACTCATATTCGCCACCGCCTTTCCATCCGAGGGCATCGACGAACGCTGGTGGTCTCTCTCATTTGCCTGTTGGTGTTTGGTGGTCATACTAGACTGGTTGCCAAAAATCCTCACGCAAAAGGGAGATTCTTTCGATTGGGTTCGTGCCGCTGGCGCAGGTGCGTGGCATCAAGGCCACGGGTGCCTTGGGTATCTCCCGGCGAGTTCCTTTTTCATCTGTGGGTAGCCGTTCGCCCAGAAATTCGGGATGTCCTTGGTCATCTGCCAGGGGCGTTGGTTCGGGGCGAGGATGTGGACGAGCAACGGCACCCTTCCGCCCGCGATGGCTGGGGTGGTGTTGGTGCCGACGAGCTGTGGGAGCTTCGCAGAGAAGAACGGATCGTGTTCCGCGTCATAAGTGACCTTCGGGGTATGGCCGGAGGTAAGGCGGATTCGCTCCGGGCAGTGCGTATCTAACAGATGTCGCTGGTGTGAGGATAGCCAGTCGTTGAGCGTCGGCCAGATGGGCGCTTCCTTGATTTCCTTGTAGCTCACCGCGCCGTGGCAGATCTGGGAAACGGCGGCGACGCGGTCTTCCTCCGTCCATGTCGGCAAGCCCAGCTCCGGCATCCATTTCGAAATGCACGACAGGCGGTGGGTGAACTGCTCGACCTGCGCATCCCAGTTTTTCAGGACGAGCTCGCCGGAAAGGACACGCTTCGCCAACATTTCCGCCGCTGCGTCGGGCGGGACGTTGTGGTCGCTTTCCCTAGAGTCGAGTACGAGGTCGCGGAATCTCCGCTGCTGGAGTCGCACGACCCTTCTACGGGATTCATCGTAATTCGCACCGTCGGTCGTCTCGATCTCGCCGGGAAAAACCTCCTCGATCCACGGCAGCTCGATGGCGGTGGCGAGGCGGAGGTGGGTGACGGTCTCGCGCGCCTCGACCTCGGTGATCTCGCAGGCGACGAAGGCATCCGCTTTGCGAACGCAGGATTGGTCGTCGAGGCGGCCGCGGCGGTTACCGACGAGGCGGCAGGCTAAGCTGCCCTGGCTGAGGCGTATCGCGAGCTGGTCGGAGAAGGCGGCGAGAATGGATTTCGCCACCGCTTCGCGTTTGTTTTGGAAATCGGGGGGCGACCGAAGATCGCCCCCACGTAGCGCGAGCAGACGCTTGAAGATCTGCGCGGTGTCGCGCGCGCCGCGGGTGTTGATGCCGGTGCTTTGCTGCCGCCTGGAAGGACGGCTCTCCATAGCGGATTCGAAGGCGCGGTATTCGCCGGCGAAGTCGGAGGGATCGTCGGGGAAAATGAAATCCTTGCGGGAGTTTCCGGCGTTGCCTTTGGGGAAAATGCCCTCGCCTTGGACGACGGCGGCGATGAAGGCTGTTTCCGGCAGGCAGCCGTTGTGGGATCCGGCGATGAGCAGGCGGGAAAAACGCGGCTCCAGCGGCAGCGCGGCCATCTCGTGGCCGGTGTCTGTTAGATTGCCGGCGGCGTCGAGCGCGTGGAGATCGTGGAGCAGGTGCTCGGCTTTTTCCAAGGCGGCGTCGGTGGGGGCATCGAGCCAGCGGAAATGGCGGGGTTCTTCCACGCCCGCCGCCTTGAGCAGGAGGATGGCTTCGGAGAGGTCGATGCGGTGCACCTCCGGTATCTCGAATTCCTCGCGTCGAGCGTGATCCGCCTGGCTCCAGAGGCGCAGGCAACGACCCGGTGCGGTGCGTCCGGCGCGACCCGCGCGCTGGTCGGCGGCGGCACGGGAAATTTTCCGGATCAGGAGGGTGTTGATGCCACGGCGGGGATCGAAGGCAGACGCGCGGGCGAGGCCGGTGTCGATCACGGTGCGGATGCCGGGGATGGTGAGCGAGGTTTCCGCGACGTTGGTGGAGACAATGATCCGGGGTTTTTCCGAAGGGCTGATCGCGCGTTCTTGGTCGGCGGGAGGGAGGGCGGAATAAAGCGGGAACATATCGTGACCCCGGCAGGCGACGGAGTTTTCCAACAACTCGATAGTGCGGCGGATCTCGTGGGTGCCGGGAAGGAAGACGAGGATATTGCCGGGATCCGGCATCGCCAGCGCCTCCCGGGTGAGCGTGGCGGCTTGTTCCCAGACGGGTGTCTCGTGTTGCGGGCCGGCCTGGCGATGGTTCGTTGCGGCTTTGTGCGGGCGGTGCAGGATTTCCACGGGAAAGGTCCGTCCTCCGGCGCAGAGCTGCGTGACGGGAGCCATGTAATCGGCGAGCGCTCCGGTCTCCAGCGTGGCCGACATCACGATCACCCGCAGGTCGGGGCGTTTGCCCTCCTGCAAGTTCAGGCAACGCGCCAGCGCGATGTCCACCGCGAGGCGGCGCTCGTGAAACTCATCGAAGATCACCGCCGAAACCCCGGCGAGTCCTGGATCATCGTGCAACATGCGCTGGAAGACGCCATCGGTGACATAGAGGATTTTCGTCTGCGCGGATTGCTTGGAATCGAAACGCACCGCATAGCCGACATTTTGCCCGAGCGCCGTCCGCCGGTTCTTCGCCACGAAACCCGCCAGCAAACGCGCCGCCATCCGCCTCGGCTCGATCACCACCACGCGCCCCGCGATCTCCGGCAGATCCGCCAGCATCCCCGGGACTTCCGTTGATTTCCCCGAACCTGTCGGTGCGGTCAGCAGCACGCGCGACCGCACCGCCAACGAGGCGGCGTCACGGATCTCCCCGGCGATTTCATGGATGGGTAACGGCACGCGGGGAAGTTGGGGGAAAGGCGGCGGGGATGCAATCGTTGGGGATTGTGGAACCGGTTCCAAACCGCTTCGTTTCAGTGTTGGTACTACTCTCGGGAAGTATCCTTTTACCGGCGACGGAGCGTTGCTTGGAGCGCCTTGACCGCTGCCGTTTCTGGCGGCGGAGTTTCTCGATGGCTTGGGTTTTGGTGGAGAGCTTGCCGTTGATGATGCCGTCCATCTGATCGCAGAGCTCCCGGCGGGCGAGGAAACGGTTCATCTCGCGGGAGCGCTCCAGCTGGCACTTGATCGCGATGCCGCTGGGTAGATGCTTGAGGAACACGCAGTTCGAGGTTTTGTTAACCTTCTGCCCGCCCGCTCCGGAGCCGCGGACGAATTTCTCCAGAAGATCGGCGGGATCGATCCCGAGGGACGCCATGCGCTGCTCCAGCGAGGAGATTTTAGCTGGCGAGGGGAGGTTCATGGCATACGTGAATTTATCCGAAATTATTTGAGAGATTGGTTTTTTTATGAAGTATCAATACCGTGATGATTCGAAACAAACTTATCTGGATGTTGCCTTTTCTGCTCCTGGGGGGCGTATGCGTGGGGGAAGTTACCGACCAGACAGCCAAATTCAAGGTCGCACCGGGCTTCAAGCTTGAGAAAATCTACGATGTGAAAAAGGAAGAGGGTTCATGGGTAGCTCTCACCGAGGATGGCAAAGGCAGGTTGATCGCCGCCGACCAATACGGGAAGCTTTACCGCGTGACACCCGCACCTCTTGCCGGCGGTGAGACCAAGGTGGAGGCGCTCAATCTCCCCATCGGCGGCGCCCACGGCCTGCTATGGCATGAAGGGGTTCTCTACATCTCCGTGAACGAGAAGGCGCAGGTCCATCCCGTTGAGGTAGGCGTGTGGATGGTAAAGGAAACGGCGGATGGTTGGGAGGCACCGAAGCTCGTCAAGCCGGTGCAGGCGGGCGGCGAGCATGGGATCCATTCCCTGGTTCTTTCGCCGGACAAGAAATGGATCTACTTCGTGGCCGGCAATCATTCGCAGACACCGGAAGTCGAAGACTCCTTTCCCGCAAAGGTATGGGATGAGGATCAGCTCTTGCCGCGCAATCCGGATGGCAACGGCCACGCCGCCAACATCATGGCTCCGGGAGGATGGATTGCCCGCTTCAAGCCGGATGGTTCGACATGGCAGCTTGTTACGGTGGGCAACCGCAACACTTACGACATCGCTTTCCATGACAGCGGTGAACTATTTTCCTACGACGCGGACATGGAATGGGATTTCGGCATGCCGTGGTATCGCCCGACGCGCCTTAACCATGCCGTTCCGGGCGCGGAAATGGGCTGGCGCAACGGCACCGGCAAATGGCCGGCATATTATGAGGATAGCGTGGGATCTGTCCTCGATATCGGCCCCGGATCCCCGACCGGCCTGCTCGCGGGGCGCGGCTTCAAGGCCCCCGCGAAATACCAGCAGGCGATCTATGTCTTCGACTGGACTTTCGCCACGATCTACGCAGTGACCCTCCAGCCGAACGGTGCGTCGTTCGATGCCATCAAGGAGGAGTTTGTGGCCGGAGCGGGACTTCCGTTGACGGACGGGATCATTACCAAGGACGGCGCCATGTATTTCACCACCGGCGGACGCCGCATTTCCTCGGCGCTATGGCGGGTCACTTATGCCGGAGCGGAGCCGACCGCCCCGGCTCCGGGTAAATTCGCGAAAGTAGCGGAACGCGACAAGCTTGCCGGATACACGGTCGATCCCAAGACCGCGGATGCGGAAGAGATCTGGAAACTTCTCGGATCCGAAGATCGCACGCTGCGCTTCATGGCCAAGGCCGCGATGGAACGCCTGCCGGATGTGCCATGGAACATCAAACTTCAAACCGAAAAAGATCCTTGGCGCGTAATCATGAGTAGTATGGCTCTCGCCCGTCTCGACGCGAAGGCGAAACGCGATCTGGTTCTCGGTGCGCTCGATCGCGTCGAATGGGCGAAACTTTCCACCCATCAGAAGCTCAACTGGCTCCGCGCGGCGGGTCTCGTTTTCATCCGCAGCGGTGAACCCAATGATGCCGAGAAGGCCAAGGTGCTCGCCAAGATCGACGCCTCTTTCCCCTCGGGTGAGCGTTTCCTGAACTACGAACTGGCCCGCATGCTGTGCTATCTGCAGGCGCCCGGCGTCGTCGCCCGGACGCTGGATATCATGGACAAGGAACCGGCCCCCGAACCCGAACCTTGGGCGGAACTGATTTCCCGCAACGGCCAATACGGCGGGGACATCAGCCGCATGATGGAGGATCACCCTCCCACCGCGCAGATCCATTACCTTTACTGCCTTCGTGCCGTCAAAGGGCCATGGCAAGCGGGAGAGCGGCAGCGCGTGTACGCTTGGTTCCGAGAGGTTGAGAAAAGCAAGGGTGGTAAAAGTTTCGGAAAATTCATGATCAGAATCCGCGAGCAGGTTTACGAAAACGGCACCGCTGATGAGAAAAGGATCTTCGCCGCCGACGCAAAGGCTCCCGCACAGAACCTGATGGCGGATCTCCCGAACATTGCGGGCCCGGGCCGCGCGTGGACGGTGGACGAGGTCGTGAAACTGGCGGAGTCGGGGCTTGAGGGCCGCGACAAGAAAAAGGGCGAAAACATGTACCGCGCCTCGCTCTGCGCCGCCTGCCACCGCTTCGGGGCATTGGGAGGCGCACAAGGACCGGATCTCAGTAATCTCGCCGGGCGCTTCACGGTCCGCGATCTCGCCGAGTCGATCATCGAGCCCAACAAGGTCATCTCCGACCAATACGGCTTCCACGAGTATACCACGAACGACGGCAAGACCGTGGTCGGCAAGATCCTGGAGGAGAAGGACGAGGTGCTCATCCTCGCCAACAACCCCTTCGACTACGATCAGAAAATTGAGATCAAGCGTTTCGACATCAGGACAAGCAAGCTCTCGGAAATATCACCGATGCCTGCCGGGATGATCAACCGCCTGAATCCGGATGAGCTCAAGGATCTGCTTGCCTACCTGTTGGCGAAGTGAGGTCAGTTTCCCCGCAGCAGGTATCGGGACGACCATACGTAGTTCCATCCTGAGATCACCGTCAGCCCTACCGCGAGTCCGAGGCTGATGGGCAGCAGCCATGCGCCCTCGCCCCACGGGGTGGTTAGCGTGTGGAGCGGGGAAAACGAGCCGACGGATTCCATGGTGTCGAGCGTCAGCCGTATCATGCCGGCGATGAGGTATGAGAGCTGGAAAGCGGTCTTCCATTTCCCCAGCCTGTCGGCGGCGAGCACCTGTCCGGCTTCGATGGCGATCTGGCGCAGGCCGGTCACGAGAAATTCGCGCCCGATGATCAGCGCCGTGACCCAAACCGGACACAGCCCTTCCGCCGTCAGGAACACGAAAGCGGAGCAGACCAGGATCTTGTCGGCGAGCGGATCGAGAAGTTTGCCGAGCGGGGTGATGAGGTTCATTTTTCTCGCGAGCCAGCCGTCCACGAAATCGCTGATCGCGGCGATGATGAAAAGGATGAGGGCGGTGAAATGACCCCAGGTGCTCTCGAATGTTACAAATAGGATAAAACCAGCGGTCAGGAAAAGGCGAGAGACCGTGATCGCGTTGGGTATGTTCATCGGGTGAGTCTGGGAAATAGACGGGGAAATGGCAACAATGGGTTGCATGGCTTGGCCGTATTCCGTAGACACCCGCAGGGTGAAACCCCTATTATCAATATGAGCAACAGTGACTTTGGACTTATCGGACTGGCCGTCATGGGTCAGAATCTTGTTTTGAACGTGGAATCCCGTGGTTTCCAGGTCTCGGTTTACAACCGCACCACCAGCGCGATGGAGGAATTCGTCGCACAGCACCCGGATAAAAAAATCGTGGGTGAGGCGACACTGGAAGGCTTCGTGAACTCGCTGGCCTCCCCGCGCAAGATCATGATCATGGTCAAGGCCGGCGGCCCCGTGGACGCGGTCATCGAGTCCCTTCTGCCGCTCCTCGACAAGGGCGACATCATCATCGACGGTGGCAACTCGCTCTATACCGATACCGAGCGCCGCGACAAATGGCTCGGCGATCTCGGGTTCCGCTTTATCGGCGCGGGCGTTTCCGGCGGCGAGGAAGGCGCGCGCAAAGGCCCGTCCATCATGCCCGGCGGCCCCACCTCCACTTGGGATGTGATGAAACCCATTTTCGAAAGCATCTCCGCCAAGGTGGACGGCGAACCCTGCGTGACACATATCGGCACCGGCGGCGCAGGTCATTACGTGAAGATGATCCACAACGGCATCGAATACGGCGATATGCAGCTCATCTGCGAGGCCTACAATATCTTCAAGGCGGCGGGCTTCACCCCGGCGGAGCTTGCCACCGTTTTCACCGACTGGAACAACGGCGACCTCGAAAGCTATCTCATCCAGATCACCGCGAAAATCTTCGAGCAGAACGATCCGGAAACCGGCAAGGCGCTCGTCGATGTCATCCTGGACACTGCCGGCCAGAAGGGCACGGGGAAATGGACGCTCATCAACGCCGTGGAGAACGCGGTCGTCATCTCCACGATCAACGCCGCCGTTGAGGCGCGCATCCTTTCCTCGATGAAGGAAAAGCGCGTCGCCGCCAGTTCGATTCTCCATGGCCCGAAGGCCGAGATCGGCGGCGATAAGGCCGAGCTTGTGAAGAAAGTCCACGACGCGCTCTTCGCCTCCAAGATCATTTCCTACGCGCAAGGCCTCGATCTCATTGCCGCGATGGGTGAGGAAAAGGGCTGGGGTCTGGATCTCGCGAAGATCGCCGCCATCTGGCGCGGGGGCTGCATCATCCGCGCCCGTTTCCTCAACGACATCACAGACGCCTACCGTAAGGATCCGAAGCTGAGCAACCTCATGCTCGCCCCGTTCTTCACGGATCTGCTCAACGGTTTCCAACAGAACTGGCGTGAGGTGATTGCAACGGCCACGCTGGCTGGCATACCGGTTCCTTCTTTCAGTGCCTCGCTCGGCTATTATGACAGCTACCGCAGTGCGGTTCTTCCCGCGAACCTTCTCCAGGCACAGCGCGACTTCTTTGGCGCCCACACCTACGAGCGCACCGACAAGCCCCGCGGCGAGTTCTTCCACACCACTTGGCCCGACGTCATTGGCTGACCGGAATGCCGCAAATGATTCCTAGAAAGCGGCCGGGAAAAATCCCGGTCGTTTTTTTTCAGATCGCGACGTCCGCCTCCACTTCATCAAGGATACCGCTTTCGACAAGAAAGCGGTCTGCGGCGGCTATGGTCATTTCGAAATGCGCGTGGCTTACGTTGAAGTTGAAGAAACTGTGTTCCGCCCCGTTGAAGTCGACCAGTTGGCAGCGGTTTCCCCTCCATTTCATCCTGCGACAAAAGCTGGCCGCCTCGTCGAAAGGGGTGACGCGGTCGGCCTTGCCGTGCATCACGAGCATAGGAGGTAGCTTTCGGCGGATCAGGTTGCTCGGGCTCAGCGCCTTGGCCTCCTTGGTGCTTGGAAATCGGTCGGAGAGCTGGCCTTTCGGAGTGGTGTTGAGAAGGGCACTGAACAACAAAACCACCTTCGGCCTGACCGGCGTGGGGAATTGCTTGTCTTTCTGCATCGCCAGCAGCAGCGCCAAAAACGCGCCGCCCGCCGCACCCGCGACGGCGATTTTTTCCGGATCCAGCCCGAGTAAGTCGGCGTTTTCATGGAGCCACAGCAGCGCGGCGCGCGCATCCCCGATGGCTGCCAGCGGCCCAGTCTGGTGCTTTGAGGCGACACGGTATTCGAAAGCGACGGAAACCGCTCCGCGCGCGGCGAAGTGATGACAATGCGGCACGAATTGGGTGACCATCGGCACATCCCAAAAGCCTCCGTGGAAAAACGCAACCGCCGGGCGCCCCGCCACGGTCGAGCCTTCGGGAGCGAAAACATGTGCCAATAGCTCAACCCCATCCTTCTCCGAAAAAACGTAAGTCGAGGCGGCTTTTAAAATTTCCTTATCGCGCGATTCACCGATGGGCGCGAGCTTCTGCAAAATATGGCTCATAACGGGGTAAGCGACCCGGGGCTCGAAGCCTCCCGCACTCGCGTGGATTTGTTTGTTGTGATTCCTGGCCGCTTGTCCAATCGTTTCGTCCATGAACCGATACATTTTGGCGTTATCCCTCGCTTTGACCGCCTTCTGCCCCGCGCAGGAGGATCTGAGAACGAATTTGGAAAAAACCTATGGCATCTGGAGGGCTGCGCTTATCAACAAGGACGCTGCAACATGGCAACGTGTCACCGCGGAGCATCGCCGCGTGGAAGTCAGGAACCGGATCCTTTCCGAAAAACGCGCTTTCCCCGCAACCCTGTTCGAGCTGCCCGCGCCGCCCCCGGCTCTCGGCGGCCTGAAATTCCTAGAGGCGAATCAAAACGGGGCGACCGCCAAGTCGGCCTATTTCGGCAAGGTCGATTTTGGCGTGGGTGGCGTCCCCACGGAGAACCTGCTCGTACTTTCGTTCGTTCGCGGCGCGGGCGGCTGGCAGTACGACAAGGCGGATTTCGTGAACCTTACGGCCTTGCCCGAAGTCCGCACCGAACTCGCCGCGGGAGAGCTTGCCTATCTCCGCGGTGTGCCCGAAGCCCGGCCATCGGGTGTGGTGCCGCCGACACCCATCGCCGCCAACCCGGCGACGACCATCGCCAAGGTGTATGTCTTCAGCCCCGGCCGGGAGGTGCAGGTGCAGATAAACAAGATCAGCCGACACCGCTTCGCGAATGCCAAGGAGGCTCAGATTGTGATCGGTGGCGCGCGTAACGGCCTCAATGAGGTCCAGTATTCGATCCGCAAGCTCGAGGGTGGAACGGGGGAGGAGGCGCTCACCATCCGCGTTTATCTCATGTCCGAGATCGAGGGGTTGAAGCCCTTCAAGGCGTTCGAATACCTCGTTCCGGAAAAGGCAACTTTTCAACCTTTCGGAACGGGAACGTTCAACCTGGATGCCGCCATGGCCGCCAAACTCTCGGGGAAGTGAGCACTGAGAGGAAACCCTATCTCGAAGCCTGGCTGCGACGCACGGGACGCGCGCTTTCAGCTAGCGGGCGGCTTTCCGAGGTGGCGCTGATCCTATCTAGGAAAAAGGGGGGCGATACGGGGGGATGGGCCGAGAGGTTGAGACGCATCCTCGGACGGGAGGAAGATCCGGGCTTCGAGCTTCTCAACGAAATCGACGCGTTACTCGCCCGACCGGCAAGTCGCGAAGACACGGCTGCGCCCGGACAAGATCTGTTTGGCTAGGCGAACACCACTGCCAGATGGCGAGTCTAACGATCATTTCAAAAAGCGTTACATTTTTGGTTGCTCGCCCGCTAATCAGTCCGCATAATTACAAAACGATTTCGGATATGACCGATTTCCTGCACCCCCCAGCAATTTCGTTCATGCACCGCCTGTCATCTCATTACGTCCTCAAGCGATTCAGGATCACATCCCTGTTCCTTGTGCTCATGTTCCTTTCACTGCCGGTTGCCATCGGCTTTTTCTCATACGGATTACTGGAGAAAGATGCCGGCTGGATGCAAATCGCAGGAATCGTCCTGGGAGCTGGCTTAGTTCTCAAGGTGCTTTCATTAATAGTGGGGGGGCGTCTGAAATGCCCGCTTTGCATGGGCGCGCCTCTGAGAAACCTCGGCTGCTCGAAGCACAAGTCCGCGCAAACACTCTTCGGAAGTCACAAGCTGGACGTGGCGGTTTCGATTCTGTTCCAGGGCAAATTCCGCTGCCCTTACTGCGGTGAAACGACGGGGATGCATGTCCGGGAGCGCGGCGTCCGCAGGGATTGACGGTAAAATCACCGTGCAGGGGATTGCCGGTTGCACATGTCGCGTTGAGAGGCAAACTTCTTCCGCCAACAATGACAACGGAAGAACTACAGGAAAGGATTGCCGAGAGCAGCGCGTGGATCGGCGAAGTGAAGGACGAGATGGCGAAAGTCCTCGTGGGGCAGGAGGATCTGGTCGACAGGCTGCTGGTGGGCTTGCTCTGCAACGGCCACATCCTGCTGGAAGGTGTTCCCGGGCTGGCCAAGACGCTGGCGGTGAAGGCACTGTCCGGTTCGCTTTCCACTACCTTTGCGCGGTTCCAATTCACGCCCGACCTTTTGCCCGCCGATCTGGTGGGGACGATGATCTACCACCCGCACGACGCCAGGTTCGAGCCGAAGCTCGGCCCGATTTTCAATAACCTGATCCTCGCCGACGAGATCAACCGCGCCCCGGCGAAAGTGCAGTCCGCTCTCCTAGAGGCGATGCAGGAGCGGCAGGTCACCCTGGGCGACCGCTCCTATCCTCTGCCGAAGCCTTTCCTCGTGCTCGCCACCCAGAACCCCATCGACCAGGAAGGCACCTACCAGCTTCCCGAGGCGCAGCTCGACCGTTTCCTACTGAAAGTGAACGTCGGCTATCCCACCAAATCCGAGGAGTTGGAAATCCTCAACCGGATGGCGACCTCGGCTCCCGTCTATGAAACCAAGAGTAGAGCAACGCCGGAGCAGGTCGGTGCGTCCCGCGATTTGGTGAACTCCATTTACATCGACGAGGCAATCCGCAAATACATCGTGGAACTGGTTTATTGCACCCGTTTCCCGGTAAAGGTGGACGCACCTCTCAAGAACTGGGTGCGCGCCGGAGCATCGCCGCGCGGAACCATCAACCTCGCCCTGGCCGCCCGCGCCCGCGCTTTCATGCAGGGACGCGCGTTCGTGACCCCGCAGGATGTTAAAGATATGGCACTGGATGTTCTGCGTCACCGCATTCTCCTCACCTACGAAGCCGAGGCCGAGGGCATTACCACGGATACGATCATCCAGCGCATCTTGGCGAAAGTCGTCGTGCCCTAAAATTCAATTTTCAAGGAAGAATCGGAATTCGAATGGATGTGATGATTTCGGTCTTAGAGCTTAGAATTTAGGATTTTCTTTCACCATGACCGAGGACGAACAGATCGAGGAAATGATGGCGCGGGTTCGCAAGCTCGAGCTCAAGGCGCGGCGTCTCGTGCGAGAGTCGTTTTCCGGCGAATACCTTTCCTCCTTCCGCGGGCAAGGACTCGATTTCGATGACTTCCGCGAATACCAGCATGGCGATGAGGTGCGGTTCATCGATTGGAACGTGACCGCCCGGATGAACGAGCCGTTCGTGAGGAAATTCCGTGAGGAACGGGAGCTTTCCGTGATCATGGCGGTGGATGTTTCCGGCTCGGCAGATTTCGGCAGCCAGCACCTGAGCAAACGCGAGTTGTCTGCGGAGATCGCGGCTGTGCTTGGCTTCAGTGCGCTGCAAAACGGCGATAAGGTGGGCCTTCTTATCTTTGCGGGAGAGCCGGTGATGTTCATTCCTCCCGCGAAAGGTAGCCGTCACCTCCTGCGCATGATCCGGGAAATCCTGATGGCGAAGCCCGCCAATCAGGGCACTTCCATCGAGGAAGCCTGTAATTTTCTCGTAAAATCGCTCAAGCGGAAGGCGCTCATTTTCATGGTCTCCGATTTCCATGCGGAGGTTCTCGACAAGCCGCTCGGCAAGCTGGCGCGTAAGCACGAACTCGTCGCACTCCAGGTCAACGATCCGCTGGAGACCGATCTACCGAAAGCCGGACGCGTGGTGATGGTCGATCCGGAAACGGGTTTCGAGACGCTCGTGAATACCAGCAACCCGAACCTCAGGATGGGCTACAGGAAACTGATGACCCGGCAGGTTGAGGGCGTGGCGGCGGTTTTCAAGAAACACGGGATCGATACGGCGACGCTAAAAACGGACAAGGATACGCTGCCGGCGTTGCACGAATTACTCAAGCGCAGGGGCAGGCGCAGGAGATAACAAACGATGGAAAAGAAAGGGAAAAGCCTCGAACTCGCGGAGTCGCGCGACGCCATCGATCTGGTTCCAACATGGGATCCGCAGCTCTGGTGGGTTTTGGCGGCGGTCGCCGTGATCGCGGCCCTCGTCCTTCTCGTGGCGATTCTGCTGAGGAGGAAACCTGTGGTCGATGCCTCGAAGGAAAAGCGCGAGGCCTATCTGGAGGCGAAGGCCGCTTTGTCCGGAGACGAAGTCACCGAACCGCGTGAATCTGCGATCCGCGTTTCCATGATCCTGCGGCGCTACCTTGCGAGGAGTATGAACGAACCAGCGCTTTTCGAGACACACGAAGAATTCATCGCCCGCCATGACGGTTTGAAAGACCTGCCGGATGCCCTGAAATCCGAGGTAGGTGATTTTTTCTCGAAACTGGCGGCGGACAAATACGCGCCGGATGACCACGTAAGCATTGAAGCGAACACGACCTATGCCGAGGGGGCTGCCTTACTCGAAAGGATCCACAGCGCATGATCGAGGATTTCATCACCCACTTCCGCTTCGCTCAGCCGGGCTGGCTCCTGCTGTTCATTCCCAGTCTGCTGCTGCTGCTGCTGCGGCGGGGTAGGGGCGCATCCGGGGCGGTGGTGTTCCCGAATCTCGGTGTGCTGCTCAGTCTCGGGAAAAGGGTCAACCGGCTCGCATGGAATTTGGGCGTGCCGCTGATTTTCACATCGCTTGTTTTCGCGATTCTCGGAATGGCACGGCCGGTCTGGCGAAACGAATACCAGAGCCGCTCCGCAAGCGGTATCGACATCGTGCTCGCCTTCGATGTTTCGCTTTCCATGGACATCGATGATTTCCGCATGGACGGCAGACCGATGAAACGCATCGACGCCGCCAAGCGGGTGGTGGACTCGTTCATCTCGCGCAGGCCGGACGATAGGATCGGGCTTGTGGCCTTTGCGGGCAGGCCGGTTTCCGTGAGCCCGATCACCCTAGATCATAATTGGCTGCGCCTCGGCCTGGACGGATTGCGGTTGAACCGCCAAGGTGTGGGGACGGTCGAGGAACAAGGCACGGCGATTGGTTCCGCGCTCTCTGCGGCGGCCACGCGGCTCGATAACCGCGACGCCAAGAGCAAGATCATCGTGCTCATCACCGACGGCGCCAGCAACTCCGGCAAGATCTCCCCGCTCGAAGCCGCGCTGGAAATCAAGACGCTCGGCATCAAGACCTACACCGTGGCGATCGGGACGAAGGAGGGCAGGGTTTCTCGCGGCATCCAGTCCTTTCCGAGGCAGGAATTCGATCTCCCGACCCTGCGCAAAATCGCCAGCGAGACGCGGGGCGAGCATTTCTGGGCGCAGAGCCTTGAGGATCTCGAGAACAATTTCCGAACCATCGACATGCTGGAGAAAACCGAATCCCGCAGCCTGACGGTGATCGATGATCGCGAGCTTTACGCGTGGTTTGTCGGGGTTTCCCTGCTGGCAGGGCTCGGCTTTACGGGGTATCTCTCTTTGGGCAGGACAAGCGGCTGACATGAATCTCGAATATCCAGCATGGCTTTTGGTGTGGATCGCGGTGCCGATCCTCGCCGTCTGCGCGGTGTTCGCGGGGCGTTTCGGGAAGCGGCCGTGGGAGGCTTTTGCGGCGGAAAGGCTGCGTGGAAAACTCATCAAGAAAGACCACCCGTTACCCCGCTGGATGGCGCTGGGCATGATCCTTGCTGCGATCTCGGCGTTGGCTTTCGCGATGGCGCGCCCGCAGGGTGACGCAGGAACCAAAACGGAAAAAACGACGGGGCGCAATATCATGATCGCCCTCGATCTCTCCCGCAGCATGCGCGTGCAGGACGTGAAACCTGATCGCCTTGCGCAGGCGAAGATCGTGATCTACGAACTGCTCGAATCGATGCAGAACGACCGCGTCGGCCTGATTGCTTTTGCTGGAACCCCTTTTCTGAGTGCACCGCTAACCATCGATCATTCCGCCGTCCGGGAAACGGTGGAACAAATCGATGAGCAGTGGATGCCGACGGGTGGATCGGACATCGCTGCGGCGGTGCGGCTCGCCACGCAGGTGCTCAAGGAGACGGGACAGAAAAACAACGCGCTCGTCCTCATCAGCGATGGGGAAGAGAACGAGGGTGAGCTTGATGCGATCATCGCCGATGCGGAGAGGTCGGGTGTTACGATCATCGCCATAGGCGTGGGCACGGAGGACGGCGGGTTTGTTCCCCACCCGGATTTCGTGGGAGGATTGGTGGATTCGGCCGGCAACCGCATCCTCAGCCGCCTGCAGCCGGATGTGCTGCGGAAACTCGCGAACGAGACCGGCGGGCGCTACGTGATCGCCGGGAGCGGTGCGGATATCCCGGGGATGGTGCGCGTGGCCACCCAGGGGCTCGATGCCTTCGAAATGGAAGGCGGAAAGAGGCGGATCGTGATCGAATTTTTCCAATGGGCCTTGTTTCCCGCGATCCTCTTTCTCGCCGCAGCCATTGTGGCAGGCACGCGCTGGCGCGGTCTGGCGAGTGCAAGCGCGGCGCTCATGATTTTCTCCACGCACGCCGATGCGGATCTCGCCAAGGACGCGGGCCGCGCGTTTTCCGAGGAACGCTTTGATGAGGCGCGCGATGCCTATCGTAAGCTGGCGGATGAGAAAGTCAGCGGGGAGAAAGCCTCGCGGTTCCGGCTGGGTGAAGGCCTCGCCGCCTACGCGGCGCAGGATTACCGGGGTGCCCGCTCCGCCTACAGCGCGGCGCTGCTTGCGGAGGATGCGCAGGTTGCGGGCAAGGGACACGAGGGCATGGGCAACACGCTTTTCCAACTCGGCTGGATGGGGCTTTCCGGCAGCCGCTATCCCGTGGGCGAGGAAGTCCCTGACATGGGGAAATTCGACGAGCTTGTGCGCGAACAACTCAAGCGCATGGAGGAATCGGAGTTGCCCGAATCCGGCGAAACGAACGAGTTCATCCGCATCGATTCCATCATCGTGAACTGGGCGGATGCCATCCGGCATTACCGCTCAGCGATGGTGAAAAACCCGGGTTCCGAAACCGCGCGCCGCAACGAGGAGCTGGCGATGGGATACCTCGTCCGTTTGAAGGAACTGTTAGAAGAGGAGCAGGAACAGACCGAAGGGGAGATCACGCAGATGGAGCAGGCGCAGCCGCAACCCAGCGATGGCCCGGGGCAGGAAGGCGAGCCCGGCGAGGGTGAGGGCGATGGGGAGCCGCAAGAAAAAGGCGAAGGCCCTGAGGGGAAGGAACCCGATAACAAGGGGAAAGACGGCGATAAGGATCCGGAGAAAGGCGACAAAGGCAAGGAGCCCGATGAAAGCGATTCCAAGGGCGGGGCCGATCCCAACGAAACCCCTGAGGAACGCGCGCGGCGCATCCTTTCCGAAAACGCGGATCTTCAGAAAGGCCCGCTCACCCCCGGCAGACGCGAATTCATGAACCCGGACAAAGATTGGTAATATATGAACGCACCCATGATCAGAATCCTTCTCCTGTATCTCCTCGTCACCTCGCTCGGACATGCCAATGTGCGCAGCCTGATCTCCTCTAGCTTTCTCGCCCGTGGCGAAAAAGCGATTTTTGAAATTCGTGTGGAGCAGCAGGAACCCGACGAAATGCCGCGCATTGAGGAGGTGAAGGACGTGGTGATCGAACCGATCGGATTCGGCAGGCCGCAGATGTATCCCGGCAGGCGCATGGAATCGAGTTTCCAATACATCATTTCCAGCTACGAGACGGGCATCCATGTAATTCCGGCCGTGGAGGTGTTGGTCAATGGCATTAAAATGAAGACCGAGCCGCTGAGCATCGAGGTGTTCGATCCCAGCGATCTTGAGTGGAGCGAGTCCTCCTCACAGCCCGCAGAGGCGGGGGATACCGTGAGATACGCGAGTATCATCCGCATCCCGCAGCGGAAATTTTTTGAGAACCAAGCATTCGCAAGCGAGATCAAGATCTACGTGCCGCGCGATCTCGCCAGCAGCATCGCGGACTGGGGGGTGCCGGAGTTCGAGCGCAAGGGGCTCGCCGTCTGGCGCTACGAGCCCTCGAACCAGCCCGGCGAGGTGAATCTCCTCGGCCAGCCCTATGTTTCGCTCGCCTACAAGACGACGATGACGGCGCTAAACTCAGGTGAAGTGGAAATCGGCCCCGCGACGGTGAGATTGATCTATGTGAAAACGGTGTTCGACCGCTTCGCTCAGCGCATCCAGTTACAGACGACCCTCGATGTCCCGAAACTTGGCTTCACGGTAGCGCCGCTGCCGGAGGGCGCGCCGAAAGGTTTCGATAACGCGGTGGGTCAGTTTTCTCTCAGAACGGCGATCAAAGAAACGAATGTCACCGAGGGCGAGCCGCTTGCGCTCGATGTCGTGGTCAGCGGCAGCGGCAATCTCGACAATCTGCGCTCGCCGAAGATGACCGATCCGGCTGGTTGGAAAGTCTATGACGCCACTCCGAACCAGCGTGGAGAGGAGCGCCGGGAGCTGCAGGGGACGGTGGTGTTCAGCCAATTCATCCGTCCGCTCGAAATGAAGACGGCCATACCGCCTTTCCGCCTCGTTTACTTTGATCCTGACACGGAAAGATATGAAACCGTGACGACGGACCTCATCCCATTGGTGATGTCCCCTGCAAAGGGCGGAGTCACCGAGGCCTCCGGGCCGCCCCAATCCCTGGCGGTGCCGGTGGAGCGGATGTCCGACATCCTGGGCCTGATCGACGCGGGCCAACTGCTTAATCCGAGCGGCAGGAACGCCTCGCCGTGGTTGCTGCACGCCTTCGCCGCCTGTTTGGCGCTGGCGCTCATCACGCGCGCACTCTGGATGCGCTACGGCCACCATTTTGAAAGGGACGAGACCAAGCGCAAACTGCGGCAGGATTTTGCAACGCTTGCGCGCGCCGCTTCAGGTGATGGGTTGGCGTTTCTGCGCGCGGCGGGCGGCTTCGCGGAGCGCTGGCAGCTCGTCGATAAGAACGAGGAAATCCGCGAGATCCTCGACGAGCGCGACCGGCTTTGTTTCCGCGAGGCGAAGGCCGATGTGCCGGTGCCTAGAGGCCGCCGGGAAAAAATCCTGCGCAGTCTTCGGAAAGCAGCATTGGGAATCCTCGTTTTCGCGTTCGCAGGGCAGTTGGATGCCGGCGAGGTTTCTGCGAAAGCGAAAGAGGCATATGATGCGGCGCGTTTCGAGGAGGCCGCAAAGCTCTGGCTGGGCGCGGGTTCCTACGAGGATCTCAGTGCGGACACCCTCTACAACATCGGCAACGCCGCCTACCGCATGGGTGCGCCCGGACAAGCCGCGCTTTACTACCGACGCGCCCTTTCCCGCGATGCCGCCCACGGCGAGGCGCGCCAGAACCTGCGTTTCATCGAGAGAAAATACGGTTCCATCACCATCGAACGGCCCGCTTACCAATACGTCATCGCCCGTATCCCGCTCTCGGCATGGAAAGGCTCTCTCTGGGCGGGCGCGTGGATGCTGGTGATCGGCCTCCTAGTTTTTCCGGCGACGCGGATCGGTTCGCCATGGCGGGTCGCCGGTGTGATCGGCTTTGTCCTCGGCCCGCTGATGATGTCCCTGGGCGGCCTGGGTTGGAGATATTTTCCCGATGACGCGGAGTTCGCTGCCATCACGCGGCAAGCGGTGGTGGTGGGCGAGAAAATCGTGCTCCATACCGATGCGGCAAGGACTTCCCCGGAAGTGATTGATGCGCCGCCAGGTTCTGTGGCCGAGGTGATCCGCCGCTCCGGCGATTGGGCGTATGTGGCTTTCGCGACGAAGACGCGTGGCTGGGTGCTCATCGATGCCATCGAAATGGTGATTCCCGGAGGTAAACCCAGCCCGCCCGAGGTAAAAAAAGCGGCGTCAGACGGGAGCAGCGCATGAATCCCGCCCGCAAGGCATGGCTGGCGCGACGCGACGGGACGGTGGTCATCGGCCACGGTCCTTTCGTGGTGTCTCCCGAGCCACCCGCCGAGGGGATCGCGTTCTACAAGCGCGACTTTTTCTCCCGCGAGGAAACGCCATGGCAAATCCCCGCGCGCCACGAAATCATGACGGCGAGGGCTTTCCGCGATGCGGTGGGCGGTGACCTCCGCCTGGATGTAGCATGGGAGGCTCCGGATGCGATGCCGTTCTCCTGTGTTTTCCAGGAAATCATGATCCGCATCCGTCAGGGGATGATCGAGAAGACCGTGCCGGTCGTCACCGAGCGCGGCGTGGTTTCCTGCTCGCCTGCCGCAGAGATCATGGCGGCGATGGCGCGGCAGCAGGCTCCGCTCCAGTCCTACGGCTGGGTCTCGGATGAGGACGGCTTTGCGGGCGCGACGCCCGAGCTTTTGTTCTCCCTCGATGGAGCGCGGCTGGAGACGATGGCACTGGCGGGCACCGCACGCGTGGAGGATGAGGATGTATTTGCGGTGGATGAAAAGGAGATCCGTGAGCACGAGTACGTCGCGCAGACCCTGGTTTCCAAGCTCCTTGATCTGGGCACACTTCGCCGCCGCGAGCGGGATGTGCTCCAGCTCGGCTCCATCGTGCATTTCCATACCGGCATCACCGTCGATCTGGCGAATCCGCAGGACACGCAAATCCTCCTGCGCCGCCTGCATCCCACGCCCGCCCTCGGCCCCTTGCCGCGCACCGACCAGACGATGGCGGCGCTCGCCGGCTGGCGCTCGCAGCTCGGTTGTCCGGAGGAATTCGGTGCGCCCTTCGGTGTCTGGGAAAGCGGTCGCTTTGAGGCTGTCGTCGCAATCCGCGGCCTCTGGTGGCAGGGAAACAGGATTTCACTTCCCGCCGGATGCGGCATCATCGAGGCCAGCCGCCTCGTCAACGAATGGCGCGAACTCCGCCTCAAGCGCGATGCGGTGAAACGCTTCGTGGGATGAAAATGTGACAACAAAGTAGCATGCGCCGCAGGCTCTGGACTGCTGTGATTCTTCATTCACAGCTCTCAATGGCGGCTTTGTTTTACGGGACGACGGGTTGCTACCGGGTACCTTCGTTTTTCCATCACGAACCCAAAAATCGGCGGATGAGAACCGCAGCAGTCAAAAGCCTCCGGCGGCATGGATCTGCGCAAGGACGTTTGGCAAACGGTCTAAGCCCCATGATACCGCATGGACTATCCCAGCAAGAGAAACCCTAGAATGAAGATACAGGAAGCCGAACAATAAAGGGTGCTGCGAATGGCAAGTTAGTCGGGAGGGTCATGCCAGCGCCTCGGCGAAGGCGGCGATGATGGTGTCCGGCGATTCCAAGCCTACGGAGATGCGCAGCAGGTTCGCGGGGACTCCGCAGTCTTCCGTCCAGTCCAGCTCCTCGTAATGGGCGAGGAGGGTGTAGGGGCAAACGAGTGTGAAAGGCGTTCCGAAAGACGGACCTTTGGAAATTTTCAGCGCGTCATAGACTTTCGGGGCTTTCTTCGGGTTGGTGAGGGCGATGGAAAGCAGCCCTCCAAAGCCGCCGTTTTTCCGCATGATCGCTGTGTAGTTTTCCGTTTGCGTGACCGAGGGATGCCAGACGCTGGCGACGGCGGGGTGGTCTTTCAGAAAGGCGACGAGAGCGAGTGCGTTGAAGTTCACCGCGGTGTTGCGTTTCGCGTAGCCCTTCATGTTTGAGAGCAGGATTTCAGCGTCCGCGACGTAGAGCGGGGCGCACTCGGCGGAGTCCACGGCAAGCGGACCGAGGAATTCGGCGGCGAGCGGCGAATCCGCACGGACGGTGGCCGCTCCGGCCATCACGTCGCCTGCTCCGGAAACCCATTTCGTGAGGGAGGAGGTGAGCACGTCGCAATGCGGCAGGGCATCGACGTTGAGCGGCCCGGCGGCGGAGTCGTCGAGGATCAGTGGGGTGCGGGATGAGCGGCAGGCATCGGCGAGGAGCGGCAGATCAACGGTGCGGAGCAGCGGGTTGGAGGGGATTTCGGTAAAAACGCCCGCGAAGTCGCCGGCGCGGATGCGGCGCAGGGCTTCATCGAAGGATTCGCCGGTGGCTTCGTTCAGGTAGGCCGCTCCGTTTCCGAAGCGCTCCTGGATCTTGAGTGCATCGACATAAGGGAACTCGATCTGAAGGGTTTTTTTGCCCTCGCGTAGGCCGGGAAGCGCGCGCAGGACGGCCAGCGCCGCCGAAATCCCGCTGGTGAACACGAACGTGTTTTCGGCCGCGCCGCCGTTGAGTTTTGCCACCGCCCGGGCGACGAGATGGGATTTCGATCCCTCGCGCAGGGCTCCATCGAGATAATCCTGGGCTTGCCGCGAGGAGACGCCTTCACCGGAGAAGCGCCAGTAGAGGTTGGCGAGCGCCCTGGCCTTTTCCGGGAAAATGAGCGCCTGGAAGCCGTGGTAGGATGTGGTGCGGATGGCTGTTTCCGCCTGCCTTTCCAGCCAGCGGTGGGCGCGTTGTGCCGAGAGGCGCGTGGGCAACACCAGGACGTCCTCGCTTTCCGAGGCCAGCTCGGCGCGGGCGTTTTCGAAGAGGCGCTCCACGGTTGGATGCTTGAAAAAGCGCGGGTAACCGGTGCGCAGGCGGCGGATGATTTTCTCACGTCCCTCCTCATAGCCGACGACCGACTCCCAGGTCGGGAGACAGACAGAGCAGGCATGGGTGGTATCCGGCAGGGGCAGGCCGAGATCCTCCTCTTGCCAGGCAGGGTTTGCCAAGAGATCGCGCACGGCTGCTAAATGTACCTCACCGGGGATTAGGGCAAGGATGATTTCCTGTGAAAAAGGGTGCGTATGAACACGTTCGTTAGGTTTTCCCGTGCCGTCGTTGCCGAGTGTTACTCCGGGTTTGTCCTTGTCACAAGGGGGGCGCTGGGGAGAATCCGCACCCCGCGCGTTGCGGGCTGGTAATTATGAGCGGAGACGAAAAAAAGACATTGGCGGGGCTGTTCTTGGAATTCGGCGCGGTGGTGGCGGAGCATTCGAGCTTCGTGATCATGAGCCACGTCCGGCCGGACGGGGATGCGATCGGATCACAGGTGGCGCTGGGTTTTGCGCTGATGGCGATGGGAAAAACGGTCTATCTGGTCAACGAGGACGGGGTTCCCGAGAGCCTGGCTTTCATGGCTGGTTCTGAAAAAGTAACGACCCCGCCCGCCGAGCCTCTGGAGGTGGAGGTGGCCATCGCGCTCGATACGGCGACGAAACCGCGGCTTGGCGATAAGTCACTGCATGCCGCGAGCAAGGCGAAATTCTGGGTCAACATCGACCACCATGTATCCAACCCAGCTTACGGCGATCTGAACATCATCGATGCCACCAGCCCGGCGACGGGACAGATTCTTTATCATCTCATCCGTGCACTGGACATGCCACTCCCCGCCGAGACTCGCGACGCGGTCTATGTGGCGGTTTCCACGGATACCGGATCATTCCAATACGGCTCCACCACCGCTGCCACCTACGAACTGGGCGCGGATCTGATCCGCCGGGGCCTGGACGTGGGGAAAATCAACGCGGACACCTACGACAACTATCCGTTCCGCCGCCTGGAGCTGATGCGCGAGCTGCTCAATACGCTGGAGATTTCCGCCGATGGAAAAATCGCGAACTGGGAGCTGCGCGATGCGGTGCGGCTCAAGCTCGATCTGCAGCCGGATGATAGCGAGGGCTTGATCGACCTGATCCGCTCGGTGAAAGGGGTGAAGGTAGCGGCGTTTTTCGAGGAGCTGGAGGGCGGCAAGATCCGGGTTTCCATGCGCTCTAAGGACAAGAGCGTGAATGTCTGCGAGGTCGCCATGAAGTTCGGCGGCGGCGGTCATACGCTGGCGGCGGGAATCCGCATGGCCGGACCGTGGGAGGATGCGAAGGCGGCGGTGCTCACCGCACTCGGCGAGTCGCTCGAATAATAATTTTCTAAACACGATGAGAAACAAACCACAGGAATATACGGGCCCCAGCGGAGTGCTGCTCGTGGACAAGGCGCCAGACATGACCTCGCACGATGTCGTGGCGATCGGCCGGCGGGCGCTGAACACGAAAAAGATCGGCCACTGCGGGACGCTCGATCCGATGGCCACCGGGCTGCTGATGCTGGTGATCGGGCGCGCGACGAAGATCCAGGATCTGCTGATGAGCGAGGACAAGGTCTATGAGGGGACTCTTACGTTAGGAACCCGCACCAGCACCCAGGACAAGGAGGGCGAGGTGGTCGAAACGCGCGAGGTCGGCAATTATCCCGAGGCGGAGATCAAGGCGGCCTTCGATGCGTTCACCGGCGAGTTCGAGCAGCTCCCGCCGATGGTTTCGGCGATCAAGATGGACGGAGTGCCGCTCTACAAGCTCGCCCGTAAGGGGCAGGAGGTGGAGCGTAAGCTGCGCCCGGTGAAGGTCAGCGGATACGAGATCACGCGCATCGCCCTGCCGGAGGTCGATTTCCGTGTGCATTGCACGAAGGGTTTCTACGTGCGCACCTACGCGAACGACATCGGCGAGAAGCTCGGCTGCGGCGCGCACCTGAGCGAGTTGCGCCGGACGAACTCGGGGAAATTCACCCTCGACCGCTCGGTCACCGTCGCGCAGCTCAAGGAGGCTGATCCCGAGGTCCTGATGAAAGCGCTCATTTCCCTGGCAGAAATTTCACTGATGCGCGGAGCCTGAAAACGATGCCTATCCGGATCGACAAGCTGGAGGAATTGGCGGCGCAGGACGGGCCGCTGCATCTCGCGCTTGGCGTTTTCGATGGGGTGCATGTGGGGCACCGTGCGGTGATCGCGCGGGCGGTGGAGGCCGCGAGGAAAGAGGGCGGGAAAGCCTTCGTCGTGACCTTCGATCCGCATCCCATCCGGGTGATCGCGCCGGAGAAAGCGCCCGCCTCGCTGCTGGCGACGCTCGATGAAAAGGCGGCGGTGTTGAAAGCGCTGGGGGTGGAGGGCTTGCTGGTGATCCATTTCGACATGACCTTCGCGAAAATGGATGCGGAGGAATTTGTAAGGAAACTTCTGGCCGCCGATGTGCGGACGATCGCGGTGGGCGAGGACTGGCGGTTCGGCAGCAAGCGCTCGGGTGATGTGGCGATGCTGCGCCGGATGGGCGGGGAGCTGGGCTTCCAACTGGAGGCCGTGCCACCGGTGATGTGGGACGGGGAAAGGATAAGCAGTACCCGCATCCGCCAGGCGATCCGCGACGGGAATTTCGATGCCGTGGAGGAAATGCTCGGACGGCCTTATGAGCTTTCCGGGACGGTGATCGAAGGCAGGAAGCTGGGCCGCGGACTTGGCTTCCCCACCGCGAACCTCCGCCTCGGCGAGCGGCAAACGCCCCGCGACGGTGTGTGGTCGGTCAAGGTGGATGGGGAGAGGAAAGGCGTCGCGAACCTCGGTACGCGCCCTACCGTGGATGGCGGCGAGCGGCTTCTCGAGGTGCACCTTTTTGATTTTTCCGGCGATCTCTATGGCAAAGAGCTGCGTGTCCGCTTCGGGAAATTCCTGCGGCACGAGAGGAAATTCAGCTCGGTGGAGGAACTGCGGGAACAGATCCTGAGGGACGCGGAGGAGGCTCGCCGATTCCCAGTATGAAAAATCCCATCTTCCTATTTTGACGGGCGGATTGATTCCCGGGCACGCCGCAAGACGCTTTTTCCACGGAGTGGCCTGTCTCGAAAGCCTCCTGATCCGAGGTCTGAAGTAACACCTCCTTGTGTTCTTGCGGTTTCTGGCGGCGCGGATAGCTTTCAGGGAATGAGTAGACGGGCTAGAAGGAAACGGGGAGGGGTGAAGGATCCGCGTTTCGGAAAGTTCCTGGCGCTCTTCGGGGTGTTTCTTTTGCTAGCGCTGGCGCTGGGATATGCGGGACTGCGCGCTTACCTGCACAGTGAGGGTTTCCGGAAATTCCTGTCCGTCGAGGTCAGCAAGGCGGTGAAGGTGGTAGGCTCGTTCAGCTCTTTCCGATGGGACGGGCTGGCGGTGGAGACGGAGCGTTTCGAGGCGACCGGGGAGGGGATGATCGTTTCGGTCCGGGCGGATCAGATCGGCACGGAGGTGGGTTTCGGAGCGTTGGGCAAGGGCGCGTGGGAACTCAAGCAGACGCGGGTTTCGCGGGTGGAGGTGGGTTTGGATTTCACCAGGAAAGAAGAACCGTCGCCGACCCTGCCGGACGAGGTGGCTAAGAAAGTGAAAAAGAAGCAGTCGGGCTGGTTGCCGAGCGAGGTAGAGCTGGAGTCGATCACGATCGGTGAACTCGCGATCCGCGCCAAGACCATCGAGGGCGATGTCGCCGCGCGGGGGATGAGGGTGAGGCTCGAGCCGCTTGCGGCAAAGGGCGCTTACGAAGGTGAGATCACCGGCGGGACGATCGATCCGGCCAAGGCCTGGCTGCCGCCGATCCGTTTGGAAAAGGTCAGGGGATCGTTCCGGGATGGCAGCGCGTTCATCACCAGCGCGGATCTCAGGGCATGGGATAGCGGACGCATCGATGCCTTCGGGGAGTGGGATTCGAAGACCGGGACATACGCTTTCGAGGGCGATCTGGATGGGGTGAAATGCGACGAACTCCTCACCAAAAACTGGGCTCGTCGCTTCACCGGCGATGTCTCCTCCACTTTTTCCGTAAACAACATCAGCGGAAAGATGGCGATGAACGGCGAACTCACCGTACGCAACGGCACGCTCACCGCCCTGCCCATGCTCGATGCGCTCGCCGCCTATGCGGACACCCGGCGCTTCCGCATGATCCAGCTCAGCGACGCGCGGACGAAATGGCGTTATTCGGACGGTGGGTATTGGTTCACGGATTTCGTGATGGCGAGCGAAGGGTTGATCCGGCTGGAGGGGGATTTCTCGATCAAGGGAAAAGCCATCGACGGGCTTTTCCGGCTCGGTTTGGTTCCCGGCACGCTTGCCAGCATTCCCGGCGCGGAAACGGACGTTTTCCTGCCCGGGGAGCGTGGCCTGCTGTGGGCCCCGATCCGGATCACAGGCACTCTGGACGATCCCAAGGAAGACCTGACCGACCGCCTGATTATGGCGGCGGGGATGCGCATGTTCGATGTGATCCCGGAGAGCGGGGAAAAAGTTTTCAAATTCACAAAATCCGTCCTTGGAGAGACTCCCGACAAGGTGATTGAGCAGGGGCTAAAGGTCATCGACGAGGGGGAGAGGGTGATCGAGGGCGCGGAGGATGTCATCAAGGGCATTCTGGGGAACTGATCGCGAAAGATGCGCTTGTGCGGGGAAGAAGTTTGGACAAGGTTGGAAACTCGTATCACGCCAAAAACAAGCAACCTTCAATCTATGAAACACAACACCAAGATCGCCGCCATCGCATTCGCGAGCCTCGCATTGATGCCCGCTCTCGATGCCGAGACGAAACCCCTCAAAGCCTTGCTGATCACCGGCGGCTGTTGCCATGACTACAAGACGCAGAAGGATATCCTGAAAAAAGGAATCGAAGCCCGCGCCAACGTCATCGTTGACCAGATCCACACCGACAACACCACGGTCAAACCCGACCTCCCGATCTACGGCGTGCCGGAATACGCAAACGGCTACGATGTCGTCATCCATAACGAGTGCGCCGCGGGAATCACCGATGTCGCGGTCATCGAAGGCGTGCTATCCCCCCACAAAGCCGGCACGCCCGGTGTAAACCTGCACTGCGCGATGCATTCCTACCGCTTCGGTGATTTCCAGAAACCCGTCGAAACCGGCGCCGCCAACGCCCAGTGGTTCACATACCTCGGCCTCCAGTCCACCGGCCACGGCCCCCAGAAACCCATCGATATCATCCATCTAGACAAGGAGCATCCGATCACTAAAACCCTTTCCGATTGGACAACAGGCAACGAGGAGCTCTACAACAACATCAAGGTTTTCGATACCGCCCACGTGCTCGCCAAGGGCAAGCAGGGAGATCAAGAAACCGTCATCACATGGACGAACGATTACAAGGGCACCAAGGTGTTCAACACCACCATCGGGCACAACAACGGGACTGTCTCTGATCCCCGCTACCTCGACCTCGTCACCCGCGGCCTGCTCTGGGCCTGCGGCAAGCTCGATGAAAAGGGTAACATCGCCGAGGGCTACGCGCCCGCGAAAGCCACTAAATAGGGTGCGGCCTTGGGCTGATGGCAATACCTGGTGGACAGCCTTCACTCCGCCGAATTCCTCTGAAAGATGGGCCGATCCAAAAGCACAGAAATCCGCGCCAACCGCGGCTCACGCCTCGCGGGTTATCTCGCGGGGTATGCCATGAAATTATGGGGACTCACCCTCCGCTACGAGATTAACGGAAATCCCGGCGTCACCGCGCCCCCCATCGCACCCGCGCCGGTCATCTTCGCACTCTGGCACAACCGCATTTTCACCATGCCGCCGATCTGGCGCGGGACAGGCGGGAAAGGTCGCAAATCCGTTGTCCTGACCAGCGCCAGCAAGGACGGCACCACTCTTGCCACCGCCATGTCCATGTTCGGCCTCGGCGCGATACGGGGTTCCTCTTCCCGCCGTGCGGTGTCCGCCCTGATCGGAATGAAAAAGGCGTTGCGCGAGGGCTTCGATGTCTGCGTCACACCCGACGGCCCGAAAGGCCCGCGCTACGGAGTGCAGCCCGGCGTCATCAAGATCGCGCAGGCGACTGGCGCGGAAATCATCCCCATCCACATCCGCTACTGCGCGGCCTGGCGGCTGAAAACCTGGGATCGTTTCGTCATTCCCAAGCCTTTCAGCCGGGTATCGGTCGTTTTCGACAAACCCCACTGCATCCCACCGGATCTGGACCACGAAGGCTTCGAAGCTGCTCGCTCCGCCTTGGAAAAATGCTTGGCTGATGGTAGCGATGACCGCTGAGACCCCATCTTTAACGGCGCACAGCCAACACTAACTTCAACGGATTCACGTGAAATGTCTTTAATTTTTTAAAATATTAAGGATGTCTTAAGTTTTTTGTTGCCAACGGACCCAAAATCAGAAAAAACACGACCCATGAATCTGAAAACTTGCCTTGCCTCGCTGCTTGTCGTTTTCGTCACATCTGGTGCGCTGATGTCAGCCACCGAAACGGAACGCCTCCGGGCGCTCTGCGAGGAGCAGGAAATGCAGATCCGCCAGCTTGAGGAAAAGATCGCCCGCCTCACTGCCACGCCGCCGCCCTCCCGCCCTGCACCCTCCACTCCCGCTGCGGCCAGCGATTCCCAACCTGTTTCCGAAGAGGTGTCCACCTACACGGTCAAATCCGGCGACAGCATCGAGCGCATCGCCCGCAAAAACGGCACCACGGCCTCCGCCTTGGCGAATCTTAACGGCCTCAAAGCGGATTCCCTCATCCATCCCGATCAAAAACTTAAGGTTCCCGGCAAGACTGCCGCGGCTGTTCATGAGACTACGCCCGCACCTGCGGTGGAATCCCGGACGCATACCGTCGTCTCCGGCGAAACCTTCTACAAGATCTCCATGAAATACGGAGTCACCGTCGATGAACTGATCACCGCGAACCCGAATGTGAATCACAAGGCGCTCAAGATCGGCCAGAAGATCAAGGTGGATCGTGTAGCTGAGGATATCGTGAAGGCTCCGGCTCCAGAACCTTCGCTTTCGACAGAAATTCCCATCCTGAGCACCCCGGAATCTGTTGAGAAGCCCCGCGCTTCGGATCAACCGGTTCGGATCGAGATAGAAATCACCTACGGCGAGTTCGCCGCGCAGCATGGCACCACCACCCGCCGCCTTGACGAACTCAACGGCTACGAACTCGATCCCTCCACTGTCCTCGCCCGAGGCTCCGAGCTGTATATACCCGCCCAGCCATAAGCGTGCAGCCCGGCAGACCCTCAGGCAGCCACCAGAAAATCCACCGGCAGCTTCCGTGCCGGTGGATTTTTCGCGTTTCCCAACCCCAACCCCAGCGTGAACTTCCAGCCAAGCGAGCCCCAGGGTGCTTGAAAAGTTCGCGCTGGGTTTGCAATTTGTGGCAGAGACCTATTGTTTCCCCTCACCGATGAAAGCTTCCACCGTGTTCCTTGTTCTTTTCGGCCTCATCACCGTGGGGATCGGCGGGCTGTTCACAGCGCTGATGTGGGACAGTTACCAGCGGGCGAGCGCCATGCACGCGTGGCCGCAGACGCAGGCGCTAATCCTTTCCTCGGAGATCGAGGAGCGGAAGCACGACGAATACTCGGCGAAGGAATACCGCGTGAAATTACTCTACGGATACGAGTGGAAGGGCGAGGCAAAAACCGGCGAGCGTATCGTTGCGCGGGGAAATCCCTGGGCGAAGGAACGGGCGCGGGCGGAGAGACAACTCGAGAATTTTCCCGAGGGCTTGAAGACGATGGCCTTTGTAAACCCAGCGCAACCGGATTTCGCGGTGCTCAAGCCGGACACCAAGGCCGCGGGCTACTCGATCTGGTTCCCGCTGCTGTTCGTGGTCGGCGGGCTGGGCATCGCGGGGCGCGCCATCATCAGGCGAGCACGCCCTTGACGACTTTCGTTCCTAGTTTCGTGATGTTCGTCAGCCGCTGGTTCACGCCCTGGAAGGGGTAGCTGAGCTTCTCGTGGTCGAAGCCGAGTAGGTGGAGCATGGTGGCGTGGAGATCGTGGACGGAAACCTTGTCCTTGATGGCCTCGTAGCCGATGGGATCGGTCTCGCCGTAAGAGATACCGGGTTTCACGCCGCCGCCCGCCATCCAGACCGTGAAGGCACCGGGGTTGTGATCGCGACCGACGAAACGGTTGTCCCCGCCGCCGCGGTTTTCCTGCATGGGCGTGCGGCCGAACTCGCCGCCCCAAACGACGAGGGTTTCTTCCAGTAAGCCGCGGCGTTTGAGATCCGTAAGGAGGGCGGTGATAGGGCGGTCGATGCGGGTGCAGAGGTTCGTGAAACCTTCTTGGAGCGAGGTGTTCTTGTCGGTGCCGTGGGAGTCCCAGCCCCAGTCGAAGAGCTGGATAAACTTCACACCGCGCTCGGCAAGGCGGCGGGCGAGGAGGCAATTGTTGGCGAAGGATTCCTTGCCCGGCTCGGTGCCGTACATGGCGTGGGTGGCCTCGTCCTCGGCCTTGAAATCGAACGCGTCGGTGGCGTGCATCTGCATGCGGTAGGCCATCTCGTATTGCGCGATTCGGGTGACGGTTTCCGCGTCCCCCGTTTCCTTTGCGATCCGTTGGTTGAGCCGATCCAGCGTGTCGAGCGAGCGGCGGCGCATATCGCGGGAGACGCCGGGCGGATTCTGGAGATAAAGGACGGGCTCGCCCTGGGAGCGGCACTGCACGCCTTGGTAAACGGAGGGAAGGTAACCGGAACCCCAGACAGATTTGCCGGCATCGGGGTTTTTTCCGCCGGAGGTAAGCACGATGAAACCGGGCAGGTTCTGGTTTTCCGAACCGAGGCCATAGGTAGCCCAAGAGCCAAAGGAGGGCGCGCCGGGGTTCTGGGTGCCGGTGTGCACCAGAAGCTGCGCGGGGCCGTGGTTGAACTGGTCGGTGTGCATCGACTTGATGAAGCACAGCTCGTCGGCCAGCGTGGAGAGCATCGGGAGGCGGTCGGAAATCCAAGCACCGCTCTGGCCGTGCTGCTTGAACTCAAACTGCGGGCCGAGCATTTTCGGGATGCCTTGGATGAAGGCGAACTGCTTGCCTTCGAGGAACTCCTGCGGGCATTCCTTGCCGTTGAGTTTTTTCAGCTCCGGCTTGTAGTCGAAAAGCTCGTGCTGCGAGGGCGCGCCGGCCATGTGTAGGTAGATCACGCGCTTCGCTTTTCCGGGAAGCAGGGGAGGGGCGGGCATCAGCGGGCGGGCGGCGTCCTTGATGAGGGGGCCACCCGCGCCGAAGGCGTTTTGGCCGAGCCCCGCCATCCACATCGCGCCGAGGCCGGTGGAGCATTTCGCGAGGAAATGCCTGCGTGTGAATTGCTCCAGAGAGGCGTGGCGAATCTGTTGTTCGAGGTCGGTCATTGTTCCGTTAGGTTTAGCGCACCAGCGCGGCGTCCATGTTCAAGATTGTGTTCGCGGTGAGGGTCATGGCGGCGTCGTCGCCGAGCTTGGCGCGGGCTTCTGCGTCATTGACGAGTTCTTTTTCAAGATCCGCGTGAAGGGCTTCCAGCTCGCCGAGCATGGCATCGTCTGCTTGGATCTGGGTGGCGGCGAGGACGGCGAAAGCGAGCTGCCCTCGCAGGTCGCCGCCGTGGGCGCGGATGCGTTTCGCGAAAGCGGCGGCGGCCTCGATGTGGGCGGGGTCGTTCATCGTGACGAGCGCCTGGAGCGGAGTGTTGCTGGTGATGCGCCGCGCCGAGCAGACATCGCGGCTGGGGGCGTCGAAGGTGAGGAAACCTGGGAAGCCGCTGGTGCGTTTCACGTAGGTGTAGATCGCGCGGCGCATGCGGTCTTCGCCTTTTGATTCGTTCCATGCGGCTCCGTTATAAACCGTGTTCCACACCCCGGCGGGCTGCGGAGGGTAAACAGGAGCCCCGAACATCTTTGGTGAGAGTAGCCCGCCGATGGCGAGCGCCTGATCCCGGATCATCTCGGCGGAAAGGCGGTTGCGCGGACCGCGGGCGAGGAGGCGGTTTTTCGGATCCTTGTCGAGGAGGGCGGGGCTTGCCTTCGACGCTTGGCGGTAGGTGGAGGAGAGAACCATTTCGCGCAGCGCCTGTTTCACGGACCATTTATGGTCGTTGCGGAAACGCAGGGCGAGGTGGTCGAGCAAGGCGAGGTTGCTGGGCAGCGTTCCGGAGGTTCCGAAGTCCTCGGCGCTCTCGACGATGCCGATGCCGAAAAGCTCAGTCCAAAGCCGGTTTGCCATGACCCGGGCGGTGAGGGGATTCTCCTCTCCGACGAGCCATTGCGCCATCGACAGGCGATCCGCATCCGCGGCTTGGAATTTCCCGCGAAGGAGATCGGGAACATCGGCCTTGACGACATGCTCCTTGTTCATCCGGTTGCCCCTCGCAAAGACCCGGGTCTCGCGCTTGGCGGCTTTGTTGCGGTCCCGCATCACCGGCACCTCGGTGGCTTTCATGATTGCTATGCGTGCGCGGTGGGAGAAAACCTTCTCCCATTTCGCGGCGCGTTCCGGATCGCTGCGCAGCGCGGCGTAGCGGTCGTCCATGGCTGTTTCTAGGCGGAATTTTTTCACGAAAGTGCCCTGCGATTCGTTCGCCGCGCCGCCCTGCTTGAGGGAAATTCCGAGGCGGTCGCCCGGAGCCAGTTCCACGCGTTTTTCCGGAAGCAGCACGAACCAGCGCGGGCCGCTGAGGCGTGGGAACTCGCCGATGCCGCCCGACGCTCCGCCCACGTTATTGAGGAAACGCTTGAACTTTTCACCACCCGGCGCATGCGCGAAGGCGGTGACTGGATCGAAGGGGCCGAAGAGATGATCGGCGATCACCTCGGCCATCGGGATGGGAGTGCGCTTGCCATCGGGCGAGATTTTTTCCATCCGGAAATCGGTGACGAGCGCGCCCATCTCCGGCCAGTCGGTGGGCTTGTCGCTTTTCGGGAAAATGGAAAACCGCAGCGCGTCGAAGGTTCCTGATACGCCGGAAAGGGTGTGAGTGGTGCCGTTGTGGAGGTTGCCCTCGCTGAGGATGAGTCCGGTTTCGTCCATCCGCATCGTGCCGTGCTGGGGCTTGAATTCCGGAGCGGCGAGGTTGTTCCATTTCACCTCGGAGATCGCGCGGCCGGCGGCATCGAGCTCCTCACGGATGGCGCGGGTTTCGCGGTCGAGTTGTACCCATTCCGCGTTAGCCGTTCTCATCTTCGGGTAGTCGTTGCCGAGGTCGGAATCTTCGCTGCCGTTGAAGAAATCCATGAACTCGTAGAACTCGTCGTGGGCGATGGGATCGTAAGGATGCGAGTGGCACTGCACGCATCCGAAGGTTGTGGCCTGCCATGTCGTCCAGACGGTGGAAATGCGGTCGATAACCGCCGCGACGCGATATTCCTCGTCATCCGTACCACCTTCGGAGTTGGTCTGGGTGTTGCGGTGGAAGGCGGTGGCGAGGATCTGATCCGGCGTCGCATCCGGTAACAGGTCGCCGGCCATCTGCTCGATGGTGAAACGGTCGTAGGACTTGTCCTCGTTGAAAGCCTTGATCACCCAATCCCGCCACGGCCATATGTCGCGATGCGGATCCCTTTCGAAACCGGTCGTGTCGGCGTAGCGCGCGAGATCGAGCCACACGCTCGCCCAGCGTTCGCCGTAAGAGGGGGAAGCAAGCAGCTTGTCCACCATGCGTTCGCGCGCGGCTTGGCCATTCGTTTTCCATTCCTTTTCGAGCGCGGTCAGATCATCCACGTTCGGCGGGAGCCCTGTTAGATCGAAGCTCACCCGGCGCAGCCATTCCGCCGCACTGGCTTCTGGGGATGGTTGCAGGCCCGCCAATTCGATGCCTTTGAGGACGTGCCGATCAAGCGGCATCGTGGGCCAGTCCTTCATTTTCAGTCCGGAAACCTCGGCCTCGGCAGGCGGCATGAATGCCCAGTGTTCCTCCCACTTCGCGCCTTCCTTGATCCATTGCTCGAGTTTTGCGATCTCCCCGGAGGAAAGCGGCGGGCCGTGCTTCGGCTGCGGCATAATCTCGTCCGGATCCTTGCTTTTCACGCGGCGGATCATTTCCGAAATCTCGGATTTCCCCGGCACCACGGGGATGCTGCCAGATTCACCTTCCGAGAGCAGGCGGCCGCGGAAAATCATGGATATTCCGCCCGCTTCCTTCACCCCGCCATGACAAGCGGTGCAGTGTTTCGCGAAAATGGGCCGGATGTCGCGGTTGAAGAGCACCTCGCCGGGAGCCATTCCTGCGGTGAGGAATCCGGTGGTCATCATCAATCCGAATGTGCGCTTCCAAGACATAAGATCAGGTGAATACGTCGCTCCGCCCGAGAAGCTTGCACCGATGTGCGGGTCGGGCAACGCCGAAGTCGCCGGAGAAATGGGAGGAGCCGCATTGGGTGTTGGCGGCGGGCGCGGGATCGTGCATCTTCGCCGCAGTTCAGCGGCATGAAGATTCTCACTTACAAGGACAAGGGATACGAAACGTTCGTCAACCGCCTGCGGCGCCGGGCGATACCGGAGGATGCGGTGCGTGATCTGGTGGGAGACATCATTTCCGCAGTTGCCATGAAAGGCGATGACGCGCTGGTGGAGCTGACGCATCGCTTCGATGGCGCCAAGCTTACCAAAAAGGAGCTTTTTGTGAGCGAAAATGAATTCGCCGAGGCGGAAGCCGCCGTCTCTGCGGCCACCCGAGATGCGGTGCGCCGCAGCCTGCGCAACATCCATTCCTTCGCGCGTAAAAGCATGCGCAAGGATTGGTCCGGAAAAAACGCGGAAGGCGCGATCGTCGGCGAGCGCTTCACGCCCTTCGACCGCGTCGGTGTCTATGTTCCCGGCGGCAAGGCTCCGCTGGTTTCCACCGCGCTGATGACGGCGGGCTTCGCCCAGGCGGCGGGGGTCCCGGAAATTTTCGCGGCGACTCCCTGCGGCGCGGATGGAAAAGTGAATCCGGCTCTACTCTACGCGTTGAAACAGGCCGGCGTCACCGAGGCGGTGAAAGTCGGCGGCGCTCAGGCGATTGCGGCGATGGCTTTGGGCACCAAAACAATCCGCCCGGTTGACCGCATCTTCGGCCCGGGAAATCGCTTCGTCGTCGAGGCGAAGCGCCAGCTCGTCGGCGCGGTGTCCATCGATCTCCTCCCCGGCCCCAGCGAGATCCTGATCCTCGCCGACGCGAGCGCGAAAGCCGCCTACATCGCGGCCGATCTCCTCGCCCAGGCCGAGCACGGCGGCGACAGCGTGGTCGGTTTCCTGACACCTTCGAAAGCGTTGTTGGAAAAGGTGAAAGCGGAGATCGCGAGGCAGACGGCGGAGCTGAGCCGCGCGAAGATCATCAAGGAAGTGCTCAAAACCGGCACTTTCCTGCTACACGTGAAATCGCTCGCCGAGGGGATCCGCATCTCCAACGACTTCGCGCCCGAGCACCTTTCCCTAGTCGTGGAAAACGAGGAGGAAACCCTTGCCCAGATCCGCACGGCGGGCGCAATCTACCTCGGCGCGGATTCGCCCGTCGCGGTCGGCGATTTCCTCGCGGGGCCCAGCCATACGCTGCCCACCGGTGGAGCGGGTCGCTCGTTTTCCGGACTACGGGCCGATCAGTTTCAGCGCCGCACCAGCATCGTAAAAATGGATAAGGCGGCCGTCGCGAAGTCCCTGCTCGTCGTCGAGGAGTTCGCCCGGCTGGAGGGTCTCGACGCGCACGGCAAGTCCACATCGATCCGACTGAAACGATGAACGATAGCTCAAACGTGATGTCCGATCTATTCGATTTGCCTAGTTTCTTGGGGGAATTTTCACTCGCCGCCGCGGCGCGGGGATTTTCCCGGCATCTTCTTCTCGAAACGGAGGACGGCCCGATCCTCGCCTGGGAAAGGCTAGGAGAGGCGCCGCCCATTTACCTCTCGGCTGGCATTCACGGCGATGAACCCGCAGGGCCGTTGGCTGCGCTGCGGCTGATGGAAGAGGGGGCTTTCCCGACCGACCGTCATTGCATCGTCTGCCCGGCGCTCAATCCCGGCGGTCTCGTTCTCCAGACCCGGGCGAATCGTCGTGGCGCAGATCTGAACCGCGACTACAACATCCTCTCGTGTCAGGAAACGATAGCGCACACGCGTTGGCTGTCCAGCCGACCCGTGCCGAGCCTTTTTATATCACTCCACGAGGATTGGGAAACCGCAGGCTTTTATTTCTACGAGATTAACCTTGGCGAAGATAACGTTCGCCGCGCCACTGATTTGCTGAGCGCGGTATCCGCCCACTTTCCGGCCGAGCTTGGCCCGGGAATTGATGGCCATCTCCTGCGCGGCCCCGGCTGGATCTTTCATCGCGCCGAGCCAGACCTGCCCGATTCTTGGCCCGAGGCAATCTGGATGGCAAAACGCGGTTGCTCGCTATCTTTTACTTTCGAAACCCCCAGCAAGGCCGCGCTGAAGGATAGGGTGGCGGCGCACGTCGACGGGTCTCTTGCGCTACTAGACCGTTTGCCAAAAGCCTTTACCGAAACGGATAGTATGGATGGGGTTGGATTCATGCCGCTTTGCGGGAGTTGATTCGGCGTTCCGTTCTTTTCGGTAATTACTTTTGGCAAAAGGTCTAATCAATCGAATGTAAATGCTCGTTTTCTTGGGTCTTGCCATGTCTGGCGTTGTGGCTAATAAATCCTCCACATGAACCCATTGACCTTCACCGCCATCTGCCTCCTGCCCATGCTTACCGCTCATGGCGCAGTATCTCTTGATGCCAAGAACGAAAGCTCCGTGATGCTGGAGTCCGACCCTGCCATGAAGAAAGTCGGGAAAGAGGATGCGGAAACCCCTGCCGGAAAAGCACTCCAAATCTTTGTCGACGGTGATCATAAAAAGGCCGTGGAACTCGCCATGCCTCTGGCCGATAGGGGCGATCCACTAGCTCTTTACATCATGGGCTTCGCGTCCGAGACGGGTCAGGGAACCGAAGCATCCTCGGCCAAGGCACTTGAATATTACCGCAAAGGGGCGGCAGCAAACCATCCCGATTCCATCTACCGGCTGGCAGCCATCCTAATCTCCTCTGGCCAGAAAGACCGTGTTGAGGAAGGCCGACAAATGCTTGAAAAGCAAGCGGCCATCTATCCGGCCGTTTCCGGGCGTATCCTTGGCGAAGCGTTCCTTACCGGCGCGCTCACCGGCGAGCCCGCCCCGGAAACAGCCGTTTCATGGTGGAAAAAGGCTACCGACGCCGGTGATGTGCCCGCCACGTTCATGCTCGCCCGCTTCTACGACGGCCAGTTCGGTCATGCTTCTTTCCAAAACGCGGAACTAGCCTATGATTATTTCCTCAAGGCCGCCGAAAAAGGTGATCCGGCTTCCATGGTCGCGCTGGGTTCCCGGTTGCTCAATGGCGATGTCGTCAAACGTGACGAACAGAAGGGCATCGGCTGGCTCAACAAGGCGATCGAAAGCAAGGAGTTTACCGCCCATCTCGTGCTCGGCGACTACTTTGAGAATGAAAAGAAAAACCTGAAATCCGCCCTCTCCTCCTACACTCTCGGAGCGGAGGCCGGACAGACCGATTGCATGGTGCGCGCTGCCGCATTACACCTAGAGGGAAAAGGCACCGACAAGGACAAAGGGCGCGGTATCGAGTTGCTCGAAAAGGCCGCGAAGGCGAATAACCCTCAAGCTCACCTGATGCTGGCGGCCCAGATCCTCGGCGAGGAAAAAGCCGACCTATCCAAGGGCTATACCCACCTCCTCTCCGCGTCGAACGGCGGGCTCGCTCTCGCCCAGAACGAACTCGGCCTCTTCTATCTTTCCGGTAAGCTCGGCGTGGCCGATGTCCCCGCCGCCGCGTCATGGTTCACCCTTGCCGCCAAGGGCGGCCTCGCCTCGGCCCAGAACAACCTTGCCACACTCTACGAGCGTGGCGCGGGTGTCGAACAAAGCTACGACAAGGCCGGCCAGCTTTATGCCCTCGCCGCTCAGCAGGAAAGCGGCAGCGCCACCCTCGCGCTAGCCCGTTTCCATGCCGCCGGCTTGGCCACCAAGGTAAACCGCGAGCTAGCATGGGCGCTCGCCAACCTCGCCGTCGAGCGCGGCGAGAAGGAGAACGCCGAAGCTCTCATCAAGGAAATCGAGAAGGACTTCAACAAGGAGCAGCTCGCTGCCGCGAAAAAGGAACTTGAGAAGATCAAGGCCGAGCAGCCCGCCAAGAAGGCTGCCGATAAACCCGCTGATAAGCCCAACAAAAAGCCCACCGAGTAGAGCTTTGAAGCTACTCGTCACGGCCGGCCCGACCCGCGAGCCCATCGATCCCGTCCGCTACCTCACGAACCGCTCGTCCGGGAAAATGGGCTACGCCATCGCGGACGCCGCCGCCCACGCGGGGCATAGCGTCTTGTTGATATCCGGCCCCACCTCACTAGATGTCCCGGTAGGTGTCGATTTCATTCCGGTGGAGACCGCTGCGGACATGTTCGCCGCCGTCGCCACCTATCTTCCGCGAATGGACGCGGCAGTCTTCGCCGCCGCCGTGGCCGATTTCACACCCGCCTCGCTCTCTGCCCAAAAAATCAAAAAAAGCGATGACAGCCTTTCACTGGATCTCGTGAAAACCAAGGATATCCTCGGATCCGCCCGAGAGCCCCTCGGATTTACGGGATTCCTAGTAGGCTTCGCCGCCGAGACGGAAAACGTCGAGTCAAACGCACGCCTCAAGCTCGCGGCAAAGGGCTGCGACCTCATCGTCGCCAACGACGTCTCCCGCAACGATATCGGCTTCGACTCCCACGAAAACGAAGCCCTCCTCGTTTTCCCCGACCGCACCGAGCTTTTCCCCAAAGCCCCCAAACACGACCTCGCCATCCGCATCGTATCCATGCTCGGGGAATAACCGTATGAGATCTTGGCTGCGTGCCCAACATCCACAGCGGGGCAACCCCTAATTAATTCTAATAATTTCCTTACAATTTCCCAGGGAAATTGTAGGACTTTCCTGTTGCTATGGGGAATTTTGCGGGTAGGATCGGGGGAATGAGCAGTAAGCGATTCCTGAGTCCTTGGAAAAATTCGTTGGAGAAGCCGGTGATTTATCACTGCGTTTCGCGGGTGGTGGATCGGCGGTTTGTGT
>Ga0247837_1000681_pt1 | contig 73088 bp, 56 predicted proteins | sample LaCtaG_2_FD_187115 | JGI IMG/M metagenome (GOLD analysis project Ga0247837, IMG submission 187115) | Freshwater microbial communities from meromictic Lake La Cruz, Castile-La Mancha, Spain - LaCruzMarch2015_14.5m | ecosystem: Environmental > Aquatic > Freshwater > Lake | place: Spain: Castile-La... | reverse complement strand
CCTGAGGCCTGAACGGTGCAGGCCGCCCCAACTCATACGGCGTACTGTCTTCTCGCGCTTTCTCCTGAGGCCTGAACGGTGCAGGCCGCCCCAACTCATACGGCGTACTGTCTTCTCGCGCTTTCTCCTGAGGCCTGAACGGTGCAGGCCGCCCCAACTCATACGGCGTACTGTCTTCTCGCGCTTTCTCTTGAGGCCTGAACGGTCCGGGACGCTCAAACCCACTCGGCACTTTCACAGGACTGCACACCACAGCGGGCCTTTCCTCTATCTCGAACGCCTCTACTTTGCCAGGCAGCCCTTGCTGCTTTGACCTCCAGCTGGGCGTTTCCTGCTGATCGTGTCTACTGCGGAAGGAGTCACCCACATAGGGAGGCGGTGCAAATGGAAAAGGGGAATGTGTAGACTCCTGCGACTTGCTTTCATCACATATCACCCTCAAGCGCATTCCCCGTCCCTTCATTTCCGCCAGGATCTCCAAGGCTCTTCTCATCTCTCCACTGTTCAGAGCGGTTTCCAGCTCCTCAGTCATCCTCGCTTCCCACTCCATATATATCTTAGCCTAGGAACACTGAACCTCTAAATTTGAAATGGCCAGTCCCAAGCCTTCCCCACTTCGCAAGCGAGAGGCCAACCCCGCCACTGCCTCTTCCCAAACGAAGGACAAAGCAGAAGCTGCAAAGGCCTACATCGAGCGCAAGTACCAAAAGCAGCTACGAGAGGAGCAGGAGCGCAAGGAGCACTGGGGCGACATCATCCGAGTCATGAACGAAATGCAACTCTCGGAAAATGAACAGGATTTGATCAGACAGGAAGTGCTGCACAAGGAAGCGGAGCAGCTGCGCACCCGGCGCAAGCGGATTTCCGTGTTCGACTTCGACTCAATAGCGATCATAGGCCGAGGGGCGTTCGGAGAAGTGCGGGTCGTCAAACACCGCGAGTCCGGAGACGTGCTTGCGATGAAGAAGATGAACAAGACGGAAATGGTGTACAAGAACCAAGTCCAGCACGTCCGTGCAGAGCGGGACGTACTGGCCCGAGCCGACAACCCCTGGATAGTCGAGCTGAAGTACTCCTTCCAGGACGAAAAGCACCTCTACCTCGTCATGGAGTACTTGTCAGGGGGAGACCTAATGACTCTGCTGATGCGGAAAGACATACTCACAGAGGCAGAGTCGAGGTACTACACTGCGCAACTAGTGGCTTCGGTGGAGTCTGTGCACCGCATGAACTACATCCACCGAGACTTGAAGCCGGATAACGTGCTGCTGGATAGGGAGGGCAGGATCAAGTTGAGTGACTTCGGACTGTGCAAGCATGCGGAACTCACGAGCACTGTGCATCCCTACGATAACATCAGAGCGGATGAAGGGAGGCCGAGAGGTATGCTGGAAAGGAAGCAGGAGTACAAGCGCAATAGACAACTCGCCTTCTCCACAGTCGGCACTCCGGACTACATCGCTCCTGAAGTGTTTGCAAGGACTGGGTACGATGAGAGTGTGGACTGGTGGTCTGTCGGAGTTATCCTCTTTGAAATGCTAGTGGGTTACCCGCCTTTCTTCGCTGACGACCCCTCGTCTACCTGTCAGAAGATTCTGCACTGGCGCAAGACCTTCACTATCCCTAAGGAAGCCAAGCTCAGTCCTGCAGCTTCAGACCTCATTCGCCGTCTAGTCGCTGACCCTCAAGACCGTCTCGGCCGCAACGGCGTGCAAGAAATCAAGTCCCACCCTTTCTTCTACGGCCTGGACTGGGCTTCTCTCCGCTCTATCGAAGTGCCCTTCCGACCTGAAGTCAAAAGCGACATCGATACTAGCAACTTCGACAAGTTTGAGGAGAAGGATCCTTTCTACCCGGAACAGAGCAGGAGGAAGAAGCAGAGGAAGGACATCAACTTTATTGGTTACACGTATAATCGAGAAAACGAAGTGCAGAGGCGGATACTGGCGTCAGCACTGCAGGAGTTGGAGCAGCTCAGAGAGTCAACGACTAGGCCGCGGACGCAGGGTCGCCGTCCCCAAGAGCCTAGTTAGCTACTTCATCATCATGAGGTTGATGAAGTTCTCATACTTGATGTTCCCGTCCTGGTCAGGGTTGGCGTACTTCACCAACTTGCTGAACTCCTCCTCAGTGAGCGGCTCCGCCTTAGTCATCAGCAACTGTCTGAGTCTTTCAATGGTCACCAGCCCGCTCTTCGTTTCATCCAACGACGTGAAGGCCTTCACCACTTCTTCCTTGCCAATAGGCTCCTTCTTGCACTTCGAGTAGATGGACAGGAAGTCTGCGAAGCCCACACTGCCGGTGCTGTCTGGGTCTGCCATCCGCATCATTGCCTCCAGTTCTACTTGGGTGGGTGTTTGGCCGAGAGCGCGGAAGATGATGCACATTTCTTCCAGGGAGATTTGCCCGCTGTTGGACTTGTCGAAGAGGGAAAAGGCTTCTTTCACTTCTGCGATTTGCTCGGTGGTGAGGTGGTCTGACATTATGAAACTGAGTACTTAAGAGTAAAGTCGGCAGACTAGGGGTAGACAGCCAGTTTCCGCAGGATGTAGAGGAAGGTGCTCTATTTCCTTCCTTCTCGCCACTGAAAGTCCTCACCTCTAGTCTGGTGAGCGGTTAAAAGGAAGGAACCCTCATCTTAGACGTATGACCACGGCAAAGAAATCGCCTCAGAGAGCTCTAGGTTTAGGTCCTAGGCACGTCCCTCCGCCTGATCTAAGCTTCCTGCTCTTCTCTTATTTCCTGCTTGACTATCTGCAAACTCTACTCCGAAGGTTGGAGCTGTTTCTGTCTCTGTTGCATGGAGACCTGACACGAGTGGCACTGCTTCGATATGAAAATTTCTGCTTTACGGCCTTCTAAAGCCTAAGGAAAGGCCAGTCCCAGTGCTTGATAAAATATGGCGGCTATACGGAGACTTGACGTCATATCCCAGCATCTGACTGGCATCTTTGACTTTTCCAAGCACGACCCGACTCTGGACGCCTACCGCAAGCGCGGTGCCAACTTCAACTCCCAGTTGCTGCACAAAGTAATGAACGGAAACGCCTCCGAGGTGCAGGACCGCATCACTGAGCGGTACCTGACTTCCCCGTATATGCGGCGGGATTTGATGCACGACAAGACCAGACATGAAATTCAGGAACTTGTCATGCGGCAGATCATATCTACGAATCCCTATCGAGACGTGAACTCGGATATAGACCTCAACAATCCGGAAATCGTGTATGCCGCTGCTATCCCGCTCACTGGCTTTGACATGGCTCTGTCTGCGCGCTTTATCATTCACTTCTCACTCTACCTGGACTCCCTGCGTGAGCTGGGAACTGAGAAACATCAACCGCTGATAGACAGGGCCTATAGACATAAGGATCATGGCTGCTTCGCGATGACGGAGTTGGGACATGGCTCCAATGTGAATGGGTTTATCACGACTGCGACGTATGACCACAAAACGAGAGAAATTGTGTTCCACACGCCTGACTCCATGGGAGCGAAGTGGTGGATTGGAGGACTGGGGAAGACTGCCAACATGGCGATTGTGCATGCGAAGTTGGTGGTGGGCGGGGTGGACCATGGGATTCATGCATTCGCTGTGCAAGTGCGCGACTACGATACTCACAGTACTCTGCCTGGAATCACTATTGGGGACTGCGGCCCGAAGACAGGTTTGGATGGCATTGACAACGGCTTCCTCCTCTTCAATCAGCACAATGCTCCCTACGACACGCTGCTGGACCGCTACTCCCACATCACCCCGGAAGGCAAGTTCAAGTCCAACATCAAGAACGATGGCAAGAGGTTCGGCCTCATGCTTGCCAGTCTCATCCGTGGTCGGTCCGGAGTCATGTTCTTCTCCAGCATGAACATGAAGAACGCCCTCACCATTGCAGTGCGCTACAGCGCTGTGCGCAGACAGTTCGGCAAGGAAGGTGAGCCTGAAAGACCCGTGCTGGACTACCAGATCCACAGGTACCGACTGATGAAGCACTTGAGCAACTGGTTCTCCGTGCAGATTGTACTGATTCACTTCATCAACGAGTACAAAGTAATCACTCGCTTGGTGAAGGACGACCCGGAGCATCCGACAAGGAACGAGTTCCATGCACAACTTTCTGCAATGAAGGTGTTGTGCTCCTCTATGTCCCTGAAGGCCTGCCAAGACTCCAGAGAGGCGTGCGGAGGACTGGGGTTCTCCGCCTACAGCAACTTGGGCAGACTGAGGGATAACCAGGATGTGAACATTACTTGGGAAGGAGCCAATTACGTGCTCATCCAGCAGACTGCGAGGTACATCCTGAAGAACATACAAAACATCCTGAAGGGCAAGCCAGTAGAGGCCGCCTCCATGACTTTCCTCACCATCGACCCCGAAGTAGTCCGCACCGCCAAAGCCACTTTCGTCACTTCCGCCGACCTGCGGGACAAACCTGAAACCCTGCAAGCCATGCTCAAACACCGAGTCAACTACCTCGTGCAGCGCAGCATCGTCAAGCTGCAGGACGCAGTGCAGCACTCTAGTGACAGTCTCGAGGGCTGGAACGAAAGCCAGGTCCACTACCTGCAGAACCTGGGCTTCGCATATGGAGATTTGTTGTTCGCAGACCTGTTCCTGCGGAAATGCAAAGAGGTGCGTGCGGCCTGCCAAGAGACTTCAGCTATGTTGATGAGACTGTATGAGCTGTTCACACTAGGGAAAATTGAAGAGGACTTGAACACTTTCAGGGACAATGACTACATTTCCACAGAACAAGCGTGGGTGATCAAAGAGACAGTGGTCGCTCTAACCCGGGAAGTGGGCGAAAGTGCAGTCCGCCTCATTGATGCAGTGGCTTTCCCTGACCAGATGGTAGGGTCAGTGCTGGGCAACAGTGACGGCCAAATCTACCGCCATATGTGCGAAGCAGTGGAGCAGGGGCCAGGAGTGACAGACAAGCCCGCCTACCTGGAGCTGCTGCAGCAGTTGCGGAAGATCAAGGAGTAAGTTAGCTAAGAACACCTCTTCCCGAATTCGCTACATTGCTATTGCAGGCAGTTGTAGCAATACAGTACTTCGACTGCACAGTTAGTGAACTCACAGAGCGAAGAGATGTAAGGGAAGAGATACCTAGCTATCGAGGAGACGGGGCAGTGGGAAGGCCTGCAGCCAGTCAGAGAGGTGGGCGAGTGGCTGGGACTGCTCTTTGGAGCACTTCACTTGCAGCTCCGACAAGAACTCTGGCACATTCGCCAGGCTTTCCATGAGTGTGAAGGCCTCGCGGAGCGGAGTTTGGAGTGTATCTCTACCCTGCAGCGCCTGCAGAGCGGAGAGGGCGGCCTGCTGCAGTGCTTTCAGCCCCTCTCTGAACTCCTTAGTCAGAGTGGTCAGTTTAAGGTGCAGCACTTGGCTCTCGTCCAGCTTCTTGCCCTTCTTTTTGCGAGGCTCCGGTATGAGCGCCTCCATCGCCGAGTGGATAATCGACCCGAACACCAGCGGCCAATGCACAAACTGCTGATACCGAGTCTCAAAGTCCGCATAGCTCTCCGCCTGCCCCAGTCTCTGTTGCGCCTCCACGAACACTTCCCTCGCCTTCGCCACCATCTCCCTGCCTGCCTCCAACGCCTCCGCCGCCACCCTCGCACTCCCCTTCACTGTAACCAGTACTGAGGACGCCCACTTCAAAATCGCCACAAACACGCCAAACACAAACCTGTACTCTTCTGGCTCTGCACTGGTGGACGCAATGTCTATCTCTGTTCGCGCTTGGTCGAGTTCCGCCTGTGTGAATAGCTCGAAGTCAGGGTGCAGGAAGTTGGTGGTGAAGACCAGCAGGCCTGTGAAGGCCTTGAAGTAGTGGATGTTGGACCACAGTTCGAAGGCTTGCTGGGAAGAGGGGGGGCGGGCGGGACTAGGAGGCCAGCCGGGAAGGCGCGGAACTAAGGGGATGCAGGAATAGAACACTGCATTGTCACACAGGGATATGGGACTGTCTGGCAGTGCCAATATCTGCTTCAGGATCGGGGCAGAGTCCTTCATAACCGTCGCGATTTCCTTTATTTTCTGCTGAAACTTCTCCATCACTCTGCCATAAACTCCACTCAGCTCCACTATTGCTTTCAACTTCGACCCCATCAGTCTCTCCTTGAACTTCCAGAAGTCTCTGATTCCCTCATAGTTGAAGTGGTTGTATGCAGTCTGGATAGAGTCAGACAGGTCTGTGATGGCAGTGCGGTGGAAGTGTTCGACCTTGTGACAGAAGGCTTGGAGGTCGGGAAGCAAGTGAGGACAGCGAAGGAGGGAGGGCAGGATGAGGTGGCCGAGAGTTTCGAGTTGAATGGCCTTGATGTCTAGCTCCTGGTACAGCTGCAACGCAGCACTCGTAAACCTCAGTCCCTCCCACTCCTCCAGCAGTCTAATCTTGAGGTTGAAATTAAACGGACTGGCCTGCACTCCATAGGTCAAAATGAGCAGCGTCAAAGGAGTCTTTAAAGGGTGGCTACTGCCTCGCAGCAGTTCGCAGCCCAGCAGCAGCAATTCGTCTGCAACTCTGTGTTCGCCCTTTTTGGGCGGAGACTCAAGTGTGGTGAGGGTCTTGTAGGTCTGAAACCAGGCTACAGCCTGCAAGGGGTCAGTGGGCAGGATCCCCAGATACCTCCTCACCTTCGCATAGCAGATTTGCCTGCGCACACTCGCCACTGGCTCTTCCTGTGTTTCCCCGCTTCCCAGCTCCTCACTCAGTCTCCCGGCTTGCCCCTCTGTCAGCATACTCAGGTAGGGAACTAGGTCTTCAGGAGCTGATGGTATGTCACTGTAAGTCCGTAAGTACTCCAACAACGGAGCGTCGAAGGGACCTGCGGAGTCTCTGGTCTCTCCTGAAAGGTCGATTTTGCCTGTGGAAAAGAGCAGACGGAAGAACTCGAGTTCCGCCAGAAGGCCTGTGCGGCGGATATTGCGGGCGAAGCTACTGCTTGATGTCAAGGACTGCTGAGTAGTTCGCAGGTTGGAAAGCACTTTGCAGCACACTATTAGGCCGTCTTCTGATGGGGAAAAGCCAGAAAACGGGGCGAAAGAGGACGGAACTAGGGACTGCCAGACAGTAGATGCAGGCAGCTGCTGCACTGCTAGTTCCAAGTACACTTTGTACAGTTGCCACACACTCAAGGCCGTTTCCTCCCTCAAGTTGCCTTTCAGGACCTCCTCCAGTCTGTTTAGAGCCTCTATGGGCTGGTTCATTGCTCGCAAGCAGGCAGTCATCACTTCCACTCTCTCAGCTTCATTGCCCAGCAGTGTGCCTTTCGCCTCCATCAGCGCTAGCGTCTTCTCATGCTTCGCCCCAATCCTGTAGACAGCCAACAGCACCCTGACCGTCTGCTCCGTGTCCACAAAGTCCTGCTTCGCGCCCAGTTTCCCAATCAACTGCTCCGCCAAGCCCAGCGAAGCAGCCTTGCTTCTGCCCATTTCCACGGAAAGGACGAGGGAGAGCACGGCCCAGAGTGTGTATTTGGGCTCAGGCCAGGACTTCATCAGCTTCATGGCTAGGGAGAACTGCTTGTCCACGTCGAAGTCGGTGGCGTAGGCGGAGAATAAGGCTTCTGCGGTTTCAAGGACTGGCTGCTGCTCATATTGCAGTTCGTACATCTCCGCTACATCTCTTACCCTGCCCAGAGATCTGTAAATTAGCGTCAAAATCTCAATTGTGGCTCTGTCCTCTAACTTGTGATTGCGCAGTTCCTGAGCCTTATCCAGCGCTTCCGCTATTTTGCCCATGCGCTGGTAGATGAGTGCCTCTGCAGCAAAGAAGACAGAGTGGTTTTGCTTCTGAATGCAGGTCTGAGTGAGCTTCAGCGCCTTCTTGAACTCGCGGGCTTCCAGCAGGTCGTAGATAGTGTTGAGCTTGCGCTCCGTTGCCGGGTTCATCCCTCTTTACCTATGGCCAAGTGAGCTAGGTCTAGTGGTGCTGCATCATCTTCAGGAATTCTATCTGATTCCCTACTAGCACTGACTTTTACCTGCAGGGTCCGCTGAAATTGGTGAGAAAAGTAGTGATTTCGACATGCAGAACTGTGGAACTAGGGACTAGCTGTACTCCGATCATTAGTACCGACCACATATGCCCTCCATACACCCGACTTCACAATGTGTGAATCCCTGCACACTGCAGTCCTCCACACAGGCAGGATAATAAAGAAATGGGCAACAAGCGATCTGTCCCAGCGGCCGAGAGACCACTACCAGGACCAGCACTTCAACTGGCCACTGATATCTTCGATGCGATGGATACCGACCACAGCGGTAGCGTGGATTGGCAAGAAACTTTTCACTTTTGGCAGAAGTTCGCGAAAATCAACACGCAAGCGATGTTCGATGCAGTAGACTCTGACCACAACGGAGAGATATCTCGGGACGAGTGGGTCGGCTTCTGGACGACTGTGTACAACACAGGCCTGAGCGACGCAGAGATTATGGAAGAACTGCTGAGTATTAGAGACAAGTCCTCCTGGGTGAGCTACAGCGGCGCCCCCAAAAGCCAAGTGCGCAAGAAGGAGTAGATTAGCCATTAGAAAGGCAGTTACTAAGACGTAGTTTCGTGCTCGCTGTCTTCACTAAGCAACTTCCTTCTCTGGTATATGGCACTGCTGGACAGGTGCAGAGCTGGGGCGCTCTCAAGTTTCCTGGCCATCAGGAGCTGTTTCTCCACTAGGGAAGTAGGCACTATGGATGGACGCTGGACGGGCGCTGGCTCTTTGGCTGCACTGTGGCAAACGCATACTCCCATACGCAATTTTTATTTCACACCGGTGCAACACTGATGCATTCACAAGGAAAGTCTATGTTAGAAACTCAGACAACTGGAGGATTTCAGTTGGGAATGGCTTTGTGTTGGACACCTTCGAATATGTAAGTTAATAGACTGAATAAGGCCAAAACGGTATCCATCTCGGATGAATTTCCCTTCATTGTGGTCGTTTCTTCCTACAATGTGTAAAAATGAGCAATCCGCAGGAAAACGTGCATCAGCAGTCTTGAAAGGCTTTACCCCTTTTATTTCCCAGTCCTCAGTTACTCCAGTTCTAATTAATGCGAATGGAGGCAGACAGAGTCTCAGTCCAGAAAGCGGCCGAGATGGTAGCAGAGGGCGGTAGAACTTGGAAGCGGCAGCCAACGATTGCCATGCTGGCATCGGAACTCAATCGAGAAAACACAGGGATGGGGCAGGAATCAGGTCCAGGGTTTCACCCGCTGTTGTGTATGGACACTGGGGAGATGGAGATGGAGAAGGCTCCGTTCGAGGAGTGGCTGCCGCTGCCGGCTGGAGTCAGCACCTCTCTGTCTACCTCGATTTTGGCGCTTAGACAGCGCAACGAGACGCAGGCTGCTGCGCCCGACCGCCAGCCCAGCACCTCCTCCACCCTCGAACTCGACGAAGAAACCCTCAAGTCAGTAGTCAACATCCGTCCAAAAACGCCCTACGAGCGCATTGATGACTACAGCGACCTCTTTCCCTGTCTGTCCTACCGCCAGGCAGTGCAGCGTATGTACGCCGCAGTGCAGCAAGTGTGCTACCTGCTGGTGCACAATGTCCTGTTCGAAGGCTTCATCATCCTGGTGATCATATGGAACACAGTGCTGTTAGCGCTGGAAGACCCGAGTTTGTCCATGCAGCCGGACCCGTACCACACAATGGACCGAGTGCTTCTCTATATCTACACTGCGGAAATGGGTCTGAAAGTGGTGGCCCTGGGGTTTGTTTTGGGACGAACTGCCTACTTGAAGGACTATTGGAACATATTGGATTGCGTCATCGTGCTCACAGGCTGGATTGACCTGCAATACGCCAATTCCGGAGTCAATTTAACTGCTCTCCGGGCAATTCGGCTGCTCCGCCCTCTCCGGTCTGTGACGAGAATCCAAGGGATGCGGGTGATCTTCCTATCTTTGGTAGGGTCTGTGAAGCTGCTGCTCAGCAGTATGACCCTACTGCTGTTCTTCTACCTGGTTGCGAGTATTGCTGCTTTGCAGATGTTCATGGGAGCTCTGAGGTATAGATGCATGGAGGTATCCTCCGGAATCGTAATTTCCGACGACTCCGGCCTCTGTGGCTCCTGCAGTCCCACCCAACTCTGCGTAAAGTGGCTCTCCAACCCCGAGCACGGCACCACCCACTTCGACAACCTGCTCCTCGCCATGATCACCACTTTCCAATGTGCTACATTAGAGGGCTGGACTTCAGTCATGAACGACATGCAGAGGGTTTTCGGCATGTGGATTGCGCTGTTTTTCGTACCAATTGTATTCATTGGATCGTTTTTCTTCATGAATTTGACACTTGTGGCGATGAAGTCGTCGGTAAGTGGTATGTAGTTCTCACATGCGATGGGGGAAGTAGACGTCCGCAGACCGGTGGAAACGGTGGAAACTAGTGATTTCGACAATGAGGAAATGAAGCAGATTCAGGCAAGTCCTGACACACTGCCTGAGATCCTTCCAGTCAACGAAGAAAAACTCCCTCCGAAAGGAGACTTTTTCCTAATCGAAAAGGTGAAAATGCGAGAAAACATCACCGAAATCGACGGCCGCTCCCACAACCTAAACGGCAGTTTCTCCTCTCAAGAACTAATGATAAGAAAAAGCGATTTTTCAGTTTCCTCCCATGAACCAGTACCAGGCTGTCTAATTTCCTCCCCTTTAAGCCTATCTGCAGAGCGTTTGCCTCAGTTTCATTCGATTTTGGAAAGTTCGGAGCTGGAATTTAGCTACCAAAGCAGAGGAACTGAAATATTGAGGGAAATTCCGGAGTTTTCGGTGCGGGAAGAGTGGGAAAAAGGGCCGGAAAAGGAAATTTTGGAGGAAAAAAATGTGCAGGAGGCTGAAAGTCCAGTAAATTTGCTGCTTAAAGTCGCGTATTTTAAGCGAAAACAGAAAAAATTGTCGGATTTATCAATAAAATACGAAATTTGCGAAAATTGGACGCTAGATTTATCCAATGCAGATGCTGTGAAGAGCCCAAAAACCGCAATTTCTCTCAATTCCCTAGCAATTCCAGGGTCTTTCCAGTACATAATTTCAGAAGAACCTGCAAAAGACCTGAATTTCTTCCAAAATTTCCTGCAAAGAAGCGTCAGATTCGGAGAAAACGAGGCCTTCTCTTCTCTAGTTCCTCTGTCCCGCAGTCTGGTTTCCCAGCAGTTTTATGCGGATACGGACTTTTCCCGCCCTCGCTTGTTGCCCTGGTCCGGCTCCGCACTCGGCCAGTACCAGAACACCCTGACTTTTCTGCCTGCGCTCAGTACTCTCTCTACTAAACTCTGGGCCGCTGGCTGGCCTGGCCTCTTCCAACGCCTCAGATCTCCCCTCGGCTCTATAGCGCGCAGCAACAGAGTAGACGCCTGTCTCACCCTTTGCGTCCTTCTCAACACAGTCGTACTTGCTATCAACCGCTACGGCATCCCTCCTGAGCAGCTAACAGCCCTGGACACCTGCAACCTCATTTTCACGCTTATTTTCGCAGTGGAAATGGCTGTGAAGCTGTTAGGGTTAGGACTGAAGGCCTATTTTCGGTCGAAAATGAACACTTTTGACTGCGTTATTGTCACTTTGAGTGTGTTGGAACTCACTTTGCTGTCGGGGTCGGGGGTCAGTGGGGTAAATGCAATTCGCGCTTTTAGGACTTTTAGGGTGCTTAGAGTCGCTAGAATGTTTAGATGGATGAATTATACGAGGAAAATTATGAGCAAAATTGTGGATTCTGCGTCGAAGTTCATGTATTTAGGACTACTTTTACTGCTTTTTATGGTTATTTTCGCCTTGTTCGGAATGCAATTGTTCGGAGGGCAGTTTTCAGGCGCTGACTACGACCGTTCCAATTACGACGACTTCAATTCGGCCTTTTTGGCGACTTTCCAGATATTAACCTCTGAAAACTGGCACAACGTGCTGCACAACGGCATGCGCAGTATGGGTCCTCCGAGCGCTCTCTACTTCATTATTTGGCTGTTTTTGGGCAATTTCGTGCTTTTGAACCTGTTTTTAGCGATTCTGTTGGACGCATTCAACAAGGACTCGACTCAGAACAGCCTTCCTGCCGAGCTTACGTGCGACTTCCCATCTCCCTCCATCAAGCTGTCCCGCAAGGGCGAAATGCTGAAGAAGCAAATTGAAGAGTTACAGCAAGAATCCATCGAATCCGCTTCCAACTCCATCGACACAGTGCTGAGTCCATCAAGGAAGGAATTGTATGCGGAAAATCACTGTGAAAGGAGCTTTTTCGTGTTCGCGAAGCAGAATTGCATCAGACTGACACTGACCAGAGTGATCACTTCGCCTCGCTTTGAGCAGGGCATTCTTGTGATGATTGCACTGTCCTCGGTGAAGCTGATTTGGGAGACGTACCTGCTTAATGAGCCAGACGGCTCTACTCGCCTGCAGATATCAGAAAACCTGGATTTAGCCTTCACAGTGATTTTCTCTGCAGAATGTATGGCCAAAACTATCTCTTTGGGCCTAGTTCTAGGCAAAGGGACCTACTTGCGAGAAGGTTGGAATGTGCTTGACTTCGTAATTGTGGGTTTTTCCCTTATTGGCCTGATGGTTTCAAGCATAAATATGTCGATTATCAAGGTTTTCCGCTTGCTTCGCGCTTTGCGGCCTTTACGATTCATATCTCACAACACATCAATGCGCATAATCGTAAGTGCACTCCTCGAATCCCTGTCCGCTCTAATGCACGTGGCCATCGTAGTGCTGCTAGTGTGGCTGATCTTTGCCATTCTGGGCGTGTCACTCTTTTCAGGCCAGCTGTACCAGTGCAGTCTGGCCGCAGAGAGTCGTGCAGAGTGTGAGTACTATGGAGGAGAGTGGGTGAATGCTCCTTTTCACTTTGATGATGTGGTGGCTGGGATGGTGACGCTGTTCCACCTTACGTCGCCGGAAAACTGGAACGACACAATGTATCACTGCATGGACACTGCAGGGAAGGACGTAGCGATGCATAAAAACGCTAATCCTATGGCGGCTTACTATATTGTGCTGATTGAAGTGGTAAGTAACTTCTTTTTCCTCAATCTTTCCTTAGGTGTAATGTTCGACAAATTCGAGCAAGCCAAGCGCGAAAACACGTCTCTCTCCGCCCTAATCCTGCTTCCCGAGCAATACCGCTGGGTGGAAATGATGAAACTAGTCTTGCACACCAAGCAACAGGCCGAAAACGTGCGCATTCGGTCAGCTTCCCAAACATTTCTGCTGAAAATAGTCGGCCACTGGGCATTTAATGCGTTTATTATGGTCTGCATCGTTGCAAATGTGGCGATTATGGGGTTAATTTACGAAGAAGCCTCGAAAGACTATATAAAAGCCCTGGAAAACCTAAATTTAGCCTTTACAGCCATATTTACGCTCGAAGCAACCCTGAAAATCGCAACTTTCCGCATGATTTACTTCAAAGACAGTGGGAATCTCTTCGATTTCTTCGTAGTTTTGATGTCTTTGCTTGACATTGTCCTCAGCAACACCGCTTTTCAGTCCGGCGCTAACCATATGATGACCATTGGCCCGCAGCTAGCGAGGACTTTGAGGTTGTTAAGGGTCTCGAGGATGCTGAGACTGGTGAAACAGCTGCAAATCATTGATGATCTGGTAGGGATGCTACGCCTATCTCTCCCCGCCATTCTGAACGTACTAACCCTCGTAGGTCTGGTTTTCGTCATATACAGCGTTCTAGGCGTTTTCCTCTTTAGTACAGTGGACAGCGGACTGATAATGGACGAATTCAACAACTTCCACGACTTCGGGATGGCTTTAGTTGTGCTGATAAGGGCGAGCACGGGGGAGGACTGGAATTATATACTGACGGACTGTAAGCAGGGGGCGAATGTGTGGCTGGCGCATTTGTTTTTCTTCAGCTTTGTGTGCATTACTACCTTCATCATGTATAACATGTTCGTGATGGTTATGCTGCAGGAGTATGAGAATTACCAGAATAACCCGGAAAGCAGCTTCAAGCTCTTTAAGCAGCATTTAGTTGTTTTTAACGCAGCCTGGAACCAAGCCACATCAGTAGACCGCCCCACCCGCCTCGACTCCGAATCTCTCTATTCCTTCGCCTACGCCCTCGACAAAGCAACATTTCCCTCCCATTTAAGTCGCTACGAGGTCAAAAAGAAGCTCGGTAGAATGGGTATCATCCCCGACAACAGCGGCTTCGTATACTACCACGAGGCCCTTTTCCGCTATATCAGAAGCAAACATTATCCACTGAAAATCGCTATGGGCGTCCGCAGAAAACTCATCGAAAAGGAAGAAGTCCAATATGCGAAGCAGCTACGGAAGCTTGTGAAAAGCAGCAAATTAGCGGAAATGGACGGAAAGTGGGACAACAAGTCGAAGGGTATAAAATTCTTCGATATTCTGTTTCTGAAAAGTGTGTTTGGGAGCTGGCAAGGCTGGGCGATGGAGTGGAGGCGGGCTGAGCTGCAGCGAGTCTTTGGAGGGTGGAAAGGCTGGGCTCGGGGACGCAGGAGAAACAGCGATTTGAGCGAAACTCCACCCAGAAGCGAAATTTACCCTGAGTTAAATAGTCCGACTTTCCGAGAAATCGACCCAGTGGCGGAGGAGCCTGAAGAAGCGCAGGCCAGAGAGCCCAAGATATCCCGCATGAGTACCAACTTGTCAGGCCAGGGCAAGGCTAAGGCTTAGGTCTGCTATTTCCCCACTATTTCGCGAATAGGGCCGATTTGGGGGGTTTCGTAGGTGGCTCTGTTGATACGCTGCTGCCGTTCCAGTTCTGCCATTCTAGCTTCTTCCCGGAGCGCTTCTGACTCGTCCATCGTTCTCAGAGCCATGGGCCAAGGCACACTTTCCACCCTCGGCGGCCCCAGCAGCCCCGGCGAAGGCAAAATGTGCTCCGTGCCTCGCTGCAGTCTTCGCTTCTTCACCACTGACATAGAACTGTCCACGAAGGGGTTGAAAAACCGCTTGTTCAGCTCGTCTCCAGACTCACTTGCCATTCAAAATATGAAGCGGTTGAGTTATGAATTTCCTCATATACCCAAATAAGACGCTGAGATCCGCGTTTCCTATCTATATACGACCTTAAGAGAGCCACAAACCCGCCAAAAACCCTCTTTCCTACTCTGAAATGTAGAAACCTGCGGTAAATTTCCCCTTATGATATACAAAATAACCTGCTTTATGACTATATTGCCTGTGAAAACCCAGAAATCTCTTGAAGTGCTAGTGCGTTGCATTAAAAGCGGCTTATTACCGCGGGTTTATACCAAAATTCCTGTCTTTCAGACCTTTTCATCACGAAAATGACCAATTTCTGAGATGTTGCTCAGAGATGCACAGTTCCGGGAGAAATTCGTGCGTTGTTCAGACTGGGGAAGGGAGTGGCGATTCATAGGGGTAATAGCGGAAGGAACTTGGGGAATAAGGATAAAAGACGATTTTTTTTTGCCTAGAGTTTGGAGCAAATTGGAAGCCGAATAAAGGCCTAGCAGCTTTACCCATAGGAAAAATACAAATGGCAAACCTCACCTCCGACGCCCACGAGAGTGACCGCGACCACGAAAGTCCAATCTTTTCCCCCTACGAACCAGCACACAAGCCCTCCACCCCCTTCCCAGTGGCAAAACCCTCCCCGCCTAGTACCGAGAAGTGGGCAAGTCCCAGCGTCATAGGCCTCTTCGGCTTCGCCCTCACCACAATGTGCATCGGCCTCTCCTCCACAGGCAACCTTGGCATCGATGGAGTTCCAGGCCTCGCCATGGCCGCAGCCTTCGGAGGCACAGGACAGTTCATCGGAGGACTGGTGGCTTTACGCAGAGGGGAAATCTTCTCTGGGACAGTGTTCACAGGCTACGGCTGTTTCTGGTGGTCAGTCTTTTTGATAGACGTGGTGTTTCCCAAGCTGTTTGAAATGCCTCCCAGTGGCAACGACATGTTGATCTTTTGGTGGATGTGGATACTGGTGACGTTCACCTTCATGATAAGTTCGTGGAAGCATGGAGTGGGTATTTGCGGGACCTTCATATTGGTCTTTCTGGCGCTGGTGGCGCTGGCGATCAAGCAGCATTTGGCGATCCACGAAATCAACAATGAGGAGTGGAACCGATTCACAGGGTGGATGGTGTTTCTGTGTGGACTGGGGGCGTGGATGACTGGCACAGCGGTTATGACCAATAACCAGTACGGCCGAGTCATTATTCCGCTCTAATAGTTAGATGCACAGATGCCAATATGGCTGGTTGGGGAGTGCAGTGTTTCAGACACTGTGTGCTCTGTGTATTGATAGCTATATAGACAGCATATGTACGATTCCCAACTCATAACTCAATCCTGTAGGCATGAAAATAGCAGATACAACAAACACTCTATTGGTCCAATTACCTTTAAGACCTAGGAACAAAGGGTGAGTCTCCAAACTCCACTTCTCCACTCGCTCACAGTAGGCAATCAGGACCATTGAACCCACTGCTAGTGGCGATTGCCAGCACTCTCTATCTGTGGCCAACACGCGGAATTCGGTTTCAGTATCGACCCTCCAACCCGCCATTCGCCTACACTCCGTAAGCACAATCACCTCCCCATCCGCCACAAAGGAAACCGACCTCCCAAACTCCAATAGCCCAGGTAGACCGACTGGAAGCACACGAAAAAGCAGCGCTTCAGAGTTGAAAGCCTCTATCACCGGAGTAGTGTTGGGACAGGGCAGGTAGATTTGCCAGTGGAAGTTACAGGGTGTAAAGTAACTCCTGCCTTCCTGCATGTCGTTTAAAGGACTCCAAATCTGAGTATTGCTCGCAGGAACTTAGGCTGCAGCCGTTCAAACCGCCAAATACGAATACGGAATCAGCACTTTTAGCTACTCCCGCAGCCTCCCTGTAGGTACTAAAAGACAACAAAGCAGTGAGTATAAGAGAATGCAGGTCCAGTGCATACACAGCCGTAGAGGCCGGGTAAGCTCCAATGCACATCAAAGTGTGTCTATCCAGAGGGAGGTAACTGCCTCCCATGCTGAAAGTCACTGGAAGTGTGCATTTCATAGACTTGAAAGTAGTCAAATCGTGTAATTCCAGGCTGCTAAACAACAGACTGCAGCGAAATAGGCGAAGTCTTCCTTTGGGGTGGGGTGAAACGCGCACATAGGGACTGCAGGCCGTTTTGATGGGAAGTCCAGGACTGACACCAGGCCTGCAGGTCTGGAAGAGCTACAGAAAAGCTGAAAATATGCAATTCTGCAGGGGAAAGCGTCCAAATAGCCATTGCTAATGAACTAATTGGTTCGATTCCTTGGGATACACACTCACTGATCTCCTTTTCTGCGGTTGTGATAGCTGCAACCAGGCTTTCCCGCTCTATTTGTAGTCCTTGCAGCAGAGTGAAGCAGTATTTTCGTTGCATTGTTGGACTGCATCCTCGAAATCTCTAGCGAATTGAGCAATTTCCTTCAGATTGCTGTGTATTTCGGCTATTCTCTGCGTGCATCTGTCTTCTTCACAGGTCTGAGCAGCCATTTTTTACCACGAAACTACAGGACAGACTCTCAGATATCGATGAATTTCCACTTATAGCATATAAAGTCTTGTTTAATACTGTGTTATATACATGCACAAGCGAATAGAGAGAAAATTTGATAGAAGAAAATTGAACTTTTGCTAATAAGCCGAGAAAACAGAGAAAAGTGCATAAAACTGTGCAAATTGCAATTTTTCCGGTAAAAAGCCTAATTATTGCCTAAATGAATGCAAATGTCTCCAAACTGAACCTCTCCACAGCGCCTCCATACGCAATATAAGCCACAGGCCCCACAAGCAACGGCAACTGAGAGCTCCAACACCTCTTATTTGTATCAGAAACGCGAAACTCCTCCCTGGACTCGACCTTCCAACAGCCCAGTTTCTGACTATCCGTCAAAAGGTACAGTTCCCCATTAGATATGAAGGAAACTGAGGGACTTTGCAACTGGCCAGGCAAAGGCACCGAAATCTGCGCGAAAACGTCAGTTTCAGTGCTGAATTTCTCTATTTTCAGAGTAGTTTTGGGCGAGAGCAGGTAGATATTGGCTTGAAAGGGACAGGGAGTGAATTCGCATCTGCCGAATTGCATATTTCCCATCGAAAGCCACAATTTGTCCCTTAGAGAGTACTTTTCGCACGAGTTTAACACCTTCATACCCTGTCCCTGCCCTCCAAAGATATACACGAATTCCTCATTTTTGGCGACTCCTGCATAGGCCCTAGGCACCCGCAGGCCCGGCAAAGGGGAAAGCTGGATAGAAGCCAGGTCGAGTTCGTATACAGACTTGGTAGGGCCGAGACACATGAGAGAGTTGCTGGAGAGAGGGGTGTAGCTGCCGCCCCAGCCGAAGTCGACAGGGAGGTTTTGCAGGGTGGATTGGTGGGTGGATAGGTCGTAGAGTTGGACTTGGTTCATGAATACTGCGGCGAATAGACGTCTATGGATGGTCTATAAGGAAGATTGTTTTGTAAGGGAGAATGGATGTGTTGGGAGGGAATCATCTAGGGATATTGGCAATTCGCTCGCATACACTCTGCAAATTGTTCTGGTAAGAAGTCCAAGTCTGACACAGAGTCTGTAAGTCCGGGGGAGTGACTGAGCAGTTCACCATCTGCAGCTGATCAGAAGGCAACGTCCACAACGCCTGTGCGAGCAGACCTCCAGGCTGGGTGCCTTGGTCCAGACAAGCAGTCGCCTCTTGCACCGCAGTCTCAACAGCCGCAGCTAGTGCTTCCCTTTCAGTCTGGATATACTGCAGCCACCAGCCCCGGTACTCAGTCAAGTAGCCAATGCAAATCTTCATCAACTCGTCGAATTCACTATAGTACTGGTCGATACGCTCGATGTTTTTGCGTAGTTCCGCCACTCCCTGAGTCAAGGCCTCGTACTTGTTCATGTACTCGGCGGGCGGCTGGTGCAGGGCTGCAATGGGGATGGTGTTGTGGATGATGCGCGGGTACTTGGCATGGTGGGCAGGGAAGCAAGTCATGCAGAAGAGAGTGGGTGGGTTGAGGCAGTTGCAGAAGTGACTGGCCTCCCTCGCCCTGCACAGCTGGCAAGTGCGGTTGCTCGCTGATCCTGGGATGGCTTCCATGTCTGATATAACTTTCGACCACGAGTTTCAACCTATGTAGCTGCTGGGCAGAGGGTAGGAGGAAGTAGTGGCAATTTAGAGGAATAAGGTGTGATTTTTGGATATTTGCAGGTGGGAGTCTTAAATTCTTAATTTCGTACATGAGATTTGATAAATGCATTGGGTTTTAAGCCGAATCATGGATATTTTAGCCGAAATTCGATTTTAAAAGTAAAATTATATTAAAATCCATTAAATCGCACCCTATAAATCCCTCACTTTCCAAATTTCCCATTCAAGTTTGTCTACTAAAGGCTTTTATACTTGAAATCTCGAATCTAACCCAATTTCCATGCGAATTCGCGATATTTTGCCAAACTTTAGCTTAATCCCTACATATAAGTTGTTACGCTAAACCACTAGCAACCTAATTCCCTCCTCCTCTTCCTTCTTTTCCGGCCACACCTGCCAAATCGCAAAGGAATTAATGACCAAATCAATCGCAACATCCAGCAAATCAATGGACATCCCCCCACACATCTCATACACACTGCTTATATCCATCATCGCAAGTATATTGTATATCCACTTCATGAACCGGGCCAGCAGCACCATCACCACTGCTCGCAGCTTCCGCAGTCGCATGCCTGCGAGACATTGAGTGCGTGGGGGGAGGTTGAGCAGGGCGGATTCTTCGTGCTCTAGGGTCTCGGCGGCGTAGTAGAGCTGGAGGGTGATGAGGAAAAGCTGGGTTAGGGCGGAAAGCCACATTTGAGCGGAGTGCGACCAGTTGTAGAGGAGGTTGATGAGGGCGAGAAGGAGGCTGTACAGCAGGGCGACGGCCAGGGCGTACCGCAGTTCTTTGGAGGTCTTTAAGTCCTGCGGCTGGTAGGTGATTAGGTAGCCGCGGACTATAGGGAAGAGGTAGGCCAGGTTCCAAGCGGTCCGGACAGCGCTGATAATCTGATAGAAATACAGCAGGGAGTCAGGTCTATAAGTCAGGAAGTAATAGCCTTCGAAGGCGTTTTCGCTTATGTTGAATAGGACCAGGAAGAGGATTGCCAGGTTGAAGAGGTGGGGCGGAGGGGACTTCCGGACTGCCAGGCCCCAACAGACCAGCCAAGGAACCCAGTAGACGCTGGAGAACAGGGAGAACCCGCCTAGGGCGTTGCTGAGCCCTTCGCAATTCACCATAGTAGGGGAAGGAAGTCGATGGTAAAAATATGCTGCGCAGTCTAAGGACGGGGACTAGGGCCTTGGCCACGAGCAGCCAGCTGTACTACGGCAACTTCCACCAGTTGGCGCAGTCTAATCTGCTGCTGGACAGGCACATCGGTCCTAATAGCAAGGAACGCCTAGAAATGCTAAAGACCATGGGCCTGCTCAGTCTCGACGAACTGATTTCCAAAACTCTCCCCACCTCCCTCCCGCGCGCCAAGCTACCTGACTGGCCGATCCAGACCGAAACTGAAGTCCTCGAACAGCTCGAAACCACAGTAAAAAAGAACCAACTACGGAAGAATTATATAGGCTGCGGGTACTACAGCACTCACGTCCCTTTGGTCATCCTCCGCAATGTACTGGAAAACCCGGCTTGGTACACCTCGTACACTCCTTACCAAGCTGAGATCTCCCAAGGACGACTCGAAGCTTTGCTCAACTTCCAAACGATGATTTCGAGCCTTACAGCCCTGCCAGTGGCCGGCGCTTCCCTACTCGACGAAGCCACCGCTGCCGGAGAAGCCATGTACATGTGCTTCAACATCGCCGACCGCCACCGTCCCCACTTCCTCATCTCCGACCAAGTCTTCCCCCAGACCATCGAAGTGGTAAAAACCAGGGCTGAGCAGATTGGAGTATCTGTGCATGTAGCCAATGTGTCTAACTTCGACTTCAACTCTTTGCAGCTATGCGGAGTATTGGTCCAGTCACCTGATGCGTTAGGGGAAGTCGTGGATTACACAGCAATGGCGAATGCAGTGCATAGTGCAGGAGCGATGTTTGTGTGTGCGACGGATCTACTAGCGCTGACGATGGTGAAGCCGCCTGGGGAGATGGGCGCGGATATAGCAGTGGGCAGTGCGCAAAGGTTTGGAGTGCCTATGGGGTATGGAGGTCCTCATGCAGCCTTTTTGGCTACGAAGCAGGACTATATCCGGAAAATGCCGGGACGCATCATTGGAGTATCCAGGGATGTGGAAGGCAAGCAAGCCCTCCGCATGACTCTCATGACCCGCGAACAGCACATCCGCAGAGAACGCGCAACCTCCAATATCTGCACCGCGCAAGCTCTCCTGGCCAATATGGCGGGCATGTACGCTGTCTACCACGGACCTGAAGGTCTCCGCGATATATCTGCACGAGTGAACGGACTTACGAATGTACTGAAAGCGAATGTTGAAGCTTTGGGGTATAGTGTCGGTACGAAAAGTCCGTTCGATACTATTGCGATTCAGCAGGTGTCGAGTGCGAATTTGATGCAGGCGTTTGAACTGCAGGGCATGAATGTGAGGCGGGTCAATGAGTCGACTGTGGCTTTGTCGTTGGATGAAACGACCACTGCTGAGGACGTTTCTGCCATTATCAGTGTACTTGCGCAAGCAAAAGGACTCACCAAAGCAGTCGACGTCAAGAGCGATTTCGACGCACGGCGCCTTTCCTTCCCTGCGGCTCTCAAAAGAAGCACCGAAATCCTCCCACAAGAAGTCTTCAACTCCATCCACTCCGAGTCGCAAATGCTGCGCTACCTGTACCGGCTTCAAAGGAAGGACATCAGTCTGGCGAATTCGATGATATCGCTAGGGTCGTGCACGATGAAGTTGAATGCGACGGTGGAAATGATGCCTGTGACTTGGCCGCATGTGACGAATATGCACCCGTATTGTCCGGTTGACCAGGCGAAAGGATACGCGGAAATGGTAAATCAGCTCAAGAGCAGACTGCTCGACCTCACAGGTCTGGATGAAATGTCCTTCCAGCCCAACAGTGGCGCTCAAGGGGAGTACACAGGCCTGCTGACTATCGTCAATTACCTACACGCCAACGGTGGCTCAAAGCGTAAAATCTGCCTTATCCCCACCAGTGCCCACGGCACCAACCCGGCCTCCGCTGCTATCGCTGGACTAACAGTCGTCACAGTCACTTGCGACTCTAAGGGAAACATCGACTTGAAGGACCTAGAAGCCAAGGCTACGAAGTACCACGACACTTTGGCCTGCGTGATGGTCACGTATCCGTCGACTCATGGAGTGTTTGAGGAGACTATTACGCACTTGGCGGAAATCGTGCATAGACATGGGGGACAGGTGTATATGGATGGAGCCAATATGAATGCTCAAGTCGGCTTGACTTCTCCGGGGGTGTTGGGGGCAGATGTATGCCACTTGAACCTGCACAAAACTTTCGCAATACCCCATGGCGGCGGAGGGCCAGGCATGGGTCCCATAGCCGTAAAGCGCCATTTGGCCCCTTATCTCCCCAGGACTTTCTACAGCGACCAGCAAAACAAGGGCGGCCAAGTGAGTGCCGCTCACTACGGAAGCGCAAGCATACTGCCCATATCCTGGGTCTACTTGATGGCACTAGGCACCCGCGGCCTGCAAGAGTCCACAAAGCACGCGATTCTGAATGCGAATTACATCGCTACGAGGCTGAAAGGCGCTTATAACGTGGTCTATACAGGGACACACGGCTACTGCGCACATGAGATTATCATCGATATTAAGCCGTTGAAACTGACTTCTGGGATAACTGAAGAGGACGTTGCCAAGCGACTGATGGATTTCGGCTTTCATAGTCCGACGATGTCTTTCCCAATTGCTGGCACTCTGATGATTGAGCCGACAGAGAGCGAAGACAAGGGAGAGTTGGACCGCTTTTGTGAGGCCATGCTGCAAATCCGACACGAAATTGCCGACATCGAAGAAGGACGCGCAGATAAGCTGAACAACCCGCTGAAAAAAGCGCCGCACACTATGGAAGTAGTGATGAGCAGCAGATGGGACCGACCCTACACCAGAGAAGAAGCCGCGTTTCCCCTGCCCTGGGTGGTAGTGCGAGGGAAGCACTGGCCTGCAGTGAGCAGAGTGGACAATGTCTGGGGAGACAAGAACCCGCAGTTGCACTGTCCGGAGACCCCGCTTTACCTCTAAATAGATAGATCTTTTGACCTTGGGCAGTGTGAAGAGCACTCACATTTCCATCGAAGTGGATATGTATTGGGGACTATGGGAAATTGGGAGGATGTGGGGACTGGCCTTGGTGGTTATATGCAGTGCGATAGGGCCAATTATACTACAGGGAGCGGCTGAGAAGGGCTATTATTGGACGAGTGTGTATATTGGTACTCCACAGGTGAGAAGGGAACTGGTAGTGGATACAGGCAGCGCACTCACCTCGCTGGCCTGTGAACCCTGTGCTTCTTGCAGATCCCACACCAACCCGCCCTTCAATCCTCTTTTCTCCACCTCCGTCACCCACCCTCCCTGTTCCTCTCTGCACTGCACCGCTTGCCACTCCGACCAATGCCACTTCACCCAGCAATTCGCTGAAGGGAGCGAAGCCCGGGGAGTGTACATCCAAGACCTGTTCGCCCTGGAAGCCGGCAATGAGACCTTCCGGCTCAGCTTTGGATGTCATGGGCAGGAAACAGAACAGTTGAAAGGACAGGGAGTGGATGGAGTGATGGGGTTAGCAGTGGCAGGGCAGGCGAGCAATAGCAGTCTTTTGGATGCTATGAAGGAGACGGGGGTGATATCAACACTGAAGTTCAGTATTTGTTTGGGGATGGAAGGCGGGTTGTTAGTGTTTGGGGGAAGCAGTAGGGCGGCAAGGAATGGACAGCGAATCCGTCTGAGGGGTGAGACACACTACGAAGTCCAATTCCTCGCAATCACCGTAGGCGCCAGTCCGCCTCTTCCCACTCCCATCCCTCTCGCCACGCTCCTAGACTCCGGCACCACTTTCGTCTACTTCCCTGACCCTTTGCACAGCCTAGTGCGCACCTACTTCCACCGCGCCTGTGAAGGCCACTGCGGCCAGCCACTTACTCCATCAGACGAAATTCACCCCTGTTACGAACACACCCAAGGTACAATAGAGGAGTTTTGGGGGAATTTCCCTGTCCTTAGACTGCAACTAGAGGAGGAGTGGGTGGATTGGGAACCGCAAGCCTATATGTATTCGCGGGGGGGAGGACTGTATTGTCTGGGAATTTACCCGAGTGGAGGGGTGGAAACAGTACTGGGGAGTCTCTTTATGCGGCTACGGGAGATTACATTTGATAGGGTTCAGAGTCGGCTTACGATTTACTCGTCCCGGTGCGAGATTCCTAGTAGTGATTAAGGCCTAGGACTATACAGTAGTAAGAATTGCTTGATAGGATTGGTCCAATTCAGCCAAGGCTCCTAAGTCTCCTATCCAAATGAATTAACTGATAGAGGAAAGTTGCGTCAAGCAGACAATAAGCCACCATTTCAGCCTGTCTATGCTACATGCAAAAGAACCTCGAGCCACACCTGATCGCCTCTCGCTCTCCCTCCATTGCGACTTCGAACTCCTCCGCAGGTCTCTCCTGGTACAAATCCGGCCTGTCAAAGTCAGGGAAAGACACCTCACTCTGCATGAAGGAATTCGCCGTGCGACTGAGCAGACCGCCACTAGCCGTCCCCCGCCTCAAATGTCTCACTCCCATAGTGCGTTCCTCAATCACCACTGCTTTGGATAGGTCGCCAGTAACGCCTGTGAGGTCGGAACACATCTTTTCGTCCACTTCACTGTACTCGAGTTCTTCTTTCCCCTTGCCGTCAGCTTCCAAGCTAGCCAAAAGGCAGCGTTGGGTGCGGAGTTTCTGCTGGAGGTGGGGGAGACGGCGCTCAGCGCCTGCGCGGGTTTCGATTTTCAGCTTGACTTCGACACAAAGAGCTATGAAACAGCACAGGGCGGAGCCTGCGGGGGTCAGTCCGCGGCATCCAGACTTATGGAGCTGCCAAATAGGCAGTAGAAAGTTGAGTTGTTCCTCGGTCATCAACTCTGGACTGATAGCTGCCATTCTTTTTTTCAGCCGGTCAAAGTCGCTGATTAGTGCCTGTATGTCCCTCACTTTAAACGCCGGCCACGACCTGGTCTTCATCCCCAACAGCACCATAAACTTATCCTCCACTTCCGCTAGCAGCGGCGGCTCCCTGCCCAGCGTTTTGCATAACTCTTGCGTAAGCGCCAGCCTCGCCAAGGTCAGTTTCTCGAGTGTCCACACTACCTCTTGTGAGAAGCACTCAATTTGCTGCTCGGTCAGGTGCACTCTGGCGAGCAGCTGCTCTGCACGGCGGTGAGCGGGGGTCAGAAGGGAGTCTTCGGTGTGAATGTCCATAGTCTAAAAGTACAGATTAGAAAGCGAATTTGGAGGTGTGGCGCGGAGTTAGGAGCGGAACTTGTGTGGGTTCATCTTCCATCAGTGAATCGTCGCCTATTGCCAAGTCTTTGGATCGGGTCAATTGCGTCCTCAAATCCACCAACGTCACTGTCACATTATCCGGACTTCCCCTCTCAATCGCTGTATTTGCCAACAGCGCCGCCAGTTGATCCAGCGGCAGCGCCAAATTCCCAAGCACCACATCCCTCACTTCCTCATTCGTCATCCTCATATACAGTCCATCCGTCGCCAGCACTAGGAACTGATCCAGCGGACACAGACGATGGAGGTACACATGTGGGTCAGGGATAATGAACTGCTTATACCCAGGACTGCCCAGTCCTCGAGTAACCGCAATTGACCCTTGCACTCGCCACACTCCTCCAACCTGCACTATGCACCCACCTGAACTTTCCACTCTTTGCTGTTCGGAAGGGTCTGCAGCCACATGGTCATATGAGAGTTGTGTGAGTGAGTTGTCGCTTATCAGCAGTGCACGGGAGTCGCCGACATTGGCAGTGATGACTCGGTCCCCGTTCAAGACAGCGACGAGTGCGGTGGTGCCGGAGAGATTGTGGGTCTTCAGGGCGAATTCGCAGAAGCGTTTGTCGGTTTCTAGGAAGGCCTGGGCGACGCCGTTTTCGTCGTAGGTTTGGATTGCGGAGAGGAGGCTTTCAGCGGCGAATTGGGCGGCGGTCGCTCCCCTGTGTCCATCAAAGACTCCGAAGGCCGCCAGTGTGCGGCCGGGTCCAGGCATATACAGCGTCTTGGCACAGTCTTCCATTCCCGGCCTTTCGCCTTTCCTCAGCGCTGAGGCGTAGAATGGTCCTTTGGTGGTTATGTCCATCCATGCGGCAGACATAGGCCGGACCTTTGATTTGCTTAAGGCGACTGGCTTGGCGTTGACCATAGCAAGGTCCAGCTGAAGGTTCTTCTTGCGCTTCCAAGAACTCACACAGGCTTGAGTGAACATGAAACCGTTCAATTAAAGCAGATTATATGGAGAGTGGCAGTCTCAGTCCACCACCCAGCCCCCAAGGCCACAACTCTCTCAAACTCACTCTTTTCTTCCCTGTCTCTGCAGCTTTACAGTCCTGTTCGACCTGTAAGGCAACTGCGGAAAGCGGAACTGGACGCAGGGCTCAGAGCCACCCATTATAATATGCTGGTCCGCTTTTCACGCAGGTTCGGCGCTTCGCTGATTCATGCCACAGCTGCACCGCATAACGAGGCCGGCGGAAAGGCTAAGCAGGTCATGGTCTATGATGCGCAGGGTACCCTGGTGCCTCGGAACTCTCTGGTGCTCAAGTCTGAGCCCGAAATCGAAAAATACGTGCTTAACTTGTTCAAGAGCTACTGGCGCATTGGTAACCCCGCCAAAGTCACTCTCGATTCCCGCTTCATCGACCACGGTCTGGACTCTCTGGACGCAGTTGAATTGGTGGTCCGGGTCGAAGACGAACTAGGCTACGTAATCCCTGCAGAGTCACTGCGCTGCTTCTGCACCGTAAGCTCTTTCGTCAACTACATCAAGCAGACCGAAGACTTCAAGCGCGAATTCAACAAGGAACCCATTAACTAACCTAGCTATGGGCCGCCTTCATATACTAGATTTGAAATGGACAGGCAGGCTGTCGAGCGCTACCAGAAACTGGAAAAGATCGGAGAAGGGACCTACGGAGTGGTCTATAAGGCGAAGGACAGGCAGACAAATGAGCTGATTGCACTGAAGAAAATCAGACTGGAGGCGGATGATGAAGGCGTGCCCTCCACCGCCATCAGAGAAATCTCTCTGCTCAAAGAACTTCGACACCCCAACGTAGTTGAGCTCAAAAACGTGGTCCACAGCGAGCAAAAGCTCTACCTGATATTTGAGTACCTGGACCACGACCTGAAGAAGTTCATGGACGCCTATGGCGCTCCCCTGCCACCACTAACAGTCAAAAGCTACCTCTACCAAATGCTCTCCGCCCTCCTCTACTGCCACACCCACCGCGTCCTGCACCGAGACCTGAAGCCGCAGAACCTGCTCATCGACAAGTCAAACAGCTTGAAACTGGCGGATTTCGGACTAGCCCGCGCTTTCGGACTTCCAGTCAAGACGTATACGCATGAAGTGGTGACGCTTTGGTACCGTGCGCCTGAGATACTGCTGGGCTGTAGGCAGTACTCCACCCCTGTGGATATCTGGTCGGTAGGCTGTATATTCGCGGAAATGGCCCATAAGCGTCCCTTATTCGCCGGCGACTCCGAAATCGACCAACTCTTCAAGATCTTCCGAGTCCTCGGCACTCCCACAGAGGAAAGCTTCCCCGGCGTAACGGCCTTCAAGGACTTCAAATCGACCTTTCCCAGGTGGAGACAGCAAGGCCTCGCCCACCTCTTGCCCAATTTAGACGCGGACGGGCTGGACTTGATTGCCCGGATGGTCTGCTATGACCCTGCTAAGCGGGTGTCTGCGAGAGACGCGTTGGAGCATCCGTACTTCGGGGATTTGGAGAAGGGGCAGTTCCGCTACCCGGGACATTACTACTAGGATTGACAGTTCCCTAAATGGATGACAAGTACTTGGACCTGTTCTTCGTCCACCTCTCCCAACAGAACTTCGAGTCATGCCACCAGTTCCTCGACCTATCCTCCAACTCCGCAGCCCCCACTCTGCGCTACCTCATAGCCTTCGAAGTTTTCTATATCAGCTTCGACTGGCTGCGCTATGACGACCCCAATAGACAGGCTATTCTGGGCAGTTTGCAGGGGAGGATGAGTGAGGGACAGGAGGAGTCGGAGTTGGTGAGGCAGGTGTTGGGAGTGGTGGAGGTGAGGAAGAGCTTGATGGAGGTGTATTTGGGCCTGGTGAAACGGAAGAAAGAGCAGCGAATCAGCGAAGATCTAGACACGCTGAGCAGATCTCTCAAGGAAATCACCATCAGCGAACTCAGCACCTACAAAGAAGCCTGCTTATATGAGGTTTTGTGCTTGTCTACAGCCTTAAAGGCTTCGGAAGGACTGATGGATTTGGACTACTTTACGGTTTTGCTGAGTTTGACAGAGTTCAGGGAGCATCTTAAGCATTGGGAACTCCTCTTTATCCACAAGAAGTACACCCCAAGTCACAAAAACTCGAAAACTGAGTACAACCAAGCGTACCGCTGGCACATCCAGCACCTCCACAGTCTCCTGGCCCGCTGCGCCCTGTTCTTTTACCCAGAACTGCACGGAATGGTGGATGAGGACTTGGCGGAGTATGGTTTGGAGCTGAGGGAAAGGTGAGGTTTAGACAGGGTGGAAGTGACGTGTGCGCGACTGGGAGTGGAGTTCTTTTGCCTGGTGCAAAGGGAGGCAAAGGGTGTGAATCTCAGGTACTCCTTCCCTTCCAAACGGACTGAGGAAGTGGCAGATATTGTCTCTGGGTCTCTCTCCAAAGCGGATTCAGATAGCGGCCTTACCCAGGTCTCTCTGAACGGCCGAAATCTGCTTCTTTCCCCTATCTCTCAGCACATTTTCGCCTGTCTACTCCTCCCCCCCTCCCTCGACCCCTCCCGTCCCCACTCCTTCCTCCTCTCCCTCTCCCAGCGCCTTGCCTCCTCTATCCCCTTTACTAGCTAAATGAATCCCCATAGTTCCAAATCCACTATCTTGAAGTCCTCCCCCTGGCTAAGCTCAGTGTTGCCGTAGGTGTCGCTGTAGCCGGAACTGCCCTTCACTAGGTCTGAGGAGATGAATAGGCCGGAGCGGACGCCTGCGCCGAACATGACGGATTGCAGGTCGGAGATTATGTAGTACTCGTTGAGGAGAGTAGGGCGGAACGTCCGCAGAGTTCCAGTCTTGAACGTAAACAAAAAGCTCTCCCCTGTGCCGTAGTACTTCTTTGTCACTCTCCAAGGCTCAGACACGAACGCGCCAAATACAGTCTGAGTTGCGTCTTTTACCAGCAGTAAAGTCGCTCCGAACTCACATGCGTTCCTATACATCGTCCTGAGACTATTCCCGTGTTCGATTGGAGAGTAGACAAGCTTCCAGTTGCGGAGTTGGTAGATTTTGGGGAGTTCTCTTCGCAGAGCAATGTACATCTTTTCAGTCAGCACCTCAGAGTGAATAGACAGCACTTTGGCCTTCATATGTCCAAAGAACAGTGGCGCATCAGACTTCGCCAAGCTGGGCAACTGCAGCGCAGACCCCTCCTCAGAGGGCAACTCATCCTCCTCCAAGTACTCCTCAGACCCCGAAGCCGCCTCCTCCTCCGACAATTGCGCTCTCGCATTCACATCCCCTCCAGAAGTGAAATATTCCTCGTAAAACGGTAGATGCGTTTTGCCCTGCGGCTCTTCATTCCTCGCGGATTCCGCATATCCCAGTACTGCGCGACATATATTCGCCGCCTCTTCTGCTACCCCCGCTAGCGTCAGTCTCTCCATCTCCGTCACACTCTTCTTCGATAGGCGGAACATCGCTTTCGCGAGCACTGGGTGAGACGTCCGGAGAGAGATGAAAAGCTGCAGGAAAGGCTTGCCGGCCTGCTCGAAGTATCGACATTGTAGGACGTCGTGCATGTCTATGAAGCATTGGTATCGGGCTGGGAGGTCTGGCTTGGGGGTCTGGCCGGAGTTCTTTAGGTAGGCCACTGTGTGCTCGATTTCGAAGCAGAGGAAGTAGGGGGTGATGGTTAGCACGCCCTTAACCCTGCCTTCAGGACAACAGTAACTAATGTTCTTCTTCAGCTCCGCGCACTCCACATCCTGATTAGCAGCCGCAGTAGCGCTCAGCAAGGGCTTTTCAGGCCTCACTGGCACAGGAGCCTTCTTGGACTTGACTTGCACTACCCGGCCCGGAGGGAGCAAAGACCCTTCATTCAGTCCGTTGAGACGGAGGAAGAAACTGAGAGGCATGTCGAAACGCAGAGCCAGAGACATTGCTGTGTCGTCTTCCCGCACTACGTAGTTCTCATACCCCATTTCTACTAGACGTTCGACATCTCACTCCAAAGCACCATATACATCCAGACCTTCCCCCACATATTTCTAGCATTTCCCCTGTTTTCTTCGAGAATAATTTTTGCGATTTGGCCGCAATTTGCAGTCAATTCAACGACAATCCCTATATCTATCAGTCGAATTTAGTCCTCATAGTACCCAATATCGTCTATTTTCAGTTCAAATTTCCGTCTATTCTCTCACTCAACATCAACGAAATGCCCTAAAATGCCCAGAGAGGACAGGCTAATAATAGGGAAATATGGGGACTTGCGCAGTGATGAAGGAAAGAGGCCGGCCGGGAATCGTGAGGGTGGCTCGGGAGAAGGGCGGAGAGGCCACTTGGGGCGATTTGAGTCCAGAATGGGCGGAAGAAGGACTGAGAAGACGCAGGTCCAATGTGTCCACTGGGGAAGGGTAGAGACAAGGCTGTTAGAGAGGATTTGAATAAGGGGAGTTAGGGGCTAGGCAGGGACGGAGTATGTAGGAATTGAGTGAGTGCTTGTTAGTTAAGATATAAGGGAAATCGAAGGAAAGGCACTGTTTCAGCGTCTTATCTGGCAGCTGGATGCATGAATATACCCGATTTCGAGTCTAGAACTGATATATCCGGCCTTATATTGCAGGCATTTTTCCTACCAAAGCTGCTTCTTTCCTCCAGGCTTTATAGCGATTTCCGTCTTTCCCAAGCTTCTGGGTGTATAGGGAAGTCTCGGCTTTAGGCCTGTCCTTGACGAAATGGCAAAAGCCCTATATTTAGCTACACTAGTAGTGATCCTTCCTCAACTGCTCCTCTGTGCGGTAGTACAATATTGCATGTGTGACTGGGTGCAAGTCTTCGCACTGTCCACAGAGCCAGTAGCCGCAAGGCAAACAGCGTCTCAAGCGACTGTCCATGCAGCGAAGTCTGCAATGAGTGCATTTGAACAGAAAGAAACGCTCAAACTGGGGAATTGTACGAGAAATCCACGATTCCGAGGTCTGTATTTCGACTTCTCTATACACCCTGGACTCTACAATACCACTTTCCTCGATTTCCTCCCCACAGCTACTATCCTCAGACACTGTGGAAGACTTCTGGGTGGTGAATGACTCCCATAGCCTTTGCTCACTTGGTTGGACTACGACAGTTCCTTCTTCCTTGCTGTAGTCTTCAGGCAGGACTAAGGGTTTCAGCTCTTTCGTGACTCTGCTGAATTGGTGGACTCGATAGTGGTTCACTGCGAAAAAGTCTTCGATGACTGAGCGGAGTTCTTGGTAGGTTTGCGGGCTTTCGGCTAAATGCAGGGAATGGCTAAGGCAGGTTATTTCCATTCTAAAGCCCAAAAGCCACTATACGTCTGTATATATATGTGGCTGAATCTGCTATTTCCTGCCCTTTTTCTCGTCCTATCTCTTGGGAAAGTCATCAAGGTAACCGACCAATCCATCGACTCCACCCTCGACTCCCACCCTTGCATGTTGATAAAGTTCTACTCGCCAGCCTGCAGTCACTGCCAACACTTAGCGCCTATATACGAATCCGCAGCCACTATAGTGGCCCAAAGCCACTGCGATGCGCAAATGGCGGAAATCGATGTAACCACGCAGAGACGATCTGCAGAGAAATATGATGTTCACGCATATCCGACACTTATCTTGTTTGTGGACGGAGAGCCGGTGGAGCGCTATAAAGGGACGAGGACAGCTGAGGCAATCGCAGAGTGGCTCCAGACTAAGGAAGTCGAATACCTGAAAGAGGGTAAATCTTAGCTATATAAGCAGTACTCCGGACTTATTTGTCTGTTCCTGGGCCGATTTGGGTATTTGGAGGGTCTGAGGTTGGGAGGCTGACGTCATCGCTAGTAAAATGGCCACTGCACTTCGGTTCGATGGACGTGTGGCGGTGGTCACAGGCGCTGGGTCGGGCCTGGGTCGCGCCTATGCGCGTGAGTTCGCGAGACGTGGGGCCAAGGTAGTGGTCAACGACTTGGGGGTCAGTCGAGCTGGGGAAGGGTCCAATTCCCAGGCAGCTGATAAGGTCGTTGCCGAGATCCGGGCTGCAGGCGGGCAAGCCGTAGCTAACTACAACTCCGCAGAGCAGGGCGACAAGATCATCCAAACCGCCATCGACAGCTTCGGCCGCGTCGACATAGTGGTGAACAACGCCGGAATCCTGCGCGACGTGACCCTACTGAAAATGACAGAACAGGACTGGGACATGGTCTACAGAGTGCACATGAAGGGCACTTTCAGCGTGACTCGTGCTGCATGGCCGCACTTCCGCAAGCAGCAATACGGCAGAGTCGTCAATACTTCCAGTGACGCGGGACTGTTCGGCAACTTCGGACAGACGAACTACAGCGCTGCGAAGATGGCGATACATGGCTTCACGCTGGCTGCGGCTAAGGAAGGCGATAAGTCGAATATCAAAGTGAACACGATTTGTCCGACTGCTGCGTCTCGCATGACTGAAGGCGTCCTAAGTCCGGACGTACTGGAGTTGTTCGTGCCAGACAAGGTCGCGCAACTCGTGGTAGTGCTGACGCATGAGAGTACGCCTGTGACTGGAACTGTGATGGAGTCGGGAGGCGGGCTGACGGCTATGCTGCGCTGGCAGCGATCCAAGGGGCATATTTTCCTGGATCCATATACTGCGGAGGACTTGCTGAAGCAGTGGGCGAATGTTTCCAACTTCGAAGAAGGCGTGGACTACCCAGTGGACCCTTTCGACACCCTGGGAAAGTACATGAGCATGCGCATGGACGAGACTTCCAGACGAGCGAAGCTTTAACTAGCTAAACTGCGGGAAGTCCAGAACCAGTAGTTGCCGCATAGTGCAGTGCTCCAGCCCGAACTCCCACACCTCTTCATGCCACCTGCAGAAGTAGACGCAGCCGCCGATTTGCAGCGGGGGCGTGGGATTGTACCAGTGTCTGTGGTCTGCCTTGCGCCTTGCAGGCTGCGAAGAGTTGCCAGCGGCCACATCCGCACACACTAAAAACGCACCTTGTAGCAAGAACAAGTGCTCACCACATGTGAAAGCGCTCACAGCTTCGGTCGGACTCAGCATACCGCCGAACAAGGACTTGAACTTAAGCGTCGAAGGGTTGAATTCGAGTACTGCTGTGTGGCCGTATCCCGCGAGGTATATTCGGTTGTTTAGCACTACAGGCGTCAGCTTGCTCATTGGCTTTTCCAGGCAAGGTAGACCCTGCCACGTCCTTGAGGACAGCGAATAGCGCTCACATTGACTCATGAGTCCACACTCATTCACCCCTCCAAACACGTACAAATGCTCGCGGTACTCCACACAGCCATGACACTCCCTAGCCGCTATCATTCCTGGCAGCATCGAAGGCCTGCCGTTCGCCTGCTCCAAAGCGAACACATCTGATAGCCAGAGAGTCTCGAAATAACCTCCTGTGCAGACTATGAGCCCTATGCTGAGGATACATACGCCTGCGCCACTCGGGAAGATCCGGGGTGACTGACTCCACATGATGCCGTCTTCACGAGGCGTCAAGAAGCAAAGAGTAGTGCTGTTTGGCTGGAAAGTAAACAGAGTGGCTTTGGGCTTTCGAGGCTGTCGCTGTGAGTGAGCGTGGCTGCACATGAATAAGTCGTCCACAGGCAGGTCTCTAGTCAGTCTTTCCATATCGCTGGCTGTAGGGACATTCGGGCTCAGTCGAATCGGCTGCCTATCGATTTCCGTTCTAGTAACTTCCCCCGCCTCGAAGTGGCCGGGGTTTAGTGCATAGAAGAGTCGAGCTACAGGCTGGCCCGACAGATATTTCACCAAGTCTGGCGGATTCATCTGCACCTCTGCTAGGGACAGGTTAGACCCGGGCAGGTTTTGGACCTGGTGTACCTGATGTTGGAGGTGGGCTAAGTGAGCTGTGACGCATACAGGACACCAGTAGGTAGTGCCCTGCTGACACTCGCAGAAAAACCGCGCTATGCCAAAACAGAGGCCGCACTTTCGATCGATGTCCATATTATGCTGAACCCAAGAGTCGCGGAGGTCCTTAGTTTGCTTGCCAAGAGGAAGGCGCCTCCGAGTGACCTGCTGCAGCCTAGCTCAGGCTCGCTCAAAGCGACCTAGATCTCTGTCCCTGCAGCTTTGTCTATAGAGGAAGTCAGGGAAGTTGCAGCGCTCAGACTGGACCGTGCTGAAAAGCGACTCTGTTTGCAAGGAGTCAGACACAGTTACTAGACTAAACTTGGCAGAGGTAGGAAGGCCCGTCTGTTAGTTCAAGTGGCTCTATATGGGACTAACCATATCATGCTGGGGCTATAGCTTGACTAGGCTCGTTTATTTAGGCAGTTACTGTGATTTTTAGGCTATTTGGACTATATTGTGGGTTTGGGCGTTTGCTTGCTGTTAGGACGGTTTCAGCCTCACAGACTTTCGTGATTTCCTGAAGGCAAATACAAGCCAAATAGCGCACTTAGAAATCAGCAAAAGTGAAAATGGGAAATCGCAGTCAGCAGCATAACTGCGGGTTTAGGCTATTATAGAGAAGCTATTGGCTTAGTACAGTGGCTATGAGAGAAGCAGGGGATACAGGTCTTTCAATTTTCTAGCTTTAAACCGGAATTTCCAGCTAACTTACGACTGAGAACTGACTATTCTGCAAGTTGCATATCTAGGAAACAAAAATCCACAAATGTAAGCAACTGCGTACATACATAATTCCCAATTCGGGGAATACCTATAACAAAGTCTAATTCGCCTTTGACCAAAGCCACATCGACTTTCCCTCCCCATTACTACCTAATCCCCTGTGCCCACTCTATCTCTCGGTATGAGCTTCAAGTCGGCTCCATGCTTCAAGAAAACAGCCCCTGCAGTCTGGTTCGGGTTGATGCCCACGCCAGTGTTGGTGATTACAGCGGAGGTGGAGGCGGGCACACGGAACTCTTCGGCTGCAAACTTGAGCACTGCGGTGAAGGGAGCGGCTTCAGGAACTTGGATTTCACGGAAAGGAAGACGCTCATCTGAAGCCAAGGTGATCTTGAAGGTCAGCTTGGCCCTGCGTAGTCCTTACATTTGGTAACTATGGAGCAAGATGAAGACGAAGGGGTGTGTGGGACCTGCTGCACCTGCATATTCGTAGTAGGTACTTTTCACTCAGGCCTTTCTGCTCTGCTCATTTACTGGGACGTAGACTGCGTTCTAGCGTGGAAGCATGACATCGACGCCATCTCCTACTTGCAACAACTCTGGAACCTGGCGATGTGTGTGTCCATGACCACAGTGTGGTTCGCTCTCCTAACAATGATCCTGTGCATGATTTGCCAGCGAGAAGGACTTGCAATCCTCCTGGGCAAACTGATCCTACTGCTCGGAGGTCCTAATCTCCTCGGGTGGAATGTAGTGGGAACGATATCCGGCGCTTTGGAATTTAACGATTTCTGTGTAAAGAAGACGGACTGTGATAGTGATGTGTTCGTGTTGGCGCTGAGAGTGTGTGGCTGGACGATGCTGTACTGCTTGGCAGGGGCGTGTTGCTATGCGCTGTTCCTGCTCATGAGGAGCTATGTGAGGGACAGGCGACTCAGAAGAAGGGTGAAGACCTGGCGAAAGCAAGTCCTGCAGGAATTCGGAGAAGTCCTGATGGACAGCGACTCCGACGCCACCTGCTCCATCTGTCTCGACGGCTACAAGAAAGGCGAAAAGGCCACAACCCTCCCCGACTGCAGCCACCAGTTCCACACCGAGTGCGTTCAAATCTGGCTGGAGCGCAACGCCACGTGCCCAGTCTGTCGACGCATCACTATCGACACGCTGGACACCGAGCTGAGTAGCATAGTGGAGGAGAACTAATATGAGCGCCCGGCCAACGTTGCCAGGCGACTTCGCTAGGAGAGTTCTGACTGCGGAGATGGAGTTGGAGCAGACAGTGGAGAGGGAAACGGTGGAGAAACTCGTAGGACTGTATAGACTGGCGGTGGAGTTTTATGACTATTGGGGGGATTCACGCTTTGTGGACTACCAAGCGCGCTTGCATCAGCTGCTGCTGAGACCGGGATTGCTGGAACACCTCAGCTCTGTGCACTCAGCCCTGTCTCCCAGGCCCTCCCCCCTCATTTCCCCCCGCTGTCTGCCTCCTGCCTCCCCCTCGCCTCACCCTACTCCCAAGTCTGCTCTGCTGCCCTCTCGCTCTCCCCTCGAGTCTCCGTCCCAAGAGCTTTCCTCGCAAATGCCAATCAAGCAAGACCGCAAGCTCGAACTCATGATGGACACTCAGCGTCGAGAAACCAGCCACGCCTGCACTAAGGCCAAGCAAGATGTAGCTGATCAATGCTCACTTCTCAACTCTCGTCTGGCACGGCGCAAAGGCCACAACCACAAAGCCTCTGTAGACCTGAGCAGTTCAACTGCATGGGCGGAAAGAGGCAGGAGAGGCTCTGACAGTCTGAGCGACAGTCCGCAGCACCGTTCCATCGCTGAAAGCGACAAATCTGGAGGCATTTCCAAGCAAAAGCCGGGGTTAGACTCCATGACTGAGCAAATTGAAGAGGTAATGGAGCGAATGTGTGCAGATTTCACTGGGAAAGCCGCTGCTATTCGACTTCGGTATCAGACTCAGATCCAAACTGTCGAAAGTGAGATGAACGGGTCAGAGTTCATGCGGAAAATCGTGGAAAACATGCGAAAAGCCGAGGAATCGGAGTTGGCGGACCTGCAAAAAGAGCTAAACGCCCAGCAGCGCGCTCAACTCTCCCAACTAGGCTTTGCATAGTATATAATGGACCCTACAGCTCTGTTGCTGCCGCGACTGCGAGACTCAGAGGAGTCTTTTTCTGGGACGCCTATTGAGGTGCAGCAGGTCACCAAAGCACTGGCGCTGCGCAGGTCCCTGTTCGGAACCGAAGATATGCGGTTCGTTACCTATTGTCAGGAAGTGATAGCCGACATACTGCAAAGGAAGGGCGAAGTCCGCCTGCTGGAGGCAGTGTCTGAGTTGCTAGAGGACTTGCCTCTGTCTGTGCTGTCCATGGAACGCAGCGAACTGTACAATGCCCTATCTCAAGCCTATCGCCAGCGCAATAGACCCAGCTTAGCCCACAAATACGCGTCTAAAAGCTTAGCCCTGGCCGAGCACTCCTCAGACCCAAGGCTAAACAGGCCCTCTGCATACCTCCACTACAGTGGCCTGTTGACCAACATAGGCCGGCACAAGGAAGCGGTGGAGCAAGCGAGGCAGGCAGTGGAGCAGTTACAAGAGGAACTAGTTACTTTCAAGCTGAAGAAGCAGGGCGGCCGGGCTGCTGGGAAGGTGGCGGAGCTGGTGCGTGGGTACCGGAGTCTCGGGACAGCACTGGAAAGTGTGCAGGGGTATGGAGAGGCGGCGGGGTGGTATGGCAAAGCTGTGAAGTTGGCCAAAGAAAGCGGAGACACGGAGCTCGAACTGCAAGCCTCCGCCCTGCACACAGCACAAGAAACCGCCCTGCGCAAGGCAGAAGGCCAGAAACCCCACTTCCGCCCCAAAAGCGCAGTGAAGCCGACTCGCCGCCAGACCAGCTCCCTCACCTCTCCAGTCCCCTACCGTCCCAACACTGACTTCAGTGGCAGTCTGGTGAGTTCTGTGGGCAGTTCCTTCCTGCTCAGTAACGGCCTGGCCACACATGAGGGTTTGGACTCGTCTTTGCTGAGTGGGGGACAGGAAGGCAGCAAGGAGGAGGTGTTCCTATGGAAAAGGGACTGGCAAGACACCGACCGAAGCGAGTTCGCAAGAGACACCGCAGAAAGAGAGCTGCCAAGACTCCTGCACTCCGGCCACCCTGAACTCAGCTTCCAGTCCTCGGTGCAGAGCAAGTCTCTCAGCAGTGACCAGAACAGCAGTCGTAAAAGTCCCTTGCGTCTGCGGAGACTTCGCTCTGAATCGAGAGACAGCCAGAATGCTAGTAGTCGCTCGGGCACTATGACTGCTTTGATGAAAACTGTGCATGATGAGGCTGGCAAGGGAGTGGCTTTAGCCTTTAAGGCCAAACTAGCGAGGAAAGGAGTGGAAAAAAGACAGAAAGAGTCAGAAACTCGAAATACGGAAATAAGCCCAAAAGCCTACTTTTCCTCTCCTATTTCCCCACAGTTTCCCAAATCCACTCCTCCCTCTCTGGATAAATTCGCTACGAAGATCCAGTCTGCCTTCCGCTCTCTCCAAGCCCGCAAGCTTCTGAAGGCCCTGCAGACCCGGGCAGCTCGGCAGGCTCAGCGGCAGTTAGTGATACGCACAGGGAAAGTGACAAGTAGAGGACTGACGGTTATTTCTGGGTACTCGGAAGGCCCAGGAGAGCTGCTGTTCGTTGCAAAAGGGGAAAAAGGAGAGGATTTGAGGCTGGAGGTGAAGGGGGAAGAAGCAGCAAGCCTCGCAGAGAGACTGGAAGTGGTGCAGGGCAGACTGGTGCTGGGAGGCAGTGAGCCGCAGGGCCCAGAGGCCGCTCCTTTGCCCCCAGACAAGCCCTCCACAGCCCGCATTCCCCCGCCAACTCCCACCGAACTGACAGTCTTCACCCTCGTGCACACCCACATTCACTACCAAGTCTCTGTACTGCTGCAGGAGGACTGGGTGGAAGTCCTGCCCACAGCCCAGCCAGAGTGCCTGCTTCGTCCCTCTAGAACTCCCCTTCTAGCCCTACAGCAACACCTTGGAGCCTTTGAAGCTTCGCAACTCAGAAAGTTCCTTTGGATTCGGGACTGTGCCCTTGTTTTTCACTATGAAAGGCCGGTAGCTGTGGCTAGACGGAGTCTGGGGAAGAACTGGGACTGTGAAGTACGGGTTTTTGCCGTATCTACAGGACTGGTAATGCAGCTTATTGCTTGCAGTGAAGTGGGAATACTGGAAATCACACAGGGAGAAGTTAGAGTATTGCTGGGGAGGAGCGAAAATCTTAGTAAAAATGAATATTTGCGCATAATTTCGGCTGTTTTCCTCGATAATAAGGGCGTTTTCAGGCTGTTTCTACCGAATATGCGTGAATTCCAAGGCTTAGCCAAAGTGCAAGCGCTGATTCGCAGATTTCTAGCCATAAAGCAAGCCAATATGCTGCGAATTCAGCAGCAAAGACGCACTCAGCTCCTCAGTCGGTCCTTCCTGCCTATTAACGGGCAGTTCCTTCCAGTGGCTTTGCTGAAAAGTCCCACAGGACTGCTGGTGCGAGTGAGTGCTGCAGGTAAAGAACAGGAATTACTAGTAAAGCCGGACATTTGGAGACAATGGGGCTCCAGTGAACTGACAGCAAAGGAGGGAGTCCTTAGCAATTTAACCTTCAAAGCAGGGCAATTGGTGCTTACAGCAGAGCCCAGAGACACGGAGAAGCGGGCAGAACGGGTGTATGATGAGGAGAAAGTGGTGCGGATCCAGAAGTGGACTCGAGGCAGACTGGCTAGAACTGCTGTTTGGAAGGCAGACAGCACCCTAGTGCTGTGCAAGCAGGGACAGTGGGGTTGGGGCGCAGTCTACCAAGTCAGGGACCGGGTCCGAATTGAGCTCTTCCCCACAGAGAAGCACGCGCGAACTAAGGCCAAATCCACCTACTTGCAGCTACACATCGAGGAAATCAGAGAGTTGTATGGCTGCTTCCCTGCCTACGAAGCACTCCTGAACGACTTAGACCTTTCCACAGGGGTTCCCATACTCAAACTCCAGAAACCAGCTTACCTCCCCCAACCCCCCTCTCTAGTCCTCACCACTCCCAAGACTTTTGCTCAGCGAACACTGCTGATTCAGGTATACTTCCACTCGGATCCCAGGGAAAACGTGCTGGAGTTCCGGTGTGAGACTGCTCTTTCTGTCCAAGCCCCGGTTTCCCTGCTTTCCACCCACTGCCGCCTGCCTCCTGATCAGCTCTTTGTGCTTGCACTGGCCACTATTCGCTATTTCCTGTCTCTGAGGAACCAAGCACTGGTACTGACCTATGAACGCAGGGCGCCGGATCTGGTAAGGGCAGTTACACGCTTGCAAGCCCAAGTCAGAGGCTTCCTTGTGAGGAGTCTGCGCACTTCCTTCGTGACTTTCAACTCCTTCAACCTAGTGGCCTGCACTCACAGGCGCTTTAATGGCCGCATCTACGCACTTTACGCCTATTTCCAGGACAGCTGCTACAAGGTCGAGGCAATTAGCAAGTTTCCAAGGGAAAGACTGCTTTTGTTCCTGGATGAAAGCGTCTTTTATCGCTTCGGACCCAATATAAACCGGAAAAAGGTGTTCGAGGAGCTGGTTTTCCCCATATTAGACACTCAAATTACTGAGAAATGTATGCGATTGTGTATCAACCCCGCCTTTCTAGTGTCTCAGGAGCGAGTAAAGGACTACATCCGGCCTCCTAGTGCAGCCAAAATAGTCTCGCCCATCCTAAGACGCAAAGTCAAGCCAGGCAAAAAGGACAAAGCGACTATTTCCACCCCCAAATCGTCCACAAGGCGCAAAAACCAGCCTATGAGAGTCGAAGAGTTAGAAGTGGAGCCCACCCTGCCTCACTTCTCCCCCATTTCCCCTCCTTCCTCAGAGACGGGAGCAGAGGAGCCCTTGCCAGACTCCACTCTCCTGAGCCAAGAGGAAACCTCCTCTGCCAATAAGCGAACTGGCCTTGGGAACAGTGTGATTGAGCGAATGCCGGGACTTGTGATAGACCCGATTTCGCCCTCCAAATCTACGCTGTGTGAGATACAGCCCGTACAGCAAGGCGTGTTCCCTCCTTTGGAAGACGCGAAATCGGCTGATGCTCCTGTGGATACTGAGAAAAACGCTCCTTCTCCGAGGTTTATTGACTTGGAAAGGTACAATAAGCGGTATCCGAAGCTGAGAATAAAGGAAACAGCTGCTGAGGAGCGGGACAAGCAGCTGGTTGCGAGAGTGGGAATGGACTTCACAGTTGGCTTTTGCACGATTTCTGTCTATTTGCTGGCAGAAGGCCTGGAAGTCGAGGCAGTGTGTCTGAGCACCTACGAAACAGCTGTGGCGACTACTGAATTCAGCTCAACTGCAGGGGACATTGAAGTTTACTGTGACCAACTACTAGCCTTTATAGACGTATTCCGCAGTGAGTCCGGCCAGTTGCTGCTCCTCACCCCGGGCAGCAGTCCGCTGGGTACAGCGCTCTACTTCGCCCCGCACCTCCTTTCTTCCCGCCTGCTGCAAGTCACCATTTCCTGTGAAAGCCACACTTTGATAGTGCGTGCATTCGACCCTGTGGCCAAAAAGACCTTCGAACTGGCTTTAGGACACCGTACTCGCTCAGTGCAAGATATCACTCCACTAGAGCTGCAGGCCTTAACAGAGCGACTACAGGTGCAGACTCTGCTGGGACAGGAAATGCTAATCATAGAAGCTGCCTAATTAAAGCTTAAACTAGGCGCCTAAATGCCAGTTGAGGCTGCAAAGGATGCCCGAGGGCTAGTTTCAGAAGTTGTGTATTGTTCATCTCTCCCACCCCACTTAGATACTTCCCTAATACGACACATTAAACATAGACTCCGTGCCGCCCACCACTATACAGCTAAATCAATCGCCTTTATAGTTGCCTGTGGGCGACCTACCTGCTGCACTATACAGACCTAAACTGGGAGGCAGCTGTCAAGCGGCTGCTAGGTCTGCGGTCCATATTGCCCTTATAATACTAAAGTCGCGAGACCTAAGAGTACCGCGCCGACCGTGTTAACCGGCTTGCACTGCGCAAATCGGCAGATGAGTTGGCCAAAGCAAAGAGATGATCAATGTGAGACTGCATGCAGTTCTCATATCCAAGCATCCCAACATCCCACCAGTCCTCACAGGACAGTCATTGTTAGGTCTAGTAGTAGCTGTACAGAGAACTGAGCTAGAGGCAGGGATGTCTGCGAGGCTTGATGCTCGGAGGGAAGTTTGGCACTATGCGCCTAAATAGTGCTGGCAGTGGAGTATATGTGTGGGAGTTCAGCTGTGGCTGACACTGAGACTTAATAAAGGGCGTGTTGCCTTGAACACTAACGCCAGAGACCTAAGAGCACCCGCGGACTCCGTTACCCGGCTGTAGGAGGCAAACAAAGAGCAACTCTCATACCCAAACCTCCCAATAGTGCAGTTTTCACATGCCTTGCGACTGCAGTCTTCTAGACAGACAGGGCTTGGTGAGGTTAGATGTGAAAGGTATGAGATTTGTTGCTATTTGAGTGCTATACAGAGGTAGCGGTCTATAACCAGCTCTGTGATAAGCTCCGTAAACCAGACTTTTTACTACAGTCGATCTCCGAAAGCAGCATTTCCCCTTCTTTACCTGTCATTCCATGGATATAGTACATGGACGCTGCATTACCTCCCTTAGCTCCACTCATTCCCCACAACTCGGGCTTCGTAGCCTCCGACTCGCTCGCACTGAACTACTCCCGCGAACAAGTGAACAGTCACTCCAGCGTTTACCAAGTATTGCTCGACCTGGTCAAATCCACCAGTCGAGACGAAAACCCTGCCTTCACGATTCTCCAAACCTTCCTTCAAGCCATCCGCAACGCCAAAGGCCTTGCGCATCGAATACTCACAGGGCTGCAGGACCCGCACTGCAGGGCCTTGCTTTTCAATGACTGCTTTTCCCAAATTCGCCAAAAGGTCCTAGACTACGTCACTGCGAGGAATCTGATCCTTTCCTTCCCGTCACAGCAAGTGATTAACAAGCTGAGCCTGCGACTGCACCAGACTGATCACCTGCTTCTGGAAAAGCCGCTGGAAGTGGACCTTTGGACTTGTGCAGTGGTGACCATTGAGCCTTTGAATCAGACCTATGTGACAGGGGGGCAGACGAACAACATGACCACTAAGGACTGCATCCGAATTAATCACGCATCGAGGAAGTGGCGCAGACAAGCGGAAATGCAGGAGTCCAGACAGCTGCACGGAGCTGTGTATATTAATGGCTACTTGTATGTCTTTGGAGGGAAAACCCAATTCTCTCCGAAGTTAGCCTTTGGAGGGTACAACCAATACACCTTGAAGTCGGTGGAGCGACTGTCCCTGCACTACCCCCAACAACAATGGCAGTCCATTGAGTCTCAGATGTCCTATGCTCGGCACACCTTGAACCCCTGCGTCTTTGAGCTCAAAGTCTACCTAGCGCTCGGAGGACATCCCTCCATCGACGTATTCTGCACTACCAGCCAAACCTTCCAGTCCTTCCCACTGCCAAATACTGGCACTGGACCCTGCATCACTGTGATGGACGAGGGCACGCTCATCCTTCTCTCCACACTGCGCTTTTTTAAAATTAACCCAGTCGATGGCAAAGTGCTAGAAAATAAGCCGCGCACTAGTCAGGGTCTGCACCCGAATACGCCTTCACTGGTGTACGAAGGGCGCATTTATGCGTCGGGGATGGGAGAAATGTGGATATTCAGCGTAGATACAGGAGAGCGGATGGACGTTGTTCACTGTGCCAATTTGAACAACAATAAGCGCTCTAATAGAGTGCCCAATACACGTGTGAGTGATTGGTAGGTGTACAGTACTGTCTAAGTCCTAATTCGAGGGTATAAAGTAGCTTAATTGCCTTCTTAGGCCTTTAATTAGGACTTTTTACCTGTTTGCTGTCTGACACTTTAGCAGTCGTTTTGGAGGATCGGAAATTGCCTACTTTCTTTGCCTTAATGGGAACTGTACGAGGTATTTAGTGGAAATAGAGCTGGTTTAGCGTATATCTCTAGGTACTTTAGGGAATTCATCCACTAAAGCATAGAGAAAACTCACAGAAACACGTAGAATCGCTCAAATTCCCCTTATTTCCCATCAAAGTGCATCAATTCCCCCATTTTCAGCAACACAATCCCTATTATTTCTATATATTTCCACTGTCTCCGCTCTCTTCTCCCCACCTCCACTGGGCTTACCCCCAAACAAAAGCCCAATTAGTCCCTTTCCCTGGGCCTAATCCTCTGCTCCCTAGCAACTACTGCCCGCGCTATATATTAAACAGTCCACTTTTGATTTCTGTAGATCAGGCCGATTTCTATAGCAGACACTGCGGAAAGTCCAGAAACCACTGTTTAGAGAGAGCAAATGAGAGGGTAATTTGGGCTTTGAAGCGGCGATAGGCGGTTTTGCGGCATAATAAAGTCTGGAAATATACAAAAAATGTAGCTTATATAGATAATAAGCTGCGGATGAGGCGGAGAGAGACTTGAAATCGTCCTTTGGATTCGTGAAATACGCATTTTGAGGGCAACTCTGGTTGATTTCGGTATTTTCAGCACTTATACGCCTGTGCCTTCCCTATTTCGCTTATATTTAAGGACAAAGTCACAACTTAGTAAGGAGTTTCGCAGGGAGTCGAAGGAAAAGCGGCAAATTGCTAAAAACAGCCTTATTTCCCAGTACTAAATCCCACTTCCCATGGATATTTGGGAAGATCGTGTCCAAAATGGCCTTATAATGGCTTAAGAGATTTGCAGATTAAAACGTAAATCAGCGGAATATAATGGTTTAGTCGTATTTTCCGCGTGTTCAGTCCTATTCTGACCCTGTTTTAACGTATCTGAGGGATGAAAGGGGTCTACAGGGAAATAGAGAAGGAAGACCATGAATAAGGCTGTGCAAAGTGCGAGTTTTGGAAATGATAATGACCAGGCAGGAGGTAGTGCCCATACATTCTATGGGTCCCAGCTGATCTCAACTCCAAATATAGCACTATTTTCTATAGATTCAAGTCGTGATGAGGGAAATCATCCACGCACTCAGGCGCACTGCCTTCGACTTATGTCGTTAGCTGCTTATGCTCGGGTTACCAGCTACTTCTCTCTGCCAGAACATGGCAAGTAGCGTGCAACTCTGCTGCGCGTGCGCAAGTTCAGCGTCTTATGTGTGCTTCTGCTTGCTGCCCCTGCTGCCCCTATGTCCACTGTGTGAAAAGAAGCACGCAACCTTGCTCCCTGGGCCGCATCTTCTGTCTGGAATTGAGAGTATCCGGGATCAAATAGACAGAGATCGATGGGAGACTATTCACAGGCGGATACGCAACTGCAAAGCGGCAGAGGGCTGTGTGGACTGCAGCATGGAGGCAGTGCAGGAATGTATGCATGCGCTCAGACAGATGGTCCCTGAATCATGCCTGCAAGCTGTCATTCCGCTCCTGGACGAGTTAAAAGGGGTGAGGGAGCAGCTGGATAGGGACTTGTGCAGGGGCTGGGACGAGGTCTGTGACCGCCTTCTTGAAGAGGACTTGAGTGACTGCAGTGATTACGCCCGGTGGATGCTGAGTTGTCTGCGCACCCCCTGCAGTCTGTTCACGTGGAACATTGCTGAGAGTTCCAATGATAGAATGGGACTGTCCTACTCCCTTAGTCTACCTGAGCCAGTTCCCCTAGGCTTTCTGGCCCGCGCAGAGACTGCTTTGCAGGGAAACCACGCAGCACAGCCCCTCCCTCCAGTCTCTCAACCGACTACTATCGCTCTGACAAGTACTGATATACTCTGGCTGTTCGAGTGCTGCACGCAGGTCTGGACCCGCACTATGCTGGAGCCCCACGGCTCTGCGCTCTCTGGCTGTTTCCTCCTCCTCAACCTCGCAGATACTCAGTATGTGGGCGCGGAGGGAGACAGCTACTCCACTGCCATTTCGCATGCTTGTGTATATCGGACCTATGGATATGCTGACCGGTATATGAGGCTGCAAGCAGCCAGGCTGTACCCTGGTACCTACATCTCCCATCAGACCCTGTATGTATTTGGAGGAGTGCTATCCCAGGGGGATATTACGGCCTCGGCTGAGGTCTTACATATCCCTGCGCAAAGTGCTACTCTGCTGCCGCCAATGCTAACTGCGCGCAGATCCTTCACTCCGTGTGGCTTTCAGCAGGACATCTACCTCTGTGGAGGCTTCAGTACCACATTATGTGAAAAGTTCAATATTCCAGCCCAGCAGTACTTCGCTCTTTCCTTGTTGCTGCCGGAGCCGTGTGATACTGTGGCCTGCTGGACTGGTGAGGAGCTGGTAATAGTCACTCGCTATTACTTGCTGCGCTGGTCGTCCGCCACTACGAGTGCAAGCAAGCACTTTGAGTGGTGTGGGTTGGCAGGCAGTTCTGCCTTCCTCCTGAGCGACACTCTCTTCAACGCTGCTTTAGGCCAAGTGAACGCTATCAACCTCACTACGTCCAAGCGAACCCGCTACTTCCCTCCCCCTAGCTAGGCTACTTTTCCATTTAAAAGCGGTCTTAGCCTTTACTCGAGTTCCAAGTCGACCTGTGTGCCATGTCTCCACCTGGCCACAATAGCAGTCCCTGCAGGCAGCTCCATCACCCCCTCTCCATGAGGGTTCCCGTCCTCATCAACCTCCCCTTTGTATATGCGACTGTCAGGGTAAATCACTTGGCAGGACTCAGGACTCATTTTGCCTTCAGAGAAGTGAGCGTTTAGGACAGTTCCGTTGGGTTTGAGGAGGGAGCCGGGGCCGAATTCGAGACCCGCGCGGAAGATTCCTTTGAATATTTCGCCGTTCGCCTTTAGGACCTGTCCGATTCCTTCACGGAGCCCCTTCACGAACTGTCCGGAGTAAATATCGCCGTTGGCATACCGCATTTGTCCTTCTCCCTGCATCAGATCCTCTCGGAACTCTCCAGTGTAGGACTCCCCGGTGCCGCTTTGCCAGTGAGCCACTCCCTGTCGCACTCCCTGTACCCATTCCCCTTCATACAGGTTCCCCTCTCCGTCTACGAAGGTCCCTTGTCCGTGGTACTTGTTTCTCAGGAAGCCGCCTGAGTACTTCCCGCCCTTCGATAGCTCCTTCCCTAGTCCACTTCGTTGGTCTTCCTTCCATTCCCCGTCATACACATAGTCCGTTTCCCTGGACGTATAGGTGCCATTGCCGTGCCTGTGGTCGTTTTCCCACTGTCCTTCGTACCTACTTCCCTGCACTTCATACATCACTCCCCTGCCGTGTCTCAGCCCTTTCCATAAGTCGCCCACAAACCTGTCCCCGTTTTCATACAGGATTTCCACGGAATTGACGAGTGGAGCGTGCTGCGAGCAATACGCGATAGAGACATTATAGGTCTGCAGCCAGGCTTTGAAGCTGTGTGTATTGCTCCATTGATACAGGAACTTGCTCTTGTACTGCTTCAGGAGCTTCTTGAGTCGCCAGTTTTTGTAGGTGGGCGGACTGATGCTTTCATACTCGCCTGTTTTGTGGCTTTCTAAACTGGCCAAAGCCTCTTCCTTAGCCTCCTCTTCTTCCTCTTCAGGATTCGTGAAGTCGCCTGCCTGACTGCGCAGTCTAACGAGAGCCAAGCTGCTCAGCATTCCCTTCAAATAGGCATGAAACTCCGTCCTGATGTTGTCATCACTGCCAGCCCACTGCACCTGTTCCTGTCCTTTCCACCCTGCGTCTTCCCCACTTTCCGCCAACTTCACCGTCTTCCGCACGAATTCCTTTTCTTTGCTGGAGAATTTGACAGCGGCAGCGACTTGTGGGGACACATTAAGCACCAATTCGCCCCCGTCTAAGTCCAGTACTGCATGCGGCATAGACTTGTGATGCTCAATAATCATTTGATTTGTGCATCCAATGAGGAAACTAGGCTTCGTCAGTTGATCCAACTGCACCAGACTGAGCAAAGGACTAAGGAAGTAGGCGTCGTTGAAGATGCAGAGGGGCAGGCCATAGGCGAGAAGTGCGGATTTGTAGGTCTGGAAGAGAGGGGCGGAACTAGCGAAGCAGAGCTGGCCTGGGAAGAGGGACAGCAGAGCGGTAATAGCGGAGCTCACCCTGCTCGCTGTACGCGAAAACACGATAATTCGCCCTTCGAGCAGGACTAGTTTCCACAAAATCAGCACTTTGTCTCGTAGGATGCGCACGAGTTTCCGTACTGAAAAGCCGACATGCAGGTCAGCGATACTGCAGGTAGCGAGACTTTGACTGAGCACTCCATACATATCCTGTATGATCTTGGTGTCTTGCAGGCCTTCTTGGAAGTAAGTCTGTGTGATGCCTTCCATCCTGGACGTTATGGTGCCGAACAGAGGCACGTTGGAGAGCACTACGAGGGACTTTTGCACATAGTTGCGGTGCATTTGGCCGTTTCGGTTGGTGTTCGGCTGCTGTCGATAGCAAGTCACTCCGTACTTCCACTGTCCTGCGATTTCCACCAGGAAGTAGGCGAAATCCGCGTCTTCATTGTGGGCGGAATCGGGCAGAGCCAAGTAGGGAATCAATTCACTCTCTTGCGCGTCCTGCGGGTACTGAAACTCGACCTGGCTGCCCTTGGTATGGTGAAAGCCCACAAGCACAATAGAGTGCACCAGCAAGTCCTCTCCCCCTCCAGTGCTGTAGTAGCTGCTCGGCTGCAGCACTGCAGGGGCAGCGGCTAGCGAGGCCAGGAAGGCTTTGAAGCTGGAGATGTCGGGAGGAGCCAGCAACTTCCCTTTGCGCAGCAGCGATTTGAGTTTGCTTTTCATGTCTTTCACCTGCTTGGTCATGGCGGACATTGCTTTATACAGCTGTCCTGGCTTAGAAATGCTCGAAAGTTTGCTCAAATCTGCGGAAATCCACGACTACTTGAGTAACTTCCCCAGGGCCGAGTGGCAACAGTGCCTGGAAGTGACGCTGCGAGTGGGAATCAGAGAGATTCGAAAAGCTACGGACTCAGGCTTGAGACTAGATCAAGTCGTCAAAAGGCTGAAGGCGCCTGTGCCTTCGCTGAAGGAGAAAATGAGCAATTTGAGACAGGAACTGGACGGCTTGAGGAAGGACTTGGGGGAGGAAGGGCTGAGGAGGAGTCCTGGGAAAGTGGGCAATCGACGCATCCGAACCAAGTCGAAACCTATGAAGAAGACAGTCTCTCGGCAACTACAGATGATCGAAAGCGCAATGAGCAGCGAAACCGCCCGCACCTCCACCCCTCCTCAGCTCCTCAGGTCCCCCGACCTGCCCTACAGCGACCGAGCGACTCTATGGTCCGGCAAAGTGGGCCTGCGGCTGAAAGAGCCCCGCACCAACGTCGACATGCTCTCCAACCTCTCCTCCGAACCTGACTACTCCGACAGCTTTTCCCCAGTCCTAGCCATCGCAGACGAGTTCCTGAGCAACCCACTCGTATCCGAACTGGCCGTCTCCTCCTTCTCCCTAACCTAACCTAGTCGGTTACCCCGTCTTAACTACGCCCGCAGCGATGAGTTTGTTGATGGCGGACCTAATCTTGGGGTCGCTCATGTAGTGCTGGGACTCACGAGGCCGCTCGGTCATGTCTCTGAGGACGTTCATAATTTGAGGGTCGGTGAGGAGGCTTTGGATTTCGGGGTCTGCCATAGCGTGCTGCCTTCTTTCGTCATCATCCTGTTTGTCGCCTGTGGTATTGACGGCCATCATCGTCCTATTGAATCCTTCCGCACACTCCTCATTGTTTGCCTCCAGTTTGAGTCCGTTTTCGAAGGCTTCCAAGGCTTTGTGGTATTCCTTCAACAGGAAGTGCACATTGCCTTTGCGGGCCCAGGACTTGACCACGGTTTTGTCCAGTTCCAGGGACAGGTTGATGTCGCTCAGGGCGCGCGCTGGGTCTAGGAGCTTCAGGGACGTGGCGGAGCGGTTGGAGTAGTACTTGGCCACTTTGGGGTTGCGACGGATGGCTTCGGAGTACTTCTCCAGGGCAGCGGGGTAGTTGGCCGCCCTGAACAACTCACTTCCAGCGGTATTCTCCTCCTCCGCGAGTTCCGGATTGATATACGCTTCTTCCATCTTCTTCTTCTTCAGCTTCTCCAAGTCCTTCACCTGAAACTTTACCTTCTCATCGTAGTATTCCGTCAGCGACGTCTTCAGCGCCTCAATGGCCTCATCCACCTTGTCCAGCTTCAAATAAGCATTGGCCTTCCTAGTGAAGGCCTTCGCTATCTTCCCTAAGTCCGCGTGCACTTCTCTGCCCTTCTCCACAGCTTCGTCACAGAGCTGCAGACATGTCTCATACTCGCCCATCTCGAAGTGAGCGGCGGCCTTGTTAGTGATGTAGGCGATTTCGCTGGGGTTTAGTTCGAGGGCGCGGTTGTAGTGGTCGAGAGCGGCTTGGAATTGGCGGGATTTGTAGGCAGCGTTGCCTTTGTTCTTTTCTTCTTCAGCGTCGGCTTTGGCTTGCTGTTCAGGGGATAGGGGAGCTGCTTTGGCTTCCTCATGACTGTGTGGATGTGGATGTGGGTGTGGGTGTGGGTGTGGGTGAGGGTGTGAGTGGTCATGGGAGCATTCTTCCCCTTCTTCATGATGATGTCCTTCTTCTTCTTTCCCCATTTGCGAGAAATCCATCCCTAGTACGACGCCCAGACAGTCCATGATGGCGGGATCCTGCATGAAGGCTTGCATCATGTTGGGGTTTTGCTGCATGAAGCCGAGTTTCTGCATGAACTTGGGGTCACGGAAGTAGGCCGCTGTCTTGGGATGACTCATTAATTTGGACAAATTGGCTGCATTGAACATATTCGCGAACGGATTTCCCTGGTCATCCTTCTTTTTCAAAGTCTCCTCCAGGCCCTCTTTCAACTGCTCATTATTTCCATCCAGTTCCAACCCTTTCCTGTAAGTGGCCTCCGCAGCATCATACTCCCCGAGGTAGAACTCAGCCAGCGCCTTCCTAGTGTACCCTCGCACCCAGTCTGGCTTCAGCTCCACACACTTCGTCCCATCAGCCAAGGCTTCTTGGTACTGTCCCAGAGAGGCGTAGCAGGCGGAGCGGTTGGAGTAGAACACGTGGTCTGTAGCGTCGTGCTGGATCGCCTCAGTGAAGTGTTTTATTGCTTCCGCGTAGTTCTTCGCAGAGAATTCGCGATTGCCGGCTTCTTTGGCCTTGGCAGCGCTCTCTTTGTCCATTGTTATATGGACAGGGGAAATGCCTGCCTTGCCTTCCAGAACCTTCTATAGACATGGAGAGGGAAATACTCACCTCAGGAAACTGCTGGAATAGGAGTTAGGACTACTAGCTCTGATAATCACACTGTCTTAAGCCTGCTTTGCCCGCCAGCTCCCTTCCTGTCCTTTCCCCTGCCTGGCTGCGGCCTTTCTTGCGTCTTTGCTAGTGGCTGCCACTGCGATCAACAGGACAATACCACGTATATATATGGGCGTTCTTACCCTCCTACTAGTTACCTTCAGTCTTTCCCTCGCCCACGAAGACTCCTGCTCCCCCTCTTCCAGTCTTCCTCTCAAGGCAGGCCCTTCCCTGCCTTCCTACGTCGCTAAAGCCCAAATACGCAAGCCTGCGCCCAACTTTTCGACAATGGCCTGGTCTGCTGGGAACTTCACGAAGGTGACTTTGAGCAACTACATAGGCAAATACGTGGTGTTGTTCTTCTACCCGCTGGATTTTACCTTCGTGTGTCCCACGGAAATCCTTTCCTTCAACGACTACGCGGACGAGTTCGAGAAAAACGACGCAGTGATTTTGGGCATTTCAGTGGATTCACACTACGTGCATAGAGAATATACTCTGAAGTCGAGGGAACACGGAGGACTCGGACCCATTAAGATCCCACTCCTATCGGATTTGGACAAATCCATAGGCAAAGACTACGGAGTGTATCTGGACTTCTCCGACGACGCTGGGGTGAATCTCCGTGGAACCTTTATTATCGACCGTAGCGGCATCCTGCGGCATTCCTCTATCAACGACCTGCCAGTAGGCCGCAACATCCCTGAAATCCTGAGACTTGTGCAGGCTTTCCAGTATACAGACAGACACGGGGAAGTGTGCCCTTCCGCCTGGTCGCCTGGCTCTGCTACCCTGGTGCCTGACCACGAGAGTGACAGACTGCAGGAGTACTGGAGGACGCAGCTGTCCAGATCCAAGCCTAAGGACTAGGTAGACTTAGGGAGTTAGGACTTACAAAACCGTTAGTTAATAAGAAGCACGGGGGTAGCAGGACTGGGGCATGTAGCGTACAGGCACATACACAGGTGTGGGCGGAAAGACGAGGTTCCCCTGTCCCCAGTCGAGGTACGGTCCAGTCCATACGACTCTGGGAGTGGGGACGTAGGCAGGCGTGGGGTAGGCATGGGGCTCCTCACAGGGAATTTCGATAGATAGAGGACGTCTTGGCTTGCGACTAGCATACGCGTCTCGGAACCTGATTTCTTCGACGGAAAGGTCGCTGCCAGACTTGAGACTCGGGGAGTCGTCCAGCTCCATCAGTTCCCTCCTGCCCGCCAAGCACTGCTCTTCATGCGATTTGATGTCTTTACAGCTTCGAGTTTCCCTGCAGCCCATAGCATGATACCGACACTTTACTCTGACATTGGTCAAAATGCGTTCGAAAGTGTCCTTGATGCTGGCATAGCGAGGCAAGGTGCAGCGGAGCGGGCAGACGTCAGGGTGTGCTCTGCGCCATGTCGCGAGACAGACTTCACAAAACAGCTGCTTGCACTGCTTGCACTCGCACGGCTTCACAGGGAACTCCAGACAGATCGCACAGAGGAAGTCCTGCAGACGTAGGTCCACCAAAGCCAAGTCCAGTCCCATTTTCGCGTTTATATAAGCGCTCCCAAATATCCATTTGAAAAGGACTAGTCTGAGGCTAACTCATACTTCCGCTCTCATGGTTCTAGGCTTGCCTGCGAGTCCCGAAGTGCGAGTAGAGGTCAGAGAAGAGCTTCTCTTGCCTCGCGTGACTGGCTTGTCCTCTTCCTTCGGAGGCAGTTGGGACCCTTCTAGCAAGTGGTAGCACTGCTTCGCGAACTCTTCAATGCCGCCTGAGATGAAAAAGATGTTGTCGAAGCCTTTTTGCGAGAACTTCTGCGCGGGTTCCACACCTCGGCGCTCATCAAGGCTGTAGACAATGATCATTTTGTCTGGACGGTTTTTCTAAGTAGCGGGTACAAAGCGGAAGATCTCCGGGAGGATGCGGTCACGAGTGATGTTGGGAACAGGGAAGGAAATGGCGTCCTTGATGTGGTATCTCTCATATTCATCGGGGTCCCTCAAGTCGAGAAGGATGAACTCCGTCTCCGCCTACATAGAGCCCACAGTCAAGCCCAGCTGCTCAGTCGCCAGCGTCACTGCGGAAGTAGTGCTTTGCGCGGCGCTGTAGACACTCACATTGTCTTCAATCGGAGTCTTCATTTCCTCATCATCTTCGCGGCCAAGGCGATAGATGCTTTCTTGGTGCGGAGTCTGCTCAAGTAGTTTCCCCACAGTAGTGGGCTTGACGCGTTTGAAAATCTCACCTTTGCGTCTGGCTACGGACTGATTGCTGAGAATCTCGACCTGTCTGATGGTTTTGCCAGTCTGCACGGAAGGGCCGATGTGTTCGTACTTGGGGTTGCGCGGTACCTTGCGGTCCATCACTTTCAGCCGGGCTCCTCCCACTCCTACCGGGGGCTTTCTGTCTACCATGCTATTTTTCAAACTGGCACCAAGTCAGCCTCCACCCAACCGCTGCTTTTACTCTCGCGAGTACTTGCAGTGGACACTTCAGCAGCATTCAAGCAGGCTCTATTTACCCCAATTGAGATCGCCTATATACCAATTCCCAAACAAGCGGGAATTCCCAGACTTCTTTACTCGCTATCCCCTTTGAACGTATTTAAACGATTACAGCCATTCTAGACTAGGTACGGAACGAGAACAACTCCCCTGTCTGCGTCTCATTCTGCATAGTAGTCTCACTGTGTCTGGACAAGTCCACCGTCATATCCTCAACACCGGCTTTCCCCTTCGCACATGAGCAGTCCTCAGTACTTTCAGTCAACGAGGCGTAGTCTCGATGACAGACACAACAGTAGGTATTGGTCTGGAACCAGGCTGTAATGCATGCAGAGTGGAACTGATGGGTGCAGGCGAGCTGTCGAGTGAGGCTTTCAGGGAGGAAAGTGTCGAGACAGATGGGACAGGCCAGTTGAGTGCTGGTGGTGTCTTCGAAGAGATGGATTGGGAAGTGGATGTCCACTAGGCTGCTGGGCATTCCGCTGAGAGTGGACTTCTGATTGGTATAGTTGAAGGCCAGTTTTCGCCTTCTGTACCGCCAATACTTGCATACTCCCAGTCCTAACATCAGCAAAAACGCCACTATCGCACAGCTAATTAACCCCCACATCACCCTGTCCTGCAGGTAACTCCTATCCCTTCTAACCACTATTCGACCATCAGCATAGTCACATCCAGGCAGCAAGCGAACTGCCAGTCTCCATATCAATGCTTCGTCCTCATTCAGCCTAATATCCAAAGGAGCTGTGGAGGCTTTGTGCTTAGATGTGTATACGAAAGGAGACGGCAGGGGAGATAAGTGGGAAAACCCGCTTTTCGTAAGGACTTCGATACTGCCTTGGGACCAATTCAGACTGACGATGAGAGCGGAGGAGGAAACTGAGTGAAGGTTACAATCGCTCATATTTATGGAGAAATAGGTCTATTCTGACGAGGTAAAGTTGACGTTTGCTGGCGATTGTTCGTTCATTTGGTGGTTGGGAAGGCTGCAATCGCTGGCTGTGTAATTGATGTCGCACTGGCAGTCATTGGTGCTGCAGAGACCATTGTCTGAGCAGTCAAATGGACACCTTTCTTCCTCCCACAGGCTGACTTGGTAGGCTACTTTGGACTCTGCACTCGCAGACTGGTTGAAAAAGACTCCCACAATAGTCCCTTCTCTCATCATTTCCCGATCCAATTTCAAGTACTGCTGTTTCTTCGCACTAAACCACCCTTCATAGTCTGCTTCATCCGCCAGCAAATAGTCCGAAGCGGCAATATAGAGCGGGGGACCTTGATCTCTGGTCGCAAGCAGAACAGCCGCATTAGCAGTCTCCAGACTGAGTTCCAGCAGTGCAAAGGACTGGGAAAGCACCGCAGGACTGATAGTGTAGTACAGCCAAGGAGTGGACTGAGACACGTAAATGCTGGTGTTGAGGTGGAGAGTCAGGTCACAGAGCACTCCACTGAGCAGACTCACAGTGAGGAGCTGCCACAGTACCATCAACTTTGCCTATATGTGGAGCAATGTCAGGGGAAATAATAGTGACGTATGCGAAGCTCTATAGGCGGCATAGCTGGGGAATTGGCGGGAGATGTATGGAAAGCTACTAGTTGGTAGTTGCACAGACCTACAGAGGGACTCATTCCCTGACTGGAGGTATCTCTAGTATATGTAATTTGCATTCTGCTTATTGCTCATAGAGGCAGCAATTGTCTCGAATTCTGCATCTACTCACAATTAAGAACAAGGAAAAGGCACTTTCAGCCAAGTTGCACGAAGTTCTACGCCTGTGTTAGTTTACCAGGAGATATGTGAATATAGATGCGCTTTTTGTGTTTTAAAAACTGACTCATAGTTGAATTGCCACTATTGCAATTAGACTCCTGCTGTAAACTCTCAAAGCAGTTCACACCTGTTTCCCTGTGTACTAACCATAGTGTTAAGGGCAGGTTCCTATTTCCGCTACCAGCACTGTGATATCGTCCACACACTGTTCCTCCCTCCGCCACCTCTTCGTTGCTTTCGCCACTAGTGCTTGACAGCACTCTTCCAATCGGCCTTGCTGGGAGTACCTGGCTACCAGGTCCACAGCTTCCTGCGAACTTATAAACTCCCATATGCCATCTGAAGCCACGATCACAAATGCGTCCTCAGGAGTTAACGACTGGATTGTGATTTCCGGAGTGCTGATTACACCTACGCGGCTTGCCACTGTGTCGCCCATAGCCCGGGTCATCGCTAGTCCTGGCACATCCTCACTCTGCAGCCACACCCGCAAAGGCCCTATGTCCTCCCCGTCTACTCGTATAGCTTCCACCCGTCCTCCGAAGTCTAAAATGCGCTGCTTTTCTTCCTCTACGTCTGGCTTGTGGTCTCTGGATAAGGGAACTGCAGTGAAGGAAGTGCCATCTCTTCTACCCAGTACAGCTCTGGAGTCACCCACATTGGCACAAAGTAGCATGTTGCTTGTGAACACCACAGTCACACAAGTACTTCCGGAATAGGTTGAGTCAAAGGCTTGGCGACTCAAATCACCACTCACCTTTTTGAAGCTTTCTACCAGTACAGTAGGCCACAAGTCCGCTGTTCTGCCTCTATAGTGTACAAAGGTCTCACGTATAACACTCGGCAAGCGCTTGGACACCATTCCACTCACAAAGTGACCAGACTCCCCATGTCCGTCACATACTCCCACCATGGCCATTTCCGCTCCTGGGACCAAACTAGTGACGTAGAAGTGAGAGTCCTGGTTATTGGCCTTCACCTTGCCCTGCACTGACCCTGTCTGAGACATGTAATAGCATCGCTTCAATTCTGAGCGGAAGGCTGAAGGAGTGACAAAGCGCACTATCGGACTGCGCTCTTCCTGAGTGACTATCTCTGGGTTGCTTGCAGCTCTGGGTCTAATCTTCGGTAGTGCAAGTTCAGCAAACTCCGGCATCGACAGTCTTCGATTAAGAAATTGAGGCGGTACGACTGTAGGGTTGGGATCTGCATGCACCACTATTCGTATAGGCACTTTCCCCTTCGAACGGCCTAAATCCGCATTGGTGTTCAGTGGAGACACTGACAGCGACTTTTGACTGGCATTGAGCCGGAGTCCTGGACGAGTGGAGGCGAAAAGGGAGCTGTTTGGAGTGGGTTTCGCTGTGCCACGGGACAGCAAAGGGGTCAGATGGACGGGTTGAAGGCGTAGACGGGAAGGTTTCGGCTTCAGTGACATTGAATTTACGACGACAACAGGACTAGAAGAAATGGACTTAAGTCAGAGAGATTATGGACCTGTCCGAGGGAAAAGAGTGAAATCAGAGACCGATTTGACTTAAACTGCCGGTTTCGGGAGTTTGAGGAGTGATTTGGGCCTGGTGACTTCAGTCTTGTTCCTCTCCCGTTATTTCTTCTGCCGCATTTCTGGCTTCACAGGCCCAGCAGATAAACTGCTTTTGGGCGCTTTCAGCTTACTCCAGTATGAGAAAAGCCCTGCGGCGGTCTTACTAAGGCAGCGGAATATGTAGACGTCTCTTTTCTTGCTCGAGTTCCAAGCGAGGCTCTGCAGGTCTCGCTTTATATCGATTTCAGCTGATTGCTTCTATAGAAGCCTGAAGAACAGTTGCCTATTTATGCACCCCCAGAGATTTGCAAAGCCCTAAGTACAACTCTACGACCAGCCGACAACCACAGTTGCCAGCCCTACAGTGTAGGGGGCCTAGTTGTCTAGTTCTGCTATCAGTACTGTGATGTCGTCCACACAGTCTTCCTCACTGCGCCACCTCTTGGTGGCTTCTGCTACCAAGGCTTGACAGCAGGCCTCCAGACGTCCTTCTTGCAGGTAGCTGCCTGCTAGGTCCACTGCTTCCTGCGAACTTATAAACTCCCATATGCCGTCTGACGCTAAGATCACAAAGGCGTCCTCAGGCCTTAACTGGGTGAAGCTGATTTCCGGCGTGCTGATTACACCTACGCGGCTTGCCACTGTGTCGCCCATAGCCCGGGTCATCGCTAGTCCTGGCACATCTTCACTCTGCAGCCACACCCGCAAAGGCCCTATGTCCTCCCCGTCTACTCGTATAGCTTCCACCCGTCCTCCGAAGTCTAAAATGCGCTGCTGTTCTTCCTCTACGTCTGGCTTGTGGTCTCTGGATAAGGGAACTGCAGTGAAGGAAGAGCCGTCTCTTCTACCCAGTACAGCTCTAGAGTCGCCCACATTTGCACAAAGTAGCATGTTGCCTGTGAACACTACAGTCACACATGTACTTCCGGAATAGGTGCTGTCAAAGGCTTGGCGACTCAAATCACCACTCACCTTTTTGAAGCTTTCTATCAGTACAGTAGGCCACAAGTCCGCTGTTCTGCCTCTATAATACAAAAAGGTCTCACGTATAACACTCGGCAAGCGCTTGGACACCATTCCACTCACAAAGTGACCAGACTCCCCATGTCCGTCGCATACTCCCACCATGGCCATTTCCGCTCCTGGGACCAAACTAGTGACGTAGAAGTGAGAGTCCTGGTTATTGGCCTTCACCTTGCCCTGCACTGACCCTGCCTGAGACATGTGATAACATCGCTTCACTACTGAAAGTGCAGCAGCGGGAGGCACTCCACGCTCTCTAGCTTGCCTCCCAAGCTGCATTACCAGGTCAGGGTCGCTCGCAGCTCTCTTCCTAATCCTCGGAAGAGTGAACTCCACAGGCGTCATTCCCGGTATCAACAGTTTTCTATTAAAGGCCTGATACACCTTGGATGGGGAAGTCGCCCCCGATAATGGCTGTGTATGTACCTGCATTTTAGCTTGTATGCCGCTTAGTTGAACATTAGTAGTCAATGGTGTCGCAGAGATATGCCTCTGGCTCCCATTCGTGCGAAGTCCGGGATGGGCGTAGGCCGTAAGCAACTTGTTTGGAGTGAGTTTGGTGGTGCTGCGGGACAGAAGAGGGGTTAAGGCAGGCCCTTGGAGAGGATGGCGTGAAGGTCTGAATTTGACGGACATGTAATTGTGGTAATGGGAGCTATTAGATAGGGGAGGGTGTCATATGGCAGCTGAAAATCATTATCGCTAGGCTAAAAACAGCTGAAAATGGGCCGATAGGACATATGTCTGCCTTTTACTTACTACCCTTGCAGTTCTTCTAGAGTAGGGTTAAACTTGCTGCATTTCCCCCAAAATGGCTTTAGATTGCCTTCGTATGCTGCCCTTTTGACTAGAGACAGATGAGGACTGTAAAGTGGACTCGAAGCACTGTCCTGTAATTGACCAGAAATGCAGAAATTCGGCGTTTTCACTGACTTATTGGGCTTTTGGAAAGCTACTTCAGTATTTCTTTCAAGGGTGCCTTCATGTGTCAGGCAGCTTTAGCCTTTGAAACTGGGTGGAGGGTAATTAGCTATTGATATACACATTTCAAATGTAGGGATGTGCACCCCTACCAGCTTGCAAAGCTACACTAACAGAGCTATGGCTGACTGTCGCTTTCTTCCTCGCCCTCAGACTCAAAGGCCAGGTAGTTCGGACTGAGAAGCACAGATGAGGGCTCTGCAAGTGGAACATGAGTGTGAGGCTTGTGCGTGAACAGGGAGAAGCCGAAGGACTGAGCCATCCCCGCTGCCAGGGCCACGCAGCAGCCACAAAGCAGCATAGCCCCCAGCGAAATGAGGGTAATGCCTACGAAAGAAGTGGACCAAAGTTGGCAGTGGACTAGCCAGCGGAGAGATACAGGGTCGTAGGTTTCAGGCTAAGTAGGGGATACTGAGAGGGTGAGAGTGAGGACGCTGGGACCGGAGCTGTGGCAGACCACTGCGAAGGTGAAGACTTGCTTGTGACTGGTCAGTTTGAGGGAAGGGGACTGAGGGAAGCGGGGGGAACAGGCCAGGGAGTCACAGGAAGCTGAGAAAGACACTGAAAGCGGCTCCAAAAGAGCGGAATTCAGACCAATTGATACCTCGTCCCCCTCCGCTATGAGCGGTCCCTGTGCCACATAAGTCCCATTCACCATGATATCCGCTGCCATGTGTCTCTCCACTGCCTCTTTCGAGTATACATTTAGCCCCTTTATATGTCCTCCGCAGTGCTTTCGCCAGCTCAATTCCACTTTCCCATACGGTGTTAAGGGCGGAATCATATCAATAAGGAGCCTAACGCTGCACTCTCCTCTATGTTTGCATTGGTACGCTACAGAGAAGTTCGCAGGGTGCATTGGGACTAGTACTGAATACGCAATAGGACTGATATCAGCTGTGCATAGGTCGGAAGTGGCTATTTCCGGCTGCGCCACTCTTTGCTCCCCTTCCAATACACTTAAATAGAAGAAATGAGACCCAGTATCAGCCGCAACTACGTAATTCCCCGAATTATAGTCACTTTGGACGAGTCCCTGCTGCAGTATGTCGCCTTGGTTTGCGGCTGAGCCTATCAGTAAGTAGGGATTGATATAGCCGCCACAGGTCTTATCCCAGGAGAACTGGACTGGTTCATAAGGGTTAAAGGTGTGGTTTAGCCGGAGGTGGAATTGGACCTCGGTGACGCCAGGCTCGAAGCAGATATAGTCTATGCGGATTTGGATAGGATGGTCGGTGGTAGGACCGGAGTTCTCTGGTAGAAAGGGAGGAAAGTCTGGTAAGATGGTATCCGGGTCGATACGGATATGGGAGCTACTGGCTTTAGAACCTGTTTGTCCGTTTAATATAAGTTCCAGCTGCTTAATAGACAATTTGTCCTTACTGCTAACAGCCTCCATATACTCCTCACTCAGGTTATCAATGAGTCTCGAGCTTTGCCCCACTTCCAAAAAGCTGATTGCCACTTCCCTCAAGTCCCCCGTCACCCTCACATCCATCACTTCCCTGTCCCTCACCCCCACACTGAGTGTGTCCACTACCTGCCAACTGCTAATCGTGATAAAGGAACTTTGGTGCTCTTCTGACACTCCAAGCCAGGCCTTAGCCACCGCAGTCTGCACTCCGTTGGATATGACGGAAATGGGAGAGTCGAAGGGGGAAGGCTGGAAAGAGACTTGCAGGCCTTCGGCAGGGGTTCCGCCACAGCGCTTTCGAATATAGAAGGAAGTGGAGAGGGGTGGGTTGTGTTGGGAGAAGGAAAGGACTGCTTGGACTCGCATTTCCCCGGCTTCGTGGCACTCGTTGGACACCTGCACTGTGCACACTTCCGATTTGTCGCATAGGACTCTGGTCTCAAAGGACACAAAATGCAGGTCAGAGTGGAACTCCGCAGAGACCAGTTGGAGCGATTTCGAGGAGACATAAAAGCTCCATTCTCTTATGTGAGCAGGAAGCAGTTTGCACTGGGGTAAGGGAAGGAACTCCTCAGCTACCACTCCTCTGAATATCACGTCGTAGGAGTTGGGACTGAGACCCACTGAAACGCTGGGTAGGAGTTACTGAACCAAAGGGTCTTGCACATCTCTGAAAGCCCAGCATTCAAATAGGAAGGCGGTAAGCAGCCACATTGCATCCAGTCCCAGCAACGCAGTAAGCCACTCGACCCTATCAGCTACGTCTTTTTCTGCAAATGTAGTAGAAATGATGCTAGTGCGGCTGGTCCTCCTGCCCACTTTGGCCTTCAGTGCCTGTTATCGCTGGGAATGCGCGTCCCTCGATGACGCGCAGTGCTTTTCCTCTTCTCCCAACAGTCTCCGCATACAAGTCCAGTCCTGTCCCCCAGACACCAAGTGCGCAATCAACCAAATGAGCAGTGTGCTGCCCTACGACCTTTCCAAGTCCCGCTACGACTGCGTGTCCCTCTCCTGGCTGGCCACCAAGAAAATCCCCGGAGAGCTTTGTGCACTATCAGAGGAGTGCTTGGGCGGACTGTGTCAGGGAGGGATTTGCCAGGGAAAGACGGTGGGACTGCAGTGTGTAGCGCATGATGAGTGTGATGTGGGGTTGATATGTTCGCAAAAGGCGAAAATGTGTGTAGGGCAAGTTGCAGCAGGGTCGTCCTGCGACTCTGACGTGGAATGTATGAACGACAGTTTGTGCTACAACGGGAAATGCGCCCGGGTGATGTCGTTGCCTAACGGTAGCGAGTTTTCTGGGTGGGTTTCCGCGAACGCAGATTATCTCTGTGCAAGCGGCTACATTGCTGGGAACCAGTGCAGACCTGCGCCTCAGAACAGCAATGCGCCGGACTATGCGTGCACCAGTGACTTGGACTGCGGCCTGACTCACTCTGACAAGTCGACTGCCACTGGGCGCTGCTACTGTGGCTTTAATGCCTTCGGCAGGTCCTACTGCCAAGCTCAGGCCGGAGACAGCGAATTCGAGCCCTTTAAAACAGGCCTATTGGAGGTGATCAAAGTGACCAATAAGTGTCACTCCGCCGTCAGTTTGTCCTCACGCTGTCCCTCACTCGCAGCACTCCCCGAATACAGTGCCTTCCTGAATGCTTACTACTTGTACTACTACCGACATGCAGTTATCTCCATCGAAGACTGCGTGCAGAACTTGCTGCCTTTCAGCGAGGATTACCCGTATTCACTGGACCAGGCGCAGGGAGGGTCAGGAGACAAGGACAAAGTGGTGGTTATTGTGGTGGTTGTGGTCGTGCTTTCGGTCGTCTTGGCTGCGGGAGTGGTGTGCTGCTTGTGTCTGCGGAAGTGTGCAATCGACGAGCGAAATCAAGCGGGTGCACGCAGACGAATACTGAGGGAGGAAATGGAGGAAATCCCTGTGAGAAATAGCCGTGTTATCCATAACCCCTCAGAAAGCCCGCCTTCTAACCCTCCTCAGTCTGTATTCCAACTCACTGACATTGTCTTGCACTCGCAGAATCGACGCTATCTGCACAGGGGCATGCCAGTTGCACAAGTGGTGAATCAAAGCACTTACGAGCCTGAAGGACTGCTTGACGAATGGGAGGTGGTGGGAACTAGGATAGCAGAGTGTCCGCAGCCTGTAGCTGAAGACTTGCAGTTGGAGGCGCCAGCCACACGAAGCGACAAAAGTCCTCCTAGTTCCAACATTTCCTCTAATGTCTTCTAAAGACATTGATCTAGATTTCCCCTAGACGCGATCGATTCATTCTGTGCTGATAAACTTATCTGGAGTTAAGAGAATTCGCAAGCTTTTTGCTGTTTTCGTAGTATACTCTCTTCAGCTTTATCTAATCAGTCCTTCTGGCCTCTGCCTGCGCCAGCAGACTCAAATCCTTGGCCCAGTCTCCAATATAAATGAAAATTCAGCTGACACCCGGCCCAGAAGTGAACTTCCGCGCCTGCCTTATCGAAGTATCGCCTCAAAACTCAATCAGTGAAATGGTGAGTCTGCTGTCCCTGCGCCACACTCACCTCGACCCTATTTACCTCAGTGCAGCCGTCAACAATGTGGTACTGAAGGACGACCAGACACTGTTTGAAGCGGACGTGAAGGATGGTGACCAGGTGGAAATCAGACTAGTGAGCAGAGGGAGGTGCTGCCAATTGCTCTAGTTCTTCTACGGTTTTGCCATTCGCTAGGAAGTGGGTTTGGATTCGCTTACTCAAAGGATGTAAGAAGTCGCTGTGGCCTTTACTCGTCACTCTTCATTCCATACGTCTTGAGGATGGCTTCCAATTTCGCAATTTTGCAGCGTTGCTTCTCCACCTGAGTCTGCAGGCTTCTCAGCACAGCGACATGCGGCTTCTGACCGTGCTTTTTGAGCGCAGCTGCTGAGCAGAAGCCCAGTCCACACCCCACCGCTCGACATGTGTATCTCATCCCCTCGTGCTGAAAGCGGTGGTGGTAGTTGCGCGCTTCCTTTGAGGCGAAGAGTGCATTGCAGCCTCGGAGGCATTTGATTCGTTTGACTAGAGTGTGCTTACTGTCGCTGTGTCTGCGGAGATGGTAGTTGGAAGCGAAGAGTCTCAGACAATGCAGACAAGTGTGCATCTTTTTGGAGTCGTGGATGCAGGCGATGTGGCGCTGTAGGGAGAAGCCGGAGCACAGGCTTTTGCCGCAGAGAGTGCAGGGGAAGTCTTTAGACTTCATGTCTGCTATCGCCCATATAGTCCTCTGTCACTATATGCACTTCTGAGCGGCTATCAATTTAACCGCTAGGCCACAGGACTATGAGTTGAGAAGTCCCAACACTTGACTGCCTGAGGACCGAAGTGAAGCAGTATTAGTGCCGGATTTCACCAAAAAGATACAGTTTCGGAGTGACTGAAATGAGTTTGCCTGAATGTATATAGCCTGTAGCGTCAAGGGTCGTGAGGATCAAATTTGCTCCTCGACCAATGCGTCTGTGCGACTTCGAGGCAATGAGAAGAATCGAAACAGGAAAAAGGCGTTGCTAGCTACAATTAGAAATTTTGCCGGCCAAGGACCAATTAGCATCCTAATTGCAGCAAATCTCGAGTAGTTCTCCGCAAGGGTGCAAACCACTAGTCCGAAACCGCCAAGTTCCAGCCTCTTTAGCCGCTGTAATGCAGGAAGAGTCCCAGCCCTGTCCACACTCCTCCTGTGTCCTCAGCTGTCTCAAAGGCTTCGCTACTGGAGTTTCCTTCGCTGTGAAAGTCCGCTTCACACACGCCCTAGTGATTGCCCTCCTGTTCAGATCTGGGTCTCTGGTGGACAAGTTGAAGTACATCGTGCAGCTCAGCTTCGAACATGCAAGTCGACTGGGCTGCTATGTGGCGGGGTTCAAGGCACTGCAGTGTGTGTTGGCCAGAGTGGAGGGCAAAAGAAGGCCGGTGCATGCGCTGGTGGCTGGACTGCTGGCTGGGTTTATGTTCTTTGGGACGAAGACACTGGTAACTACCCAAATGGCTCTATACCTACTGGGCAGAGTCACTGCAGGCTGCGTTAAGTTGGCCTTACGTCCTTTGCAGCTGCCCAGATCTGTGTCCGCATTGCTGTTTCCCCTGACCTCTGTGCTGTGCTGGGGCTTCGTAATGCTGCTGTTCCGCCTGAACTCCCAAGTGCTGCAACCCTCCCTCGCCTCCTCCATGCGTCTGATCTACGTGCAAAGTGACACTTGGAAGTCCTCACTGGACTTCCTCCCCTTCGGCTCGACTCTGGCCTCGTACCTAAAGCCCTAGTTAGCACTCCATCTTGACTGTTAAGTTTAAATCAAATGACCGAGGACTCCAACAGTCCCAGCAAGGCAGTGGCTTTGGTCTTCAAACGCTTGGCGGAGTGTCTGGCAGAGCTGCAATCTTTCCCACAGGCAGAGGAGTTCCGCTACTTTTCCCGATTTCCAGAGTTCGCACAATTGACGAGAGACCTGAAAATCCGTTCATCCGCCCTCCCTGCCGGACACTTCCCAGTGCAACAAGGCGCAACAGAGGCTCACACTCGACTCGACTCAGTAAGAAAAACCCTCGAAGAAGCAAAGCACAGAGACAGTGAACAGGGAGCCAGACTGCAACTACAGTTCCCAGAGCCTGTGTGCAATGAGGCAAGTGTGAGAGTACCGGTGCAGTCCAAGTGGTGGAAACTGGCTTCAGCTGCGTCCTGTCCAGTGCTGGAAGGAGAGGTAAAAGAGGCAGAGGAGCAGGAGAGTCTGCCTCTGGTCCTGCCTTTGGCCTGCAAAGGCGACCAAAAATGTCCGGAGTCTGCGCGATTAGTAGGCAATTTCGAAGAGTTCCAGGACATGCTGAGTCGCCTAGTGACTGAATCAGAGCTGGGGGTGTATGTGGCCTACCAAACCTCCAGGAGCTACAAAGGCTTTACACGAGCAATCGGACTAGTCAGCAGAAGTGAAGCCTTCGTAGTAGACGCTGTGGCTCTGAGAGCGCATTTGCCTGCCCTCCAACCCCTGCTTTCCAGTCCTTCGGTCCTCAAAGTCATGCACCAGGGCCGACACTGGGCAAAGCTGCTGGAGCAGGACTTGGGCATTGCAGTGAGGGCTTGCTTCGACCTGTCGCAAGCAGCCAAAAGACTGAAACTGCCCAGTAGCACGCTGACTTTCCTATACAAAAGCTACTGCGGAGTGAGTGTATCACCGCAACTGGGTTCGCTAGACTGGAGCTGCACGCAATTGTCTCCAGTGCATGTGAGTGCGCTGCACTCCGGCCTAGCAGCGACCCTCAAGCTATTTGATTTGCTGAGGAAAGAGCTGGAGTCGAAGGTCGGAGCGCACGCTGTAATGGAAGTCATCGTGGACAAAGCAGAAAAGCGCATAGAAGAAAGTGAGGAAAAGGGGCTTTTGGGGGACTTGAAGAAGTGGCGAAAGCGAGTGGCTCAAATGGCAGATGACAACGAAGAGTCTATTTGCCCTACCGACTGTCTCTATCAATGGGCTCACACTCCTATCCTGGACCACTTCCCCACCCTCACTCCCTTCACCCAGGCCGCCACTCCCTACCTCCTCTCTCTCGCCCGGAAACCCACCCAGTCCACAGCTCCTTTCAAGCCCGCCAATGATATATACGAGCGAGTGGGGTGGAAAGCCACTCCCAGTCCAGAGTGCAGTTACAAGCCTTTGCTGAGCAAAGCAGTCTTTTCAGACACTCACTTGGAGCACTTGTTCGGCATTGAGAGTTTGGCGGGAGACGTGAGTCATGCAGTGGCGGTGCTGGCGAGGATGAAGAAAGCAGGGAAACTGGCGTATGTGGGTGTTGCGCAGGACGGAAGTGCGGAGGACTTTGAGGGAAGTTGCAGTTCGGAGGAGTGGAAAATACCTGAAAGTGTGGAGGAAATATACGACTTGGCCAATGCGAACCGGAAAAGAGCGAAAAAGGGCAAAACGCAGGCTGAAATATATGTAGAGACTTCGGCAGTTCCCAAGCAAGGCGATATGCAGGCGGTCTTCAAGCAGCTGGGCTGGGCGCAGCTTTCCCATTAGCACTAAATAAGCTAAATCCTTACCAAACTCTACTAGCGGGAGCAAGTAGCAGCTCCCTCTGCATCCAACTTAGTGCTTTCCCCACTGCGCCCTGTCTTCTACTTCAACCCAGTGCTTTAGAGAGAATTAGACCTTTAACGCGGTCACTTAGTGAAGCTGTTTCTTCAATCACTACTATTAGTAGCTTTGAGGCATGGCCCAGTGGCGCTTTGGCTTAATATGAGGTGTATTTTGGAGGATATCGAGTGTAAGAACTCAGTACTCGATTGAAAGAGTCGGAATAGAGTGCCGGGACAAGGAAAATGGCGAAGTTGGGAGATATTCTGATGAGTAGTCTCTACTACTGTGAAGTTGCAAACATAGCGATAATTGAAAAGCATTAGCTCTAAATAGCTGTTTGTCCGCTGAAAAAACTATATTAAAGCCAGTTCTCTTCCATATTTCATATAATGCAAAAGCCCTGTCCACACTCCTCCTGTGTCCTCAGCTGTCTCAAAGGCTTCACCAGTGGATTCACCTTCGCTGTAAACGTTCGCTTCACACACGCCCTAGTGATTGCCCTCCTGTTCAGATCTGGGTCTCTGGTGGACAAGTTGAAGTACATCGTGCAGCTCAGCTTCGAACATGCAAGTCGACTGGGCTGCTTTGTGGCGGGGTTCAAGGCAGTGCAGTGTGTGTTGGCCAGAGTGGAGGGCAAGAGAAGGCCGGTGCATGCGCTGGTGGCTGGACTACTGGCTGGGTTTGTGTTCTTTGGGAAAAAGACACCGATTACTTCCCAAATGGCTCTATACCTACTAGGAAGAGTGGTAGCAGGATGCGTGAAATTAGCTCTGCGCCCTCTACAACTGCCCAGGTCAGTGAATGGACTGCTGTTTCTCCTCACTTCTGTGCTGTGTCCGGCCTTCACGATGCTTCTTTTCCGCCTGAATCCGCGAGTGCTGCAGCCCTCCCAAGCCTCCTCCTTCCGCCTCATCTACCTCCAAAGCGACACTTGGAAGTCCGTACTCGACTTCGTCCCTTTCGGCTCGACTATTGCCTATTACCTAAAGTCCTAGCTCTAGTTTTCCATTTTGACAGCCAATTTAACCCAATTTAACCCATTGCGAAAGACAGTTCTGCGCTTCCACACCTGAAAGGACGGGTTAGCAGCTAAACAAGCGTTCCCAAGACGCAGCTAAACCTTATTACGCCTCTATTAGAATGGATCGACTTCGCATCAGTCTTTGTCCGATTCGCAGAGTTTCTTGATCAGTTTCCTCCGAGTCCAGCGTCAATATACACAACTCCAGGGCTGCTTGCCCCACTACCGCTTGCAAGTGCTGAGGGAGGCCTTCACCTCCCTCTCCAGCCACCAACGCGTCTGCCAGGCCCTCGGCTACCTCCCCGTCCTCCGAATTCACACTCAGGAAACTCAGTACTTGCTTCCCTACCAGCTGCTGCAAGCTCAGCGCTATATGCGGGTTTCCCTGTCTCCAGCTCTTCGCAGCGGCCTCCAACACCTTCGATGCAGCTGCATACGTGCACACCCTTTGCTCGTAATTCGGCTCTTCTCCTCCCTCTGTGACCTTCAGCAGCAGTTCCTGTGCATTCGCTTTGAACAGAGTGAGGAGTGTGCGGTGCACCATGTTGTTGAACATGAAGGAGTTCCGGGCGAAGATGTACACACAGGAGGAAAAGCCTTGCGCAAAAGCGTCAGTCAGAAGCGTAACTTCTTCGAAAACTTGGTCCAATTTGTCACTTTCACTGAAAATCCGGTCGAATTCGTAGGACTTTTGGCCCAGGACGAGGGCTTTTCCTTCGATTATTTCGACGGAAGAGTCGCTCACCTTGGCAATCACTCTTAATCTGCGTTCCGGCACGTCTTCACTCAGTAGAGAAGGAATTTTCGCAATGAACTTGAGCAAAGTTTCTGCGTCTTGCACCGGAATAGCAGCTAAATCCTCTACTACAGGGGCGACTTTGCCTCCAAATCCCTTGCAAACGTGCAAAATCGCTCCAATGGCTTTCTGGAAAAAGGCCCTTTCCTTGAGCCGCTCACTATCAATAGTGTGCGACTTGGTGAGTTCAGTCTGCAGTCTGAGTCTCTGTGAGTCCGAAAGACTGAGCTGTTCCTCATACTTCAGTGTGCTTTCCGTCATAGCTTGCCTGATCCTGCTGTTTTGCTGGTCCAGGGACTCTTCCAGCTGTCTGGCGGAGAGCTGTGAGGCTTTCAACTGCGCGCTCAGTTCCTCAGCGTGGAAAACGACGTCTTGGTAGTCTCTTTCCAGCTGTTCGTGGCGGTCGAGGAGGTCTGTGAGGGAGGCAGCGGTGCTTTCCTTGGCTTCTCGGGCGGAAATCAGCTCTTCGTTGGCTGATTGTAGCTTGTGCTCGTACATGTCGATTAGTCGCTTCCGGTCTTCGGACTTGCGGCAGCTTTCCTCGCTGAGTCTCACTAGCTCTGCCATCAGAGTGGCTTTCTCCTGAGAGACTTGACTTCTTTCGCTCTGGATTAGCTGCAGCTTCCGCTCAATGCTGTGCAGTTGTTCCTTTGAGGCGCGCACTGAGTCCCCCAGTTGGTCTCGCAGCTTGGAAAGAGTGGCTTGGTGCTCCGCAGTGGCTTTTTGCAACGAAGACTCCAACTCTTCCTTGCGAGTGAGGAGTTCTTGGTAGGACTTGCGGGTATGGATGAGGTCTGTGTCGGTGGACTGGAGGGAGGCAGACAGGGTGCGATTGCGCTGCTTTTCCAGCGAAAGTTGTTCTTCACTGCTGCGTAACTGTGTCGTCAATCGCTCGATTTCCCCTTTATCCCTGTCCCCCTCCGCAATTCTTCCCTTAGCAGTCTCCCACCCTCCCCTAACCCTCTCCATTTCCTCCCTCACTTCCTCATACCTGCGTTTGTTCCTGTCCACTTCCCTCTGCAGCTGCTCCTTCTCTGTGGCCAGGGCTTCCTCCCGCTCCAGCACCAGAGTCAGACTGGTCTTCAACTGCCCTGCGATTCGGTTGCTTTGCTGCAAGGCTCTGTTCAGGTCCAGGAGCTCTTCGGCGCGTGGACTGTTGGCAAGGTCTCGCAGTCTGAGAGCCTGGTCCATTATATAGGGAGGGATGAGAATAGATTGACGAAATTGACTGAAAGAAAGGCTGGCGGTAGAAATGTACTCAGTAGATGAGTGCTTAACACCTGGCTTTGAGGGGTGAATTTGGGTAGATGTCTTTTTCCTAGTTCAGCACATATGAATTCCCGATAGCCAAGGACTCCCACTCCAAGCAACTCTATGACTGCGCGAACACGCAGCCAAGAGACTTTGCTATGCAGCCCCTACTCCTTTCCCTCGAACTCGCTACCTGTTTCTAATAAAAATGCAGCCCGCAGACGTGTCCCAACCCGGCCTCCGCATGTTCCTATGGACCGACGGCTCAATGACGAAAGCTCTAGAGTACCTCACACTAGCGCCAGTGACAGTTTCCCTACTCAGCGAAGTGCCAGTGGACACTTGTCCCTGCGAAGGCATGTCTGGTCCCTACATACGGCGAGAGGTCTATTTGAAGGCCGGGGAGGAGACTTTGGAGCATGCGGTGTCCTTCTGGAACGCTGAGCAGTACCAGGCCAGTATGGGCTCGAAGAACACGGTGGGGATTGGGAGGACTCTCAGAGGAGCGAAGATGGAGACGCATAGGCAGATTCTGGCTGTGAGGAAGGCGGCGATGAGTGCGGAGATCGCTGGGGAGCTGCAAGGCTCGCCTGAGGACACATTCTATCAGCGGGAATACCTTATATTTAAGGAAGGAGTGCCGCTCACTCACCTTACAGAGACCTTCTCCAACCGAGTTCTTCGCTATTTCTAGGAATTAGTCCTGTTCAGTTTCCTATAGAGTTCGGAAGTCTATTTCAGTAGTCAGAGGAACTATCTCTCTGCCTGTGAGAAAAGGTCAATTTGACTGAATTCTCAGTAGTTTCAGCCTATTGAGGCCTGTTTTCGCCTAGAGACGCTGTTGGCTGTGAGAGACATTACTAAGGAGAAGAGAACTATTCACCTGCGAGAGTACTTAGGGAAGGAGGGAAAAGGCCGGTGCTGGCTCATTGATAGTTTGGACGTAGCGAAGTGGCGCTGCAGGGACACTTCCAACTGCGATCCGCCCAATTTCTTGAGTAACAACCGTCTCTGCTGACGTAAAGAACGCAGTCCCAAGTCCGCCTTCCCCTCTTTCAGAGCAGGTGAAAGGGCGGAGTTTCTCACAGTGCCCAGCAAGTCCAGGGCTTTCTGAGACTTCTGCGCTAGCAGCGTCCTCGTGGGAGACTTCCTACATTTCCGCTTGATAAGTGTCTGTCTGGGCTGGGGACTGCCTATCCGCTCTTGGAAAGGGGAGATCCAGAGTCTGTTGGGAAGTGTACTCCGTTGCACGGTCTTGCCTGGGTAGGGGAGTTGAGGAGGCTCAGGGAAGCAGAGGGGGGACATAGAGACAGGACTGGAGCCCAGTTGAGGACTTTGGTCAGCGGATCTGATAGAGGAGTATATGCTGCAGGGAGATTGGCGGCCATATAAGCGCATTCGAGTGAAGAGGAGGTCGGAGAGAGAGGTGGGGCCATTTGCAGGGGAGGCATAGCCGCGCCTTTGCATATATTACCCGATTTCATCGAATGGATGTGCTTTATCTCTATTAAAAGTGAAAGGCCAAGCGCGGTTTAGCTATTAGAGGGATACTTCTCTGCATTTCCCGTAGTTGCTGGAGTGAGTTTCCGCAAAAGGCTGAAATCGCCAAGCAGTGAATTGCGTTTCTATAGCTAATAGTGCGGATTCCGACAGACCTAATGAGGAAAAGGCACACATCCCTATACTACAGTCCAGCGAAATGCTCCCACTTCCCTGATTACCAGCTCCTACAGCCTAGTTAAATACCCAGTTTCTCCACCTGGGTTCCCGGGCAGCACCCGAATTTCCTTCGAAAGCAAGGAAATCGAGAGGGGTCCAACAGCGGAGTGAGGCTGTCTTCCTCTGGTGCGAAGGAGTGAGTCAAGGTAGCAGTGCCAGGGTGCGGAATCAGCGTCTCCATGTCCAATTCCTTCATATTTGCACTCAGATGTTTGTGAGCGCTTCGCTTGGTGGTGTGTTCTGAGGAGGAAAACTTGCAGGAAGACTCTATTTTGGCTGGAAAAGCGGGCGACCAGTCGTATTTCCAGTCTATAATGATGCTTTTCCGCTTCGCGAGGCTGGAAAAGAGCTGGCGGAAGAGGGAGTAATTGGGCTTTTCGTCGAATCGCAGCGATTGGCAGGCTTCTAAATAGGTCTGGAACTCCAAATCCACCCCCGCACAGACCTCCTGCAGGCCAATTCGGCTCCTCACTTGCCGGATATCCCTCATTGACCGCCTAGGGCCTGAGACCCAGGGCAGTTTCCCTGTGAGGAGGTAGACGAGGACATAGCCCAGAGCCTCCGCATCGTCTCTTCTTGAGGCTCTGATGCCGTTGAGGGTATTCAGTGAGCAAAAGAACGGAGTTCCTTGGAACTCATTTCCCTCCGAATACGCACAGTGCAAGTGCTCGCTGCAAAACGGCATACTGAGTCCCAAGTCAATGAGATAGACCCTGGGGTTCGCCGCCTGCATCGCTATTGCCAGGTTGTCAGGCTTGATATCGTGGTGCACGTACCCACAGGAGTGCAGGTCTTCCAAAGCTGTAAGCGTCTTAATCGCTATCATCAGCACAGTCTTCAAGCTAAACCCTTTCAGGTCGAGACGCAGGTCCAGCAGACTTCTTCCCACCTGCTCAATTACCAGGAAGCGGGCCCTGCGCTCCAGTAGCTTAGGCACGCCTAGCTAGAGTTTACATTTGCAGTGGGCGAGACGGTGCATGATGTTGGCTTCCCTCTCTAGCAGGTTGCGACCTGCTTGGTTCTTAGGCACTTTGAGGGCTACAGTGCATCTCTGGACTGTATCGTAAGCGGAGTAGACTGTGCTGAAAGTGCCGTCGCCTATCTCTTGAATCATGGAAAAGCCCTCTTCTTCACCTATCATATTTGGTAAGACGCTCTGAAACAGTAAAGTAGATGGGACTATAGGTCTGTTCAGCGCTACACTTGAGTGATACCCGATCAATTAAAGTGGACCAAGATATCACTTATTAAGACTGAAGGGAGCGATTTCTACTAAATAGTCTGAATCAGTCCTAAAATTCCCCATTATTCCTAGAAAATCGCCCACTATCTGCATCTCAACGCCGAATTCCCTAACCTAAGACTCTAAACTAGGCAAATTTGGGCGCTTTGGCAGGGTCAGAGTCGCTTTTCGGGGCACTGCTAGGCTCCGCCACTAGCGGCAACTCGAACATGTCATGCAACTCACTGATAACCTTATTGTAGTACAGCTGCATGTTGAACACTTGCGAGAACTCCGTCGAGTCCCGCTTCACTGCTTTCTGCGTGTGCTTCCAAATCTTGCGGATTTGCGAGTCTACAGAGGCTAAAGTGGCGAACTCCTCTCCGCGACTGACAAAGGCTT
>Ga0247837_1000680_pt1 | contig 73121 bp, 45 predicted proteins | sample LaCtaG_2_FD_187115 | JGI IMG/M metagenome (GOLD analysis project Ga0247837, IMG submission 187115) | Freshwater microbial communities from meromictic Lake La Cruz, Castile-La Mancha, Spain - LaCruzMarch2015_14.5m | ecosystem: Environmental > Aquatic > Freshwater > Lake | place: Spain: Castile-La... | reverse complement strand
AGTAGAGCCTCAAACACTCACTTTTTAGAGCTAGAAGAGCGGAGTACTGGGCCTTGGGTTTGGACTGGGTATGATACGGGACCTGAAACTGGGCACTGGGATGGGTCACCTGAGACTGGGCTCTGTGTGGGACCTTGGACTCCTCACTCTGAGCACTAGGGGCAGCACCTGCCTCCAGCCCAGTCACTCTCCCTTCCAGCGCAGTCACTCTCCCTTCCAGCGCAGTCACTCTCCCCTCCAGAGAGTCCAATCTCCGCTCAATAGAGTCCAATCTCCGCTCCAAGGCTGCGAACTTGTCATCACATCTCTTGAAGCCTGCGGTCATCTGAGTCTTAAGCTCCATCAACAGGTTGAAAAGATCCGCTAGTCCTGGCTTTTGGATATCAGTCCGGTCCGCCGCGTCCATGTTTATATGACTCCCGCCACTAAACTAATAGGAAGTCTAGTATGGCGGCTCCTTGCTGAGTGCTTCTAGCAATTCTAGTGCTTCATCAAGCCTCCTATTTACGATATACGGAACCAACACGCATTTAGCTGATAAGCCAATAGTTGCTATTTCCAGTCACGAGTTGTCCGCATACACTTAATTCTCGCAAGTCTCTCCATATATATGGGCAATTCAAACCTTAAAGAAATCCAAGTGAGTGACTCGCTCTACGAGGCTTACAAAGACCAGCTAATTCCCCCCTCCCCGTCCTTCGACTACTTCGCCAAGTCCCACAAGGCTTTCCAAGACCGAGTCGTGCGCATAAACCTGTTTGGTATGCTGCTGATGTCCGCCGTCGGCTTCTACCTCTATAAAAGCCTAAAAAAAACCCAGCATTCGAGTAGGCATTCGAGGAGGAATGGGACTGGGCTTCTGCACTTTCTATCAGTTCTGTGTGGTGCCGAGTAGGCCGCCGGCTGAGGTAATAGCCTTTGTGAGGATGGAAGGACCCAAGTACTTGCATATTTTGGTCAAACAGGAACCTCGGTTGGAGCCTATTTTCAGAGAAGTCCTTGGCGCTGTCCCCAATGAAGGCACTTCTGCGGATCCAAAGTTTTTTCCGAGTCCGAGAATGGCCCGAAGCAGGGCAGAGACGGAGTCAGTTTGGGAGAAAAGCGCCACTCAGCAGGCAGACAAAGAGTGGCCAGTGGAGTCCAGGGAGACAAAAGTTGCGGAATCGTCTTATTTGTCCCCAGACAAGAGCGAGCGCCCCTACGTGTATGGCAGTCTGAGTGCCCAGCTTCAGGGAAGAGATAGGTCTGACTATTAACAACTCGCTACAGGCCAATAGTCTATCTGTAGCCTATTGACTTCCATAATAAAGCATCTCCGACTTCTCAGCTTCCCTCCATCCACTGTAACCTATAGGAATTCCTTCCAGCAATACAGCAACATATTGGGACATATGGAGGATATGTATCGAAGAGGATGGATTGGGGTTAGGAAAGGCTCAAACACTCACTTTTTACGGCTGCGATAGAGTAATTTGACACGGAGAATCTTTCTCTTGGGTTCGGGCAGAGGATGAGGCGGGGCTTTGTCCTCCTCACTCTGAGCAGCGGGGGCGGGACTGGGGTCAGCGGCTGGACTTGGCTCCAAGGCCCCCACTCTCTTCTCCAGGGAGTCCATCCTCGTCTCCATCCTCATCTCCAGGGAGTCCGTTCTCACCTGTATCTCAGCCTTCAGACTCACTTCCAAGGAGGCCAGTTTCACCTGTATCTCAGACTTTAGACTCACTTCCAAAGCTGCGAAGCTTTCTGCCATCTCAGTCCGGATCTGGGACAAGATATCCGAAATTTTCGCTTGCTCGACCTCAGTCTGTACGGATGCGTCCATGTTTATATGACTCCCGCCTCTAAGCTAATAGGGAGTCTAGTATGGCGGCTCCTTGCTGTGTACTCCTAACCAGCTCTAGTGTTTCTGCTCCAATAGCGATATAGAAAACCCAACTGTGATCAGCGGAAAAGCGCAGTATTTTTCATAATTCCCTCCCTTTTCTTATAATCTTTCATATATATGGGCGCTTCGAGCTTTAAGGAAATGCAAGTGAGTGGCTCCCTCTACCGGGCCTACCAAGACCTGTCAATTCTCGGCTCTCCCTCCTTCGACGACTTCGCCAAGTCCCACAAGGCCTTCCTAAACCGAGCCATATGCATATACCTGCTGGGCATGCTGCTCATGCGCCCTATCATCTCCCACCTCGAGAAAAAGCCAACTATGCCAGGAATAGCACTGGGCTTCTGCTATTGTTATGTGTTTTTTTGGAGGCCGTTTCAAGTGCCTGCTAAGGAATTGGCCTTTATAAGAGGGGTAGGACCCAACTACTTGCATATTTTGATCAAAAACGACCCTAAATCGGAGTCTATTTTCAGGGAAGTCCTCGGCAACGAGCCCTCTGAAGACACTTCTGCGGATCAAAAGTTCTTTCCGAGTCCCAGAGTGGCCCGAAATATGGCAGAGACGAAGTCAGTTTGGATGTATGGCGCATATCAGCAGGCAGACAAAGAGCGGCCAGTGGAGCCGAGGGAGACAGATGTCGTGGTATCGCCTTATTTGTCCCCAGACAAGACCGAGCGCTTCTACATGTATGGCAGTCTGAGTGCCCTGCGCCAGGGAAGAGATAGTTCTGAGTAGTAACAACTCGCTACCTGCCAATTGTCTATCTGCAGCCTATTGATTTCCATACTAAAAGTAGTCTCCGACTTCCTCACAGTTCCACTCCACCTACTCTTATCGATAGAAATTCCTTCGAGCTAGCTAGCCATCGCGGTATATTGGGACAGTAGGAGTGGTGGAGGAGTGCAGGATAGAGAAGGATTATGTATGCAAAGCTCAAACACTCATTTTAGGCCTAGGAGGATGGGAAAACGGTGACAAAGAACTTCCTTTGGCAGTGCATTCTGCGGGGCATTGAGTAGGTCATTGGACGAGGCATCAGGCTGGGAATCTGGTGAAGCACTGGGCGAGGCCTGAGACTCAGCCTCCTCTGAAAGTTAACTAGGCTTGCCACTTTCTAAGTGGTCTGTCCTTTCTGAGAGGGGATGTGGGTCAGTGGCTGCGACCTGAGGTAGTCCATCCTCGTCCCAGCGTAGACTTGCAAGTCTCAAGCCGCTTTCCCAGGTCGATCAGTTCCGTCAGCAGCTTCTCTATCTCAGAAAGCTCCTTGTGCCAGGCCATTTGTATCTTATCTCTAGTGAGTCTAGGGCGCCTTTAAGGCCTAATACCAGTCCTCAAGCTGCCGTGTTATTCTAAAGTCCCCAGGCACTTCATTGCTTCCGTATCAGTCAACTAATGCTTACTTCCTTGCAAGGGTTGAGACGCAGCCGAAGCTTTCCCATTTCCCTTAGTAGTTCAATATGTCAACGAAGTGTCTAACGGTCTGTCTTCTCCTCTTGTGCGTCCACAGCCAGCCTGGCGCCTCTCTGCGGCTTCACCAGGCGGACTCTCCACTCTACACAGAGCTGCAAGCAGCGGTCCAAAGCGCAGATTTGACTTCGCAACTCGTCACAAAGGACCTCAAACTCATCAAGTTGGTACTACAAGGAACTATCAGTCTGGAGGACGGGGAGGAACTAGGGAAGGTTATTGGGGACGATAAGGAAAAGCTGGGCAAGGCGAAAGGAGTACTGGAAGAGGCTGTAAGGGCGGTGGAAAGGGCGAATTTGAGGGCGGAAATGAACATTTTGTATCGTTCCTCCTGTGAAACCTTGGACCAAATCACTGACATTGCCCAAGATTTGGCAGCAGTTGCTGAAGAATTAGAGGGGAAAGTGCCTCAAAGAGCCCAATTCCTAGAGGAAACTACAGAGCCCACTACAGACCTAGCCGCCTCTACTCCCAGTGTGGATCAATTGCTTGAAATCGCCTCCTGTCTGGAGACTCTTATCCGCGCTCACAAAGGCGCCAACGAGATATTGGCCACAATTCAAAGTGACAGCAGCATTGTCGGAAAACAAGAATCCGCTCAATCGCCTCGTAGAAAGACACTACGGGGAGTAGAGGAAAGGAAGGCGGAGTTGCTGCAGAGACAGAAGGAAGTGGTGGTGGAAGCGCAGACTAAGGTGGCCAATGCACTGGCGGCCCTGCAGGAAAGTGCACAACTGCTTGCGCACAAGTCGCAACTTATCGACTCCCTGCAGGCGCAAATCCTCTCGGCGTCTCAGTAATAATACAATCATTTGTCTGCTTTGGCAGCCTTGGCTTCTTTACCGTTATAATACCGCAATATACAGTCCAGAGAATGCTGCTACAGTGCTCTCAACTTTATATACAAATTCCGTACAAGTCGTAGCGAAAAAAGATCCACTAACCGCTCAGTCTAAACACTCAGTTAGGCAGATTGGACTTCTCTGAGAACTAACTAAAGACAATAAGTTTTGTATTGCTTTCAAGCTATCTCCCAAAAGTCGTATACTGAGACCATCTGCTCGGATAGCCGATTTCCATGACTGCGTCTGCTTTGTGTGCTGTATATCCAAACCCGCAGTTGACTTGAGATCTCGTTGTCCATTTTATATATATAGCAGGGCAAATTAACCTTTGAATTGTGCCCTGTTCTTTCGATTTTGTGATATTTCTACAAGTCTCATGGGTTGTTTCTTCCCTTCCTCCTCCCAGTCCCTATACCTGCGTTTGTGGAAACCTACCCAAACTGCCATATTAATAGGATGCAATAGTGCATAATCAAAGTTTCCTTTACTCCAGGAAAATTCAGAGATGCAATAAAGATTATTCTATAATTATTTAGAAAAGCCGCTGAGAAATTCGACCAAATAAACAAAAGGCGAAAAAACGAGAGAATAACCAATTATAATGAAAGCGTCAGAATTGTCGAATTCTGAATATTCACTTTTTCAAGGTTTATCGAATCCGCATAGAGTATCAGTGTCGATTATAAAGCTTAGGCAGCGCTGGCCCTAGCTGCTGTAAGAAGAGTCAATTTTGTATCTACGCTAGCGGTATTCAGGCCGTCACCAGCCCTTTTCCCCTGCATAACAGTAAACTATGGCAACTGCCAAAGTGCTGATTTACAAAGGACCTCAAACTCATCAGGTTGGTTCCCACTACCTAAAAGAAACTCACTATGCAAGCGGATGATATGTTTCCAAGGTAACTGTAGTCTGTAGCCTATACCAAGAGGCAAAATCATGTACTCCAAATGAAGCGGAACTCACTTGATTGTGCATGTGAGGACCAGACCTGCCGCACATCATGCACAGAGACATTCAGGGAGAGTCAAAGAGACGACGAAAACGACTGAAAAAGGCCTCAATCGAGTGGCGTTGGGGCTTATAAGAAGAGACTTTTACCTGGCCTCGGGGAAATTGGGTTGTGAACACTCTTGTGAGGTGAGAAACTGGCGGATATGGACAAGATGAGTAAGGGAGGCAGCTACTGGACAGAGACAAGTCAGAGAAGATACAGAGCCTGAGAATGGCTGTGGGAGTGTGCACAGAGCATGAGGGAAGGGTGCACAATCCGCTATGGGATTCCACATTGAATGAGTGCATGACGAGGAACGGGTGGGGACTTAGTCAACTATTGAAGATATATGGGGAAAAAAACGACAATTAAAGTTAGTGTTATTTCCCAGTCCCAGCTTTCGTCTGCAGGACTTAACTCCACCTAGTCTTTCCATATAGATGAGTGCTCGCGCCAGGGAAGAGGAGAAAGGTCTGCCTTTAAACAGCTTGTTACAGGCCAATTTTCTATCTGCAGCCTATTGGTTCCATAATAAACATATCTCCGACTTCTCAGCTCCACCTATCTAATCTATAGAAATGAAAGCAATCCCAAGGGCGATATATTGGGTACTACTAGAAATGGAGGCTAAGAGGACGGGGATAACTTGGAAGAGTCCGGGATATAGAAGTATTACGTATGGTAAGGCTCAAACACTTATTAGCTAGGAGGAAAGTAGAGATAGGGATGGAGGTTTTTCTCGGGCTGGGCATTGAGCGGGGCAATGTGTTGGGTGTTAGGCAGGGCCTGAGGCTCGGTGTTGAGTGGGGCCTTGGACTCCTCGGGATGACTCTGAGCAGGAGACGCGGGAATTGGGTCAGTGGCTGGGCCCGCCTCCACCGCAGTCACTCTCACTTCCACCACAGTCATTCTTGCTTCCACCGCAGTCATTCTCGCTTCCATCGCAGTCATTCTCACTTCCACCGCAGTCATCCGATCCTCAAGCGCAGTCATCCGAGCGTTGAACAGGTCCGTCAGCCGCTTCTCCATACCCTCTAGCAGCTCCATCAGCTCGTTGCGCGAGACCATTTTGTATCTTAGCTCTAGTGAGTCTATGGGCGTTTCTGAGGCCTAATACCAGCCTTCAAGTTGCCTTGCTAATCTAAAATCCGCCTAGAGAGCTTCAAATTGCTTCCGTATCAGCCAATTATTGCGTATTTCCTCGGAAAGTCGCCCCGTTTTTACCCTTAATATCTCCTCTGGCTTGTTCCAACCTCCTCGAAAGTCAAAGGTTTCCGGCTCTTGCAAGGATTAGAGAACCAGCAGTTGAGACTTTCCCTCCATTTCCCTTAGTAGTACAATGTCAACGAAGTGCCTAATGGTCTGTCTCCTCCTGTGCGTCTACAGCCAGCCCAGCACCTCTCTGCGGCTTCACCGCTTTACACAAAACTGCATGGCCAATACAAGAAACTCTAAAGCTGGGACCAAATCTTTGACATAGCCAAGATTCGGCAATAGTTGCTGAAGAATTAGAGGCGAAAGTACCGAATTCCTAGAGGAAACTACAGACCTAGCTGCTTCTACTGTGGACCGATTGCTTCAAATTGCTGCCAACCATTTCGGCCACCTTTCAGAAAGACACCACGGGAGTAGAGGAAAGGAAGGCGGAGTTGCTGCAGAGAAGGAAGTGGTGGTTAGACGCAAACTTAGGTGGCCAATTGATGGCTGCCCTGCGAGAAAGGGCACAAGTCGCAACTTATCGACTCCCACTAGGCGCAAATCCTCACTGCTCTAAGGCCTCGCTTTCCTAATAATAGCATGCAACAGTACATAGTCCAAGGCGCTTCCTCCGGCCTTCTCGCGATTTCCGCCCTTTCCCCACTCGATCTCACTCTCGAAGTCACCCATCTCACCGGCATTCCATCCAATCAGCTGCGCTTAACCCAAGGAAACCGAGACATTGTGGGGGGATTGCGGGCAGGGGAAACTGTGTGGCTGAGTCTGAGGCTGCAGGGAGGCAAGGGTGGAGGCTTTGGCACGCTGCTCAGAGGCCAGGGGATGATTGTGCGAGTGGATAACTTCGAAGACTGCAGAGATTTGAACGGGAGAAGGATTCGAGACGTCAATAATGAGATCAGGATGAGGGAGTGGGAGAAAAAGCGAAGGGCGGAATCCAGTCTCGTCACACAGCCGCCGCAAGCCCCTGTCCCTCAGCCGCAAAAAGCCCCTCCAGCCTATCGTAGCGAAGTCAAGGAAGCCGCTGCTGCTATGGAAGATGCGGTCAGAGCGGGAATACGCAAGCGAAAAGGCCCAAAACTGCCTCAAGACCAACCCTCAAAGCGACCTGAAGACACTCACTAGGACTCACAGGCAGTTTAGGCGGAAATAGGGACATATGGGCAAAGAAGCAGAAATTCTGCTAAAAGGCACTTTTCTCTGATATCAGACTGCTGCTTCAGACTGTGGCCAAATGTTTCTTAGTACGCCCTATTCTGGCTGATAGGTCCCAGCGCCACCCGGCGCGACCTGCCTTCTTCCTCCCTTCTCGCAGTCACTTTCTTGCCCGCTGGGAGGTTTTCCCTGCTCAGCGACCTCTGTCTCGCGCCCTCCACTCTACTCCCAGTCTCTTGGTGCGCACTTTGGTTCCTGCTCCTCTGGCTATAGTTCGCTTTGGGTAGACACTCTCCAATACGGTTCAGATTCCTTGGTACCTTTATAGTGTCCAGTAGTTCAATCGCAGGCTCAGCCAGTATTTCCCCCTCCACAGTAAAATGACGGGTGACTAGTGGCATACTGAGTAGTTTTTCGCTTGTAGGCCGACTGGTCGGACTGACTTGCAGCATGGCTCTCACCAGACTCGACAGGTCTGAGGAGTAGCAGGCAGGGATGCTGGGGTACAGTCCGCGCACTACCTTCCTGTAGAGTCCCTGCATGTCCGTAGACTTGAAGGGCGGAGAAAGCGCTGCCATTTCGTATATGATGCAGCCTAAAGACCAAATGTCGCTGCGGCTGTCGTAGGGCTGGTCTCTCCACACCTCAGGACTGGCGTAGTAGGGAGTTCCGGTTTGAGTGTAGACCAGGCCTTGTTTCGCTACTTTGGCTACATTCAAATCGCCGATCTTGATACCGCCGTCTCGCCGGAGAAATACGTTTGCGCCCTTCAAATCGCGGTGGAGGATCTTGGCTTCATGCAGGGCCTTTAGACCTTTCAGTATCTGCAGAAACGTCGTCCAGATTTCTCCTTCAGGGAACACACTGCCCCTTTTCTTATGCGAATTTATCTTCGAAAGCAGGTCTCCCCCGTCCGCAAAGTCCATAATAATGCAAAGACTGTTGGACAAAGGGTCAATAAAGGCTTCCTTGTAGGCTATGACGTTGGGGTGGGTGATGGAGGCCAGGATACGCACTTCGTTCAGGGCGTTTTCTCGCTCTTTCTCTTTGAGTTGTAGCAGCTTGACTTTCTTCATGGCGTAGATCTCGCCGTCGGACCTTCTGCGGACCTTGTACACCTGAGAGAAGGCGCCCTCGCCCACTCTCTCCATCTGCTCGAAATTTGAAATGGACATTAGCGATTACAACGGAAGTCATGGTGTCTGGCAAATATGCGCACTCACACCACCCAGCAAGACCGCTTCTGGTCCCGCCGAGTGCATCAAGAAGAGTTCCAGTTCTGCCAGGCGCAGGAGGACAAGCGGCAGAAGACCCAGGAGTACCTGGCAGCTGCAGTGGTCAAGGCCAGACAGGCTGTTGATATCGCTAAGAAGCACCACCGGGCAGTTTCGCAGCCTTTCTAAGACTAGCCAGTTACGTGGCTGTAGATCTTCTCCAGACGAGACTTGCGCTCACCCTTCGCTTTCTTCGCTGCAGGCTTTTTCAGCGTCTTGGACGTGTCTGACGAGTCCCCTTTCCGTCTCCCCGACTTGGGTGTTAGAGACCTAGAAGTCTCTCTCGCCCTTGGCGACTGCGAATTCTCAGTAACGCTTCTGGACCTTTTGATCCCATCCTCTCTTTCAAGTCTGCTATAGGCCTTACTCAGCGCTTTTCCGCCTAGCAGGCGAGGCCTTGCGACTGCCATTGTGGCCTTTATCAATGCGGTCGACTCGGACTGTTAGGTCTGTGAGGGAGTTGTGAAGGGTTTTCTGTCCTTCGGTGTATTTCTTTAGTAGTTCGCCTAGGCGCTCAATTGCGCGGCTGGCCTTGCGAGTAATTTGCTTCTCCATATCAGTCAAATCTGGCATCGATTTCCCTTCCAGTTCTTTAATACTCTCCGCTGTGCCGACGACTATGCCCTCTACTTTGGCCAGTCGCTCCGCTAGTCCCTCGTCTGCATGCAGACTTGGCTTGCGCCGCATCATAGCCGCCAAATCGCCGTCTATAGTAGCCATATGTCCCTTCATTGTTTTGAACTCCTCGGCTAGGACTCGTAGCAAGTGCTCCATGTCTTCGGTGCGGGACTTGTCCATGTAGGCAGTAGAGGACCGAGTCATCCGCTCTGTAGCCTCTGAGAGCTTTTCATCTAAATGCTGCAAGTCTTGTCTGTAGCTGCCCTCCAGCTTCTCCAGGGCGGCTAGGAACTTCTCATGCATAGCGTCCATTTGCTCCTCAACTCTGCCCTTCTGGTCCTTCAGCAGCGCCATCATCCTCAACTCCCCTCTGCCGTCTTCCCCCTCTCTGACTCTCAGCGGCTCCCTGCTCCCTCCCTCCTCTATTCGCTTTATTTTCTCCTCCAATACACTTACCCGGTCCTCTTTCCCCTTTTCCAGTCTTTCAATCCTTCCCGTCACCTTCTGCATTTCCTTATCTTGCTCGTCCCCATAGTCCCTCTGCAGTCTGACCGCATTCACAAGCGTCATGACTCGGTCCTCGCTTGTGTTTACCTGCGCTTGGAGCTGCTCTATGCGGTCACTGAAGCCTTGCGTGACTAGTACGGATTGGGTGACTCGCTCGAGCTGCACTTCGAGGAAACTGATGTAGGCCTCGCGGTCCGTCATGTGCTGACGAGCTTCTTGAGCGGGTTCTGGCTTGCCGCGCTTGCTGTACTTGTCCCAGTACTTCGCTAGAGTGGACATTATTCAAATAGCCACTTCCACACATTCGGAAGGTTGGCTTTAGAAGACAGATTTCTGAGATTATTGGCAAAAGAGCGAATTTGTAGGCGGAAATTACAATGATTTAGTGGACATTTATCAGTTTTCGCATATTGCCTAATTATCGACAATATATCAGTCGAAAATAGTCTAATAACAGTATTTTGATCTGACACGAAATAAATATCAAAGCCTATCTGATTTCCCACAAAATCGCCTTCCATACTTATCACCTGTCGATAAGTGCGATTTCCCCTGAGATGACTGCATAATTACAGGCAAATCCATATAATGACCTCAAGACAGGAAGGCCGAGTGGAGGAACTGCTGAGTGACCTGCACCTCTACCACCTAATGCCCGCCCAGACCCTTTCTGAGCCTTTCAAAGACCTACGCAACTCTGCTTTCGCCTGGACACCGCCAGTACTCCCGCCCACCACCACATTGCCAATTGTCAAGCCCAAGTTTACTCTGCCGCATAGACGCAGAATGGCACACGTGCACAACCGCTCTTTCCCCGGGGACATGCTGGACCTCCCCAGTCGCCAGCTCATCACCATCAAGCCAGACCGACTGCGGCGCCTCAAGAAGCTAAGCCTCACTTTCCAAACCGAATCACCCCCCCAAGAAGTCCAAACCGAGACCGAGCAAGACACCATCGTGCCGCTCTATAAGCGATTCACAGCAGAGCGCAAATCAGTCCCTGTTGCTAGCAACAAGAAGCAGAAATCCCTGCCTTTCGTGCACCTCTACAGACATATTCAGCTGAACAGGGCTGAAAATGCGGATAGACTGTCTCCGTCGCAGCTCGTTTCTGCGTACTACCCGCCTCCTTACTGCAGGTCTATGAAGGGCAAGACAGGGCCGGAGGTGGTGAAGCGCAGAGGGTACGAACGGCCTAGGACTCGGATGGTCAGTGAAGAGATTCAGAGACTGAAGGATGAGCGGAATAAACGCTTTGACGCCATCATCAGCAAGGTCGCGCGGGAGTTTGAACTCTTCACTGGGTAGAAATGAGGTAAATTGAGATATATGAGGTGAGAGTTAGTGCAGTGAACTGCCTCCAGAGCTTCAATTCAGTGCACTGCTGTCTGCCCTGCGTTCCAAGCAGTCCCTCCCCCCAGAGTCCAGTCCCGCCTCCGCCCTGCTGCTCCAGCGGCCTCCAGTGCGTCCTCCCAACCCCGCCTTCAGTCTACCCCAGTCTAGAAGGCTGGAAACCAGCTACACTGCCTCTGAAGGCAAAGACAGGCCCCAGTCCCGGCTCCGGTCTCAATCCCCCTACCTCCCCCGCAAGTCAGAACTACCACTGCCCTCCCTAGTCCGCAGAGTAGAGGGTCACAAGCCTGCCTCTGTGCGAGAGGAGCAACTGGCCGAGCAGTTGGCAGCGGCTGACAGAGTCGTCAAGGACCTGCACAAGCGAAATAAGGCCTTGGAGGCTCGGCTGCAGCAGACCCAGACCTCTTCCCATGTCTCTTGCGGCCTGAAGCAGGCGGCTTTGAGGCAGGAAGTCGGGAAATTGCGGGAGGAAGCGGAGGGCTTGAAGGGGAAATTGGGGCAAAAGCCGGACTTCGAAGTGACGATTCAGAGGGAGTTTTTACTGGAAAGAGAGGCAGATGCGGCTCAGTACTATGGGAAATACCAGGAACTGAGGACCAAAATCAGGCAATACGCTGCAGGTCTGGAGGGAGCTGAAGCAGCTGCACTACTCAGGGAAGTCGAGGAAACGGATAGGGAAAGAAGGATTTATACAGAGCGACTCCAGCTCGTAAGTGCTAATTAGTGGGTGCAAAGGAACGAAGAAGCCTTAAAGTCGCTCGAAGCCATCAGTCTTTAACTCTATTTGCCACTTAATGTATCTTTTCCTACTATTTCTCATACATCAATGGGCTCCAGCAGCTCCACCAAGCGCCACCCTCGTCCCATCACTCCTCAAGTCTCCCTCTCTCCCCCTCTCCCTCCTCGTCTCGAGCAGTCCGCCCCTGTGTCCATGCAGTCTGCGCCCTCCACCCAGTCCTTGCACCCCTTCCGCTGGTCCAAAGGGCCCTTTTTAGGCCGCGGCGCCTACGGCCAAGTCTACAAATGCCAGGATTTGGACAGTGGGGCTGACCTAGTGGTCAAGGAAGTCAGACTTGAGGGGCGCTTTGACCAGGCGCAAAGAGACATCGCAGCCCTAAAGAGGGAAATAATTACGCTAAAGACGCTGCAGCACAGGCGAATTGTGCACTATTTGCATACTGAAGTGGCTGCGGACCAGACCTGTGTGCAGATCTTCATGGAGTACGTGCCCGGAGGCTCCCTGAGTGCCTACATCAAGCGAAACGGACCAATAGACGAGGAAACCGCAAGTCAATATATGGAGCAATTGACCGATGGACTGGTCTACCTGCACTCCCAGGGTGTAATCCATAGAGACATTAAGCCGGAAAACATACTCATTGATGCACAGGGAGGACTCAAATTGACAGACTTCGGCGCTGCAAGGCGTATTGGCCTGGAAGAAGCCAGCATGGCAGCGAAAAGCTTGATTGGCAGTCCGTACTGGATGGCGCCCGAGGTCGCCAGGCGCTCTGGACACTCCTTTCCCTCAGATATTTGGTCTTTGGGCTGTGTACTGATTGAAATACTCAGTGGGAAGCCGCCCTGGTCGGAGGTTTCGCAGCAGGCGATTGCAGTGCTGAAGCTGCTCTGTGAGACTGAGCGTCCCCCAGCCTTCCCAAGCAGCATTTCCCTCAAATGCAAATCCTTCCTATACCGCTGTCTGCGCTTAGAAGCAAATTCCCGAGCCACCGCGCAGGAACTGCGGCTGCACCCCTTCATCACAGGGGAGGAACTAGCCCTGGAGCACGAAAACCTCCTAGCCGCTGAGGAAGCAGACAAAGAGCCCAAAAAGCCTGACATCATAGAGGACTCCTCCCTGTACGACATGGTCTACGACCTCGCAGACATCCCAGAAACCGGTCCCCAGGCAGTAGTCCAGCCCGTCACCCGCATCCGCAGTCGCCAGACCCTGTCCAAACAGCCAATCGAAGTGCTCTTCGAGTCCCAAAGCCCTGCCAATCCCCGCCCTTCCCGCTTCACTGTGCGCCTACTAGTCAGGGAGCCGCAGGAATACGAGGAAAACCTGCCCGGACTTAATTACAGTCCTGAGGATGTGATCGCGCAGACGAAATATGCAGAGAAATTGAGGAGAAAGGAGGAGGAAAGACGCAGGGAACTGCAAAAAGACAAACAAAGACGACTACAAGAGTGGGAAAGCGAGCTGAAAGCCGCTTCCGGCGATGCCTATTAGTTCTTTCTGTGCGAATAGCACTAACTATGGTCTAAGTGCAGTGGATTTGCAGGCGGGAGCTGAGTTGGGCGTGCAGAAAGAGCAAGTAGCCTAGGAGGAACAGCAGACCCACAGCGTTGCCTAGCGCCAGCAGTAGTAGTTTCTCTCGACTGCCCTTGGTTTCGCCTCGATTCCTGGTCAGCAGCTTGGGGTCTACCTCATCATAGCGAGTCACACTGTGGTGTTTTTCCTCTGCTTTGGGCTCAGGCAGCGGGGCTACCGGTACATCCGGGAAGGCCTTTTTCGCCCTCATATCAGAGAGCCAGTTTTCGTGGTCTTTGGTGATGTCGTGCTTGGAGCGGTTTTCGATGATGGAGCGGAACATGGTGGATTTCACGAAGTTTACAGCTGCGGAAATGCGCAAAACTGAGCGGTCCGGACCGATACTGAGGACAATCCACTCGTGTTCCACTAAGAACTTATCCGCAAAAGGGACGTCCAAAGCCTTGCAAGAAGACTTGACAGTCAGTTTGGAGGGCTGGATTTGGTACTGCTGCGCAATTTCACACCTCGTAGTCTTCGGCCCTATAGGCGGCCCATTAATTTTAGTCCTGAACTTCACGTCTCTGGTGAATCCGCCCATTTCGTCGTTAGCCACCCAGGGCGCGAACTCGATTTCCGTGTCGCCGCGAGTATGGAAGTAGCTGTCGAAGCTGAAGGGGGAGCTGTCGGCTATAAAGAGGTCGAAAAACTGCTGGGGGGACACTGGGAGAATTACCTTCACGGTTTCAAAGGCGTTGGCATTGGTGTCTGGCGGGATGACGAAAGCTTCTTCCTTTTCCTCCTCATTGGCGCCCTCCTCCTCATCACTCCAGCCTGCTTACACCATACAGCCACAGTCCTCAGAGGCAGGAACACCAGTATTGCGCCAAAGCGTGTGAATGAACTGCAAAGCGTCGTTGCTGCGGTAGAAAGAGCGGAAGGTGTAGGCCTTGGAGGCACAGGTGATATCGATGCCGCGGGCTTCTTTGGGACTTTTGGTCACGTTTGTGATGTCACGGAAGGAAAGGACGAGCTTGGTCTTGAAGCCCAGGATGTTGGCATAGAAGCAAAGGAAGTTATCAGTGCAGAACAGCCTTCCGTGTATGTTCACCTTTCTTTTCAGTGCGCAGCTGAAGTCGTCCAGCACGTCTTCCTCTTCAGGGAGTTTGAAGAGCTCGCGGACGATGCGCTGTGAGGACTGTTTATTTGGCTTCGCCATATACTTTACAGTTGTGGGTCGAGGCGCTGTCCACACCAAGTGGGTACCACAGTAGTGCAGAAAGCCTAGGTGGAGTAGCTGAAGTGGGAGACTTGTAGGATATAGCTACGAACTGAAAGTGGGAAAAGGTCGGATTATATACTTATATCGGTAAAAGCCTCCCTCTATACCTCAACACCCTTTTCCCTGAGCCCTAGCCTACTGGCTACATTCTAAAGACCCCATGCACTCCCCGCTCCGGGAAGTGGTTGAGCGCAGCATAGAGACTGAGCCCCAGCACTTCCCTGGTCTGCAGCGGGTTGATGACTCCGTCGTCCCACAGTCTCGCAGTGCTGTAGTAAGCCGACCCTTCCCAGTCGTATTTCGTGCGGATTTTCGCTTTGAATGCTTCTTCCTCCTGAGGGGTCCATTTCCCCTTCTGTGCGTTTACGTCAGCTAGCACGTTTGCAGCCTGCTCCCCGCCCATCACAGAGATGCGGGCGTTCGGCCACATGTATAGGAAGCGGGGGGAGTAGGCGCGTCCGCACATGCCGTAGTTGCCAGCGCCGTAGCTGGCTCCAGTGATCAAGGTCAGCTTGGGGACGGTGGCTGTGGCGACTGCGTTGACCATCTTAGCACCGTGCTTTGCAATGCCTTCGGACTCCACCTTCTGCCCGACCATGAAGCCGGTGATGTTTTGGATAAATAGCAGCGGAATGCGACGCTGTTCGCACAGTTGAATGAAATGTGCGCCTTTTAGAGCTGATTCCGAGAAGAGAATTCCGTTGTTAGCCACAATTCCCAGCTTCTGTCCGAACAGGGAAGCGAATCCAGTGACCAAAGTCTCCGCATAGTGTTTCTTAAACTCCTGAAACCTGCTTCCATCCACAATCCTCGCTATCACTTCCCTGCAGTCGAAGGACTTCCGCAAGTCAGTGGACACAATGCCCAGCAGGTCTTCCACTGGATACAAAGGCTCTGAAGCCACAGTACTAGGCACTACGTCTGCTGTGCGGCGGATTTTGGCCAGTATGTCTCTCGCAATCACAAAGGCGTGTGCTTCGTTATTGGCCAAGTGGTCTGTCACGCCTGAAACTCGGCTGTGCAGGGACCCCCCTCCCAAGTCCTCTGCTGTGACTACCTCTCCAGTGGCTGCTTTCACTAGTGGAGGCCCTCCTAGGAAGATCGTCCCGTTGCCTGCTACGATCACGTTCTCGTCACTCATTGCCGGCACGTAGGCGCCTCCGGCCGTGCAGGACCCGCACACTATGGAGATCTGCGGAATGCCGAGGGCTGACATTTGCGCTTGGTTGTAGAATATCCGGCCGAAGTGCTCTCTGTCTGGGAACACGTCGTCCTGTCTCGGCAGATTCGCCCCTCCAGAGTCCACGATATAGACACAGGGCAGACCATTTTGCAGTGCGATTTCCTGCGCTCTGAGGTGCTTCTTGACTGTCATGGGGTAGTAAGTCCCGCCCTTCACAGTGGCGTCATTGCTCACTATCACACACTCCTTGTTCAGCACTCGCCCAATGCCCGTCACAATCCCGGCCGAAGGCACTGCTTCCTCTCCGTACAGTTCATACGCAGCCAGCTGGGACAGCTCGAGGAAGGGACTTTCAGGGTCGATCAGAGCGTCCACTCGCTCGCGGGCAGTCATCTTGCCCTTGCTGCGGTGCTTGGCACTGGCTTTCGCCCCTCCGCCAGTGCTCACTGCGGCCACTTTGCGCTGCAGGTCTGCTATCAGCTCTGTCATGTGCGCTTTGTTGGCTTGGAATAGTGAGGAGGCGCGGTCCACTGCGGTCTCCAGAGTCACTGTTTCGTGGGAGAAAAGACGGACTAGTCTGCGCAGCATGGCAAACAATATAGGCCATCTAAGGGCTGCTAGGGGAGTCAGGGAACTTGGGGAGGCTTTGAGTTAAGCGCCATATTCTCCTGCAGGATCACAGTGTCGCTTTTTTCCAGAACAATAATAAACCTGCACCAAGAATGCTCGCAGTCCAATCCAACAAGAAAGTGCCCACACTCACTCCAGAGCAGGAAAAGCTTGTCCGGTCCCTCGCCAAAGCCACTCCGCACCTAGTCCAGCGCGGCAGACGCAATGCCATTGTCTGTAGTGACGACTCAGACAAGAGCTCATAAACTAATCGTAGAGTATACAGAGTAAAGCTGCCCTGGGTGGGGGAAAGGGGGTATTGGAAGGAAATTGAAGGGAAATTAGGGTTTCTGTATAGCGATTTTTGGGAGTTACATGTGGAAAGTGGCTAAAATAGAGGCATTCTTCGTGCCTTTAGCCTGCCTTTAGGCATAATTATCTCAAATCTAGCCGAATTAGTCAATTGCAGAGTCTATATGTTTCTTGCCAGATGTATAAAACAGTGTTTGGGGACCTAATCAGGAGATTTTTCTGGGAAATTCGTGATTTTTCGTAGAGATAAGGATAAAGCTAGTGTGAAAAAGACACTAAACTTGAGGACTTGTAAGAAAAGGCTGTTTTTTCATGTCAGATAAACACTTAGAAGAGTGTATGTTACGGCATTTCGCGGTACATTAGCTAAAGACACTAAGCAATTCTAGGAAATGCCGTTGTTTGGACGTATCAGCTATACGCACAGCCTAAAAGATGAAGGCAATTGAGAGACACCCAAAAGCGTCTAAATTTGTAAATTTCAGCCTAAGTTTCCCTTTTCTCCCTACAAGAGCCGCCTGAAAGACTTCAATCACCTTCCAAGTCGTTGATTTCCCACTATCAGTGCAAATACAGGCAAATCCATATCAATATGCGGATATCTCCTTGAGATTGCACTGGAAGCGGGCAAAAACAGCCCTAAGAGACACTCAATTAGCCTTCTGCCCTGTGAATGGCCGTTTCCCCATGGAGGCACTACGCTTAGGCAAGCATTGCTAGTTTCTTGCGGGCGTATTCCACCTCTGGCATTCCCAGTCTTTCCGCCTCGCCTATAGCCTCTCTGAGCAGGGCTGCGTCGTTTTGGCTGCAGGCGAGTCGTAGTTTGTTCTTCACTCGCTCTTTCTCGGTCTCGGCTTTCGAGGGCTGGTCGTGCACCTGCTGCAGGGAGGACTTCGTGCGGCGCTGGGGCTGAGGCCTTTCTTCTTCTCCCCGTAGACGTCTGTCCAAGGCCTGCGTCTTTCTGAGTTGTTCTTCGTAGAGTTGCTTCCAGCGGGCCGCCTCCTCACGCAGTTTCTCGTGCTCGCTGTTGGTCGCCTGGGAAGCCATTCTATTCACCCCTTTTCCATGCACAGAAGGACACTTCCACTCGAGAATTACTCCGAAAGCCGGTCTAACGGACCTATTGGAGTCCATTCCACAGGGGGAAATTCAGACAATTTGATATAAAAGCCCAGAAAATCTCGCGATTTGCTGCTAAACTGCAGCTTAATCTAAGGAAAGGCCTTCTTCGTCATAATATTGTAGAAGTCCTCAGGAGTGACTTTGCCGTCTCCGTCACTGTCCGCCCTTTCCACCATCTCCAGCAGCTCCTCGTCAGTCATGGTTTCGCCTAGCTCCTTAGCCACTCTGCGCAGGTTCTTGATGGTGATGTAGCCGGCCTTTTCGTCGTCGAAGAGCCGGAAGACTTTATTGATGTCGTCGCGGGAGTCTTTGTCGGAGAGCCGGGCCGTCATCATGTCGAGGAACTCGTCGAAGTCGATGGCGCCGGAGCCGTCCTTGTCCAGGTCACTGATCATCTGGTAAATGGTCTGGTTCTTCGCCTCAAACCCAAGACTCTCCATCGCGGACTTGAGCTCCTTGGGGTCAATCGTGCCCGAGCCATCCGTATCGAAGAGGTCAAAGGCCTCCTTGATTTCCTCGATTTCGTCCTCTGTGAGTCCCGGCCGCTCGTATCGCTTGGCGTTGAAAGCAGGCGGGCCGCCCTTAGCAGGGGGTCCAGCCTTAGCAGCTCCTCTCCCAGCCATTGATTATGACTACTCGCTGTACTCTCGCACTTCGGCTAGCACCTCGTGTGCCTGCTGCAAGCGGCGGATTTCCTCCTGGCAGTGCAGTCTGCGGACTGGGATATCGCCGGATTCCGCCATTAGTTCGTCGTACAGTTCCGGCTTGTAGAGCTTTGAAACCAGCTCTGCGTGTAGCTCAGTCATGGACCTATTGACCATTTTGCACGTAATAGTCTTTGGCACCAAGTCGCTGACATTCGTGCGCACCAGTGAGAAGTAGGAATCCAGCATTTTCTTCACCACCTCAGTTTCCATGACTTCGCGGTTCGTGGGCTGCGCACTCACCTGCATTGCGTTCGGCCGCAGTAGGGGCTCGGCCGGAGCCTGAACAGCCTGGGGAGCCTGCGGGGGGCTGCCTTTGTAGTGGAGCATGCTCAAGAGGTAGTTGGTGTCTTGGGACTGAGGGGGCGGGTCTACGGCTCTGGCCTGCATTTCGGCTGCTTTTGCTTCTTCGGCTGCTCTTTGCGCCATTTCCTGATTAACAGCTGATAAAGCCGCACTGCCGCCTATAAAGTCCGGGTGCTGAATATTGATATACGCCTGCTCAATCTCCACCAAGTTCGTGATCATCTTGACCGTAGGCTTCAAGCACTTCCTGAGCAAGTCATTGACCACCTCCATCAAGGCCTCCCGCAGGGCCTGGAAGCGCTCTAACTCCGGTAGGTCCATTTTATGCCCAATAATGTCTTGGAGTTCCTGGTAAACCCGCTCTGCACACCTTAGGGAGGGGTCGAGTAGGCGAGAAACTTGCCTTTTCGCGAGTATCTCGAAGGCGGACTCCGGGATGAACAGGGCTTGGCGAATTCCGGTGGAATTCAGGAGAGTGGTGCGGATGTCTGTATCCGACAGGCCTTCGAAAGGACTGATTTCCTGCAATTCGCCTTTGAACTCACGGTTGAAAACGCTGTTTATTCGCGCTCCGCCCTCCAACTCACTCGAAGAAGTCTGAACTGTGCGGCCTTCGATCATATCAGAGTAGGCCTTTTGGAACCTTTGCAGGATGTTCAGCAGAATTGCGCCCTGGGAATTGGGCGTATCAGACAGGGGCAGGCCGTAGGACCGCATTTCCGCTTCCTTCCCAACCAGCATTTCCGCTACCCGCTTTTTCAGCACCGGCAGTCGCTCCTTTAGGTGGGAAATTAACAGCGAATTCAGCCTTTTGGCTAGGAATTCGGTCCCTAGACGAGTAGCGATTTTGCTGTATTTCGGGTGATTGTAGAAAAACGTCCTTTCGAAGCCTAAATGGTTTTTCATCTGTACCTTTTTCACGATGTCTTCTTGGCTTCGGCAGACTACACCCACGTAGCCCAGTCGTAAGGGGTATACGCGGTTTTCCAGCATTTCCAAAGCGTCCGTGCCTCTGTCCATCAGGTCAATTTTCGTCAACACGCCCAAAGTGCGCAGCCCTTCCGGGTCCACCTCCTTCGCCAACTTCAGCGCATCCGAATTCGCCAAGTCCGAGTTCGCAGCCGTGATGGCCAAAATGACACTATTGGGACTTCTAATATACTCCAGTATCATAGTTCTGACGAGTTCCTCGATGTTGCGGGGCTGGTCACCCACTGGGACTTTGGTGATGCCGGGGAGGTCGACGAGGGTGATGTCGACTACCTTGGGGGAGTGGATTTTGAGGTTGATGGGAGTGCTGCTGATTCCCTTTTCGCCTGTTACGTCCCGAGTCGCGCTTTCGATTTCCTTCAGGATTTCCTTGAAATCGGAGAAACGCTCTCCTGGGATGTGTCCGAATTCCCCCCACTCCTCGGTGTCTTCCTTCCGTAGCTGCAGGATGAGTGGTCTTCTAGTGACGATGCCGGAGCCTCTCGGTAGGAAATCCCGCCCTACCAATGACTCCAAAACGCTGCTTTTGCCGCTGGACTGAGAGCCCACCACTACGATTTGTGGTAGTTCGATGGCCAACTTGCACTGGGCAGTGACGTCCTGCAGTTTGTTCAGGATCGGGATGAGGCGTTCCATTTACGAGAAAGCGCCCTGGTGCTAGGCTGAGCGGCTGTTTTCGATGAGAATCGCGGCTTTGAGGGAAGTAAATCGATTGATTGCAGAAAAGTGCACAGGTTTTCCTAAGGTAAAGTGAGGTGCGAAGTCCTATTTAGCTGCGTATTGGGTTCTTTGCTCGGCCAATCGAATTAGAGTAATGTATGGAAAACAGTGCACTGACTGTGGCTATATGGAAATAAAGCAGCAATAATGATGCTTTCACATCTGAGACCCCAGACTAGGCTATAACTATTGATAGCTGGGCGCTTCTTTGGCAGGTGCAAAGGCATCAGTGGACTTTTCTTGGCGGGAAGAAGGCGGAACTAGGACTTGCGGCTTGGGCGCAGGGGCAAGGAAGGGGTTGTGTCTGCACTCGGGACAGGTAGGGGCGACGTCCTTAGCTCTCAGCCAGTCGTCCAAACAGACAGTATGGAAGATGTGGCGGCAGGCCGTCACTTTGACCAATTCCTGTTCCCGGAAGCTGTATAGAAGGTACTCCATAAGGCAAATTGAGCACTCTGGAAAGCCGTACTGCAGCATAGCACTTGTAAACGCCTGCGACCCCAGTTGCGCCACCACCACATTCTGCTGTCTTGCCCGCTTCACCCTTCTGTACCAGCGACACCCCAGCAGCACCAGTCTGCATAGGACTTACAGTGTAAGGATCACTGCCGCTGGGATGGAGCAGGCCAGGGCAATGTAGCAAGTAGTGCTTTGACACTTGTTTCCTTTGGTGGAAGTGTGGAAGCCGCGAGACCCGCTGCTATAGGAGCTTCCCCCTGAACTGACTCGCAGATTGCGAGGAATAGAGTCGCTGTAGTCGGAACTGTGGGAAGCAGACTCTGCGGATGCCAGGGAAGTGAGCACGAGAAGGAGCCAGAGGAGTGCACAGAGAGGTTTCATATATAAGCGGAGGTTACAGGGAAACAATGGAAATAGCGGCTTAGCCATAAAACAATTTGTTTCCTCATAATTTGCTGAAAGAATGAGACAAGTCTGTTGAAAATAGCGACTTTTTGGCGATTTGCGAAGTTTCAATCAAACTGAGAGGGGAATACGCGAAAATAACAGTTGTTTGTATCAAATAATGTCTACATTCCTCGCAAATGCACCCTAACGCCGTCATTTCTATAGTTTTCGTCACCTTATTTCCATAATTAGAAGAAGTTCGCCTGCCAACAGCTTCAATTCGACCTAGTTTCTGTGTACATTTGCACTTTTACAGAGAGGAAAAAGCCCTTTTCTATTATATACATTCGCTTATCGGAATGAGGCAATTCCCCCTAGTTTTAGCAAAGGACTATGAAGTTTAAATGATATTAGGTGGAAATTGTCATTGAAAGAGGCTAATAGTACGTGGAAAGTGCTATTTTCACTATTGATGATTTGCTCGATTTCCTGAGTTGTATGCTAAATTTGTGGAAATTTGCATAGACTTTGCAACTGCTTTAAGGTGTTTCTATAGCTGTATTTAAATTGGAAAATACAGGCACATCAATTTACAGAAATGTGGATAATGTGTTTTTTCTCGACGATTATGTTCACTTTTAGGGTTAATTTCCCTATAACTAGCCTAGTCAGGATAACTACCAGGCAGCAGGTCAAAGCCGCATAGGTATTGTTTTCTCAGTAATTCGCTTAATTCCGACCACTTCCTGTCAACTTCTGGGCTTAGGATGCTACAAGTCTGTATAGGCTTTGCTAAGGGACTGGCAGTAGAGGCATCTGCTCCTTGTAGTGCGCAGACCAAGATGGCAAGCGAGGGCTCTGCCAAGGACAAATCCGAGCACGCCAAGAAACTCAGTACCTTCTAGTCAGAAAAACTGCTAAATAAAGCCCTCGACAAGACCCGCGCCGAATTCGAGGTTCCCGGCCTTTCCGACGCCGACAAGTGCAGAATGGCCTCTGAGCGTCTGGCGCAAGCCGCAAATGAATGGCGCAAAGCCAACAGCGACCTCCAAAGCGTCTCTAGGAAGAATCAGCCCCTCACTGCGGAGTTCGAAGGCCTGACGAAGGAGTATGAGACGGAACATGCGCGTAGACTCACCTTGGAAAGACTGGCGAAGGACCTTGGCACTCAGCGGCAAAGTCTGGTGGATGCGACCAACGCTCAGGCTGAGGAGGAAAAGCAGAAGCGGATCGACCTGACCAAAAGCCTCCAAAGCCGTCTCACTGAAGTAAATATACACACGGAAGAAACGGAGCGGGAGCGGATTTCGCTACTCCAGCAGAACAGTGTCCTCAGGGAAAAGCTGAAAGTCGTGAATGAGTACTTGGAGAACAAGGACAAGCAGTATGTGCAGACCTTGGAACAGAAGGGGAAGGAGGTGACTTTGTACCATGAGCACATGGAGGAGCGGCTGACTGAGACCTTTAAGACTATTGGACCGATGAATACAGAAAAGGAACTGAAGTCGCAGTTGAGTCTGTATGAGGGCAAGTTCAATGAGTTTCAGAGTGTGATTGGGCAAAGTGCACATGCCTTCGAACTCTTCAAAGGGGATATGCAGAAACTGAATGGCCGCCTGGCAGCCGCTGAGGGCGAACAGACCGAACTAAGACGCCAATGTGACGTAGTGGACGTTGACATGGTGCGGCTGGTGCAGGCCAAGGAGGAAGCCAACCGCCAGCGAACTGCGCTGCGCAAGGAAAAAGCCGCACTCGAGGCTGGGTGTCGGAGTCGCATGCAGAAGAAAGGCAAATAATATGAGTAAGCGCAGTCTGGAGCGCAGAGGCTCGCACAGGACTAAACTGTCTTTCGATGAGTTTAAGGCGAAAACGCTCACGTACCTTCAGACTCAGAACGTTGCGCCTCCACAAGCACGTGCGAAATCGAACTCCCGTCCCCGAGGCCTCTCCAAAGGCAAAGTAGCCCGAGTAGTCCCCGGCGGCACTCGGCCTTACCTGAGCGAAGACTCCGAGGAAGAAAGCGTCATCCGCAGAATCATCGAACAGCGCGAGCTCTCTATCTCCCGAGTAGACGAAGTTTCTATCTCGAAAGAAGCCTCGGGCAGCCTGGAGGAAGAGTCGAAACAAAGCTTTGAGTCGACGATTGAGCAGTTGAAGCTGAAAGAGGCGAAGGTGGGCGAGCAGAAGACTATGCAGAGGAGACAGGTCTGTATGCAGGTGTTGGCGCAATTGAGTGGGGACAAGTCCTGCAGCTTCTCGATGAGTCAGTTTGAACAGAGCAGCGGCAGTGAAACTGAAAAGCCGAGCGAAGCCGCGGAAGGCCGAGCGGGTCTAATTGCCATGGTAAGCGACCTAATCAAAGACCCTACCCACAAGGCCCGCTTCCACGAATCCATCTCCCTTCTCAAGGGCAAAAAGCTAAGTCTGCTCGTCAAAGGCCGAGAAATCGAAGGAGTCTACTACCAAACCCCCTCCAGCCTCCAACTCGTCTTCCCACTCAAAGCCAGTCCCGACCTGATCCCAATGAAGCACATCCGCAAGTGCTATCGCCTGCTGCCCAACGAACTGTCCCCACTGCCGCTTGCTCAGATCGGCAGTGCGGACGCAGTTAGCACCTGACTAGTTATTTATTGCCATATATATGAAGTTGGCGAAGGCGCCGGCCTATTCGGTGGGGAGGAGCAGAAGGACTTTGTCACTCACGACAGCGGAGCCGCTGGGGCCTGGGCCTGCCAGTTACTGCGCCAGCAAGGGATTCGCAGAGGGAAGTCCCAGGGCGCACATTGGCTCCGGGGACAGGAGCAAATTCCCAGGAGGGGAAAACGTCCCTGGACCCGGCGCCTACCGTCCTGCGCCAATGCGGAAAAAGGCCCCTGCTGCAATCCTCATATCCAGGAAATCAACCAAAGACCCTCAGGCAGACTTGCCAGGTCCAGCGGAGTACAGTCCCCTAACAGTCGGCAGGACTTTGAGTTACTCTTTTCAAGGAAAGCCCAGTGAAAAGCCTGACGACCGCCCAGGGCCTGCGAGCTATGAGATCAGACACGCTGGGAAGACCAGTCCGAAGGCGGTTTTCGGGAACTCGAGGAGACTGTTCTTTGAGATGGGGACGGAGGCTCCTGGGCCCATTTACTCTCCGAGGGCTCTGGTGGGGGTGCCTGGGGGCAGCTTTGCCAAGAGTAAAAGGAGAGGACTGTCTACCAGCGAAGCCCCAGGGCCAGGCACCTATATAACTCCTCGCGGGAGCAGCGGAGTGGGAGTGCTTTTAACGGGAAGAAGGCCAATGACCACTGAGAGAGTCCCAGAAGGCCCAGGACCTGCTGATTACACCATCAAATACGACGACCCCACTCCCCAAAGCGGCACAATCGCCAAAAGTCCCCGCTTTTCCAAGGCAAAAGAGAGCAATCCGCCTGCTATAGGCCTCGGGGGAGAGGGATTGAAGCGGAAAGGACCCGTCTTTTCCATCGGCAAAGGGAAAAGGTCCCACATTGAGCTGAACACTTCAGTGCCAGGGCCAGGCGCTTATGCTACTTTCGACCACCGCGACCGCTCTCCCAAGTATACTATGCGAATTAGATACAGCAGCGGACTCCGCCTGCTCCCCGTACCCCTTACCTAGGGGCCCACGGACTACTCCCCAGTAGCAGTCCTCAAGAATGCCCCGAAAGCGGTGATTGGCGCAGCTAAAAGAAGTGCTCAGTACTCGTCTATGGTTGGCCCTTCCCCTGGCAGTTATGACCTGCCCAGGCCAGAGAAAGGACCCAGGTTCACCTTCTCTAGGTCGCACAGGACTTTGAGTGACTGTGGGTCGGAAGTGCCGGGGCCTGGGGAGTACCACACCCTTCCTACGCAGGGACTAATATAGGTATCAGTGCTAGGAAGAGTGGAATGCATGTGACTTGTATGGGAACAGGAGCGAATTGTGAGGGAAAGTAGGTGCTTATTGGGAAAGCTAGTCTTCGCTACCTATATCACCTTGCAGTCCTCTATATCCTCAGGCGCTATGCCTTCTGGTAGGTCGCCCAGGTTGCTCAGGTCGTCGATCAGCTGATAGACCACCTCTTTAGGCGCTTCGGACCGAAGGGCCTCACATATAGTGTGACAGGCTGCTATTTGTCTCTCGTGCGTGGCCAACTTCTCCTCGGGAAGACTCATTCTGTTCTCGTCCACGTAAGTGGCGAGGGCGTCTTTCAGGTCCGTGGTGGACTGCAGCAGTTCCTGCGGATTGAACTCCTCTGACTCCACCATTGCTATAAGGACTATCTCCTAGCCATCAGCTCAGCGATATTGGCCTTGCAAAGCGGACACTCCTCACTGCGCTGCAACCACATGTCGATGCAGGCGTCGTGGAAGTCGTGCGCTGCCTAGGACTTACAGCAAGGCAAGGTCTTGATTTTGTCCCCGACTACGTAGTCGTCTAGGCACACGACGCAAGTGTTATGGTCGCCTTCGATGTAGGCCTGAGTCGCGATTTTGGTCGGCAGTGACTTACGAGTGTCTGCAGTAGTAAAGCGCTGCTGGTGACTTGCAGCTTGCCGCATAATGATTTGGTGGTGGTGCATGACTGTGAGGTTCGGCCCCACCGCCACCACTCTCTGCATCCTCACTAAATACCTCAAATCCACCACAACCCTTGTCTGGGCTCCTACAAAGCCGAAAGGCTGCCCTCCAGGTGCAACCTGAAAGTCAATTCCGCCGATTTTAATAACTTCTCCGACCATAATGGGTCGGTACCAGCCCAGGAAGTGTGGCCTCAGGTAGCCGTCCAGCAGCACTTGCTCCAGTTGCTGAGGGTGCAAGTTCAAGTACTCAGGGGGGAGAGAGGCTCCGATGGGCTGGAAAAAGGCCTGGTGCATCCCTTCCAGTGACTTCCGCTCGATTATCACCTGAGTCTGCGGACCCATGAAGCCGCTTTTGGGCGTGGACTCGAGAATCACACACTGCAAACTCGGCGTGTAGATGTACTGATCTGGGTAGACGTTACTCTGGTGTATATGGAAGAACGGCCTGCGGAGTATACCGTTGATACTAGCATTGAAGTCCTCTATAGTCAGTGATTTCGGGTACACAGCAATTATCTTGATAGACGCCAATTGCTCGGTTTTCACTACTTCGTGACATTGGATTTTCGTCCCTCTCCCGATTACTCCGTAAATAGGCTCCGCAGCTAGTACTTTGAAGCGCAGTCCGCAGCACTCTACGAGGTCGTTGACTCCGTAGCACCTGTCTCTGTGCAGGGAGAAGGGCAGCAAGGCACTGCGCAAGGCCATGTCTGGGTCCAGGTCTCCAGTCGCGAAGAAGCCGAAAGTGACTGAAAGCAGCTTGGGAATCTGGTTAGAAGGCGGAGAAATGGTCCTCACTCTAAACTGGTCGTCAAAGGTCGCCATCCTAGCGGCCGGCTGCACCGTCACAGTGTTGTCCTCCCCTCTCAAGGACGTCTCCCCGCAACTGCAAGTGCACAGTTTGGGAATGCCCCCGTCGAAGGTCTGGACTCTGCAGCGGGGACAGGGGTAGAAACACCCACTTCTGTTCCTTGGTTCCACGTCTAGGGAGTAGGACAGGCCTAAAAGCGACACGTTGCGCCGGGACTGGGCGGCCATAATGATTGTATGCAGAATTGCCTGGAAGTCTACAGGCTTATACTAGCTTGTGGAAGAGAGAGTCAGGGAATCGATGAGGGAATCGCGATTTTCCCATATAGAAGTCCTGGAAAGATAATAAGTCAACACATTTTTGTCTGCTTTGCAGTGCTAACCCCCTCACTCCCAATATACATGTAATTAGAATGGATCCAACCGCTATTCGCCGCAATGTATACGCAGAGCGGTACAAAAGACGCATGGACAGCGAAGTAAAGCGGCTTTTCTCCTCTTTATCCCACTCCAGCCTCCCTCCCGCAGGCCAAACTTACCAGAAACTGCCTATTTTCGCTGTTAGAAGGGACATATCCGCCTGGGAAAGAGTCAAAACAGCTGCTAAACGATCTGTTTGGATGAGTTTCGAGCCTGTAAACCATGCAGAAATGAGCCTGAGAGCTCGTGTAAAGGGCTTGGAACTGCACCCGCCGATGCATTTTCCCTCACCGAAAGACCCTGTTCCCTCTTTTTCTGCAGCAAATATACAGAAAACTGAACGAATTGGGACTTTCAAGCCAATAAAGGCTAAAAAAGCAGTACATTTTGCGAAATTGCAGTCAAAACCGCGTTCCAAAAGTCACATGAAAGCCTTATTGTCGCTGAAATTGGGCTTTTCTGTGGGCGGATCGGACCGAAGTGGTCTTTTTTCCCCTAAAAAGCGAGAGTCTCTGCTCGCTCAATTGCCTTCTCATAGGCGCTGGCAGTCCCTGCAAGGCTAAATCACTAGTTAGAATTGAGCTATTTCTGAGGAAAATTAAATGTTCCATTTGGCAGTTTTTGCCCTTTTAGCAGCTTCCTATTAAGGCCTATTTTCTAATGTATAGTGCAATTTCCCATATTTCCAAATAACTGACTCCCCCACTTAAGTTCCGACAGGCATTTAGGCACTTCATAGTGACATGTGTTTGTCCAGCAGATGGTAACTGGTGCAGTTCCCAGCGGACACATGGGGGATCGCAGTGCCGGTATCAGCCTCCAAACGTCTGGCAATCGCCAGGAACTGCTCCCCGTTTTGCACAGTCGGCAGTACCATAGCAACTGAAATTTGTGCCAAGTCCATATAGAGTCAGGCAGACAGTGAAGTCACTAGGCGAAAAGTCTATAAGATGGTATCATAGTGCTCGAACCACATCCCTTCCCGCACCGTCAACAGCACCTGCTTACCCTGCTGCTGTGCTTCCGCTGAGAGAGCACGCAGGACTGCTGGCTCACTGTTTAGACTGATGTCGGTGTACCGCACACTTCTTCAATTTCGCTGAGACAGGACTGCGCAGTAGACAAGTCGTGCAGGCGATGTGGCGGATTTTCTTTAGATTATATGTGCGAAATTCAGTCACTACGGTAATTCCGCTCCACCACCACTTGCGCACTCATTCAGACTGTAGAAGTGCTAAAAGGGATAGACTATTGTCAGCAGGAAGGACACATAAGGGCAGATCATTTGCGCTAGGAGACTAGGGAAAGTGCTTAGTAGCTGCCTAGTAGTGTATGTGAGAAGCCTATGACATCTATATCGAAGCGGGTTCTGCTGCTGACGTATCACTGAGGTGAAGAGGGCGCATCTTTTGGATATAACAAGATTGAAGTGGTGTTTTAGACCCATAGGAGGACCGAAAATTCCAAAGTATAGGAATTTGAGGCCTGGATCGATACAGAATCAACACCTTATAAGGCCTGAAATGCGACAGTTTCTGCAGGGCGGAAGCTAAACATTCATATCGGCTTGTTTTAGTCCTAAAGTTCTATTGAACCCTGGCCTATCGCCTACGACTAATCCCCTCGCTATATGTAGGCGCCCTATCCATGCGTCAGTTCTCTATACCTTAGCCTGGAAGTACAGTTCAATCTTTCAGTGGGAAGATATAAAATGGCTTGGGACCCGAGTCAAGACGTCTGGGGCAGTGAAGACCCCACGTGGAACGCTCCTCCCGGCTTCGCCAACCCCCCCAAAGCAGCTGTCCACCCTCCCAACCCCCAGCCTCCTGCCTCCCGCCCTGCCCAGTCTGTCTCCTCTCAATGGGAACTGCCCGCCACAGGCTCAGCCGCTCTTTCCAGTCCCTCCAAACCTCACTCCACAGCCTCGCCCCATAGTGACTGGACTCAGCCCTTGGCCAAGCAGGTTCCTAGTCGTCCGCCGCTGAGTGTATCTTCGCAGTGGGACCTGCCTGCTACAGTGGATCCTAGACCTGCCGGCCCACAGAGACCCTTGCCGGCTGCAGATAACCAGGGAGACACTGTGCGTAGTTGCTTCCCTGAGGCACAGGCGAGGAAGGGGAAGTACCGGAATGAACACTATGACCAGGAAGATGGCCTGCCTCAGCTGCATATGCTGACCCTTTCCAACCCCGAGGAAAGGCGGTTTTACGGAGACATCCACTCCACGAAGCGGGAGACTGTGTCTATAGTGCGGCGCAACTTCGAAACTCTCGTCACCAACGACCACGGCAACGAGAAATTCCACTCCGGAGACATCCCTGTGGACCCCAGTCTACTCCAGACTGCGAGTACCTTTCGAGCTGATGTGGACTGGGCGTCTCTCGCACTGCCTGCGCCCTTGCTGGCCCTGCTGCAGGCCAATAACCTCGCCTATCCTTCGAAAGTGCAGGCGCATGCTACGAAGCTGATCATTGAAGAACCCACGGGGCACTTGCTAGTGCAGGCGCCCACTGGGTCTGGGAAGACGCTGGCCTTTGTGCTGGGCACACTGGCGAAACTCGACCCGACGGACCCGCTGCCGCAGGTCATATGTGTCGCGCCTACTAACGAACTGCTAGTGCAGCTGACCAAAGATTTCACCACCTACGCCACTCCCCTGCACCTCAAAGTGAGCTACGTGTCCAAGCTGAACCGAGACGTGTCCGCCCAAGTGCTCCTCGCCACTCCCATCCAATGCATCAACATCTTCCGCACCAAAGGCGCCCAGCGAGCCACTACAGACCATATCAAGTTCCTGGTGCTTGATGAAGCCGACCACTTGCTCAATGAGGACGACCAGCCCGAGTTCTTCGCTCATATGCAGACTGTGATTAGGGAACTACTGCCCAGTTCCACACGGGTGTTGCTCTTTTCAGCCACTTACACCGACTCCGTCCTACCCCACATCGAAAAGGTCCTGGAGCGATACACGGAAATCCGCGTGGAGAAGGAGGAACTGGTCCTGGACAACATCAAACAGTACTACATCGCGAAGTCCACCGACCAAGGCAAGGTGGACTTACTGATAAGTGTCCTGCGCGAGCAAGTGCCAGGCGTCACAGTGGTCTTCATCAACACTGGCCGCTTCGCTCAGATCGTCTACGAGGTTCTGCGAGAGCGCGGGTACAAGTGCGCCCTACTGATTGGGAAGAACATGACCACCGAGGAGCGCTTCCGCACCTTAGACGACTTCAAGCGAGGGTACTACACAGTCCTAATCACTACAAATGTGCTTGCTCGGGGGATAGATAACACCCATGTGTCGAGGGTGGTCAACTACGACATCCCCATTCACTTCAAGTCGCGCTTGGTTGATGCGGAGACGTATCTGCATCGTATTGGACGCTCAGGCCGCTTCAATCGTCCGGGAATTGCCGTCAGTATTGTGACGAATACGGCGGAAACGCATATGTTGGAGGAGGTGAAGCGCAGCTATGGAGACACGTGTGTCATTGAGTGCATTGCTACTGATGAGGACATGAAGGAGAAGGTGAGACGGTTTGCGGAGGAAGTGGCGCTGCTGGACTGCGAGAACACTGCCTAGTGCTAAGCTCTTCATGGTCAGCAATAAGTCTCTACCAATAAGTCCCAGAAGCCAGTCCAGTTTTGCCCCCCCCCCCCCGACAGTGTCCGAGGCGAATTTCTCTATTGTCCTATCTAGATCAGACAGCCACCAGCTTAGAAACAATGGAACCAGCCCCCGGCAGCCTAGATGAACTGCAGTCCCTATGCAGTGCGGGCGCTCTCGCCTGTCCTGACCACCCCAAGAGGCCTAGCAGTGATTCACTAGATGCGCCTAGTAAACAGCGCTGTGGCGGAGTGGCCTCATTTGAAGCTTACATTGACAGAGGGGAAAGCAGTGGGGAGTCAGTGGGAGAAACAACAGAGAAGAAAAAGGGAGAACAGTCAGTTGCAAGTCAGGAGGTAAAGCCCTACGACCTGAAATCAGCACTGGGCGTCTTCGAGAAGCAGGTCCGCAGTCGCATTGTATGTGTGGAGTATGAAAAGCAATGGGCAGAGGACTGCAACAGTTTCGACTCTCTCAAGGCCCTCCGCAAAGCCGCCAGTCTCCTCCCCGCCCTCAGTCCCTTGACCCTGCCTAGAAAAACCTCCCACTCTCGACTGTTGATTTTCGACCTGGACAACACCTTAGTCCACTGCACGCCCAATTTGATAGGCGCACAGCACTGCATTCAGGTGCTACTGCCTAGCGGAAAGAGCATCTCGGCCGGGATACGTGTGCGGCCTTATGCTAGCGAGTGTCTGCGGGTCGCCAGTCAGTACTTCGAAGTAGCGGTTTTCACTGCGTCGCATAGTTGTTATTCGAACCAAGTGATTGACTTACTGGACCCACAGGGTGTTAGAGTGCACCACAGACTGTTCAGAGAGAACTGCTTGCAGATAGGAAGCAAACTACTGGTCAAAGACCTACGCGTCATAGGCAACTTCGCACTTAAAGATATCGCAATTGTGGAGAATTCACTACTAAGCTTTGGACTGCAGCTCTACAACGGAGTGCCGATACTGACCTGGCTGGGGCAGAGTCAGGACACAGAGCTAAGGACGCTGATTAGCTACCTGCGGCCGCTTGCAGAGTGTGAGGATGTGCGCACACTCAATCGCCAGGTCTTCCAGGCCTATTACAGCTGTTTGAGTGATGAAGACGAGGGCAGTAACTGCGACGAGTAGTTAATTTTGAGTACTAATAGTGGGAAATATGGACTACTCTGCGGGAAATGGCGAAAAGTCGCTTCAACAGGTTTGAATTGGCGGCTTTTCGTATAAGAATGCTTCCTGTAGGGCATATTGAAGGCAGTTTAGGACTGTATTGAAGGCAGTTTAGGACTGGCTCAGCGTGGACAGCCCGCAGTCTACATTTTTTACAGTTAAAAAATCAGCCAATTTCGTCTTTTCCGGGTAAAACCAGCCTTTCCGTCCTAACTTGGGTCAGTTTCTCTGCAAAAACCAACTAGTATATGGAGAACAGTTGCTTCCAGGACTAGTACTAGTGTGGAAAGGGTGCACATGTCTGTAGCTGCCACGTCTGTAGTAAAATGTTGGACACGACGTCAATTGCGACACAGGCTGCCCCAGGTCATGGACGACCTCCACTATTCAGTCGGAAGACTCAAGGCAGTGACACCCCCGGCACTCGGGAACTCCGTCTCCTCCTCAACAAGCTGACCCCCTCCAGCCAAGCCAAACTCATGCCCTCCCTCCTAGCCCTCGAATTCACCCCAGACCTGGTCACTGCCTTCCAAGACTTGCTGCTTACCAAGGTCAGTGACCTGCGGCCGCCCGCTGCCACACTAAAGACCTTTGCTGAGTGCTGTCTCAAAGTCAGGGAAAAGCTGCAGGGCGACTTGGGAGACTGCTTGGTGGTGGGTCTGAGTGAGAAGTTGGGTCGGGCTGTGAAGGCCGCAGAGGCTGCAGGGGAGGAAAAGCTGGGCAGTTTGATAGGACTGGCAGGCGCTTTGGCAGCCACAGGATTCAGCCCCGGAGTCTGGCTGTTTCAGACGCTCAGCCAAGTCCTGGCTTCTCCCTCTGAAGTGGCGGTTGAGGCGGTTTGTCTGGTATACAGGAACTGTGTTAGGGAAGTGCTAGCCTTGGAAGATGTACTGGACCTGGCTGCTGAGACGATGGATCGACTGGCTGCTATATGGAGCGAAAGCCGCTTTTCCAAGAAGACTCAGTTCCATATACAGAATCTGCTCGACTCGCGCGAGGAACTGCTGACGCCTGCGCCTCCCAAGCCTGATGACGGGCCGGAACTGGTCAGAAAGCCGTCAAACCGCCCTCGCAAGAAGGTCACCTTCATCTACCCGCCCGACCCTTCCGATAACTCGCCCAGTACGATCGACTCACCCCCGGAGTCCGCTGCGAAAAGCTGCGTTTCCCCTATTACCCGCTCATTTATATCCTCCAACACCAAGGTAAGTCCCTACTCAGGAACACATCAACGGAGTGCTGCGCCTCCTCATGGAAAACCACGACATCCCCGAAGCCGAGCGCTCCCTCATCGAAATCCTCAAAGCCGCCGACCTGCCTGCAGTGAGCGAACTGGTCCTACACATGTTCAAGTATATGCTACGAGTGATGTCCAGAGACGAGTTCCTCGACGTCTGTCAAGTGCTCCAACACTTGCTTGCTACTAGCTCAGACGTCCTGGTCAAAAGCGACGTGGAATGCAGGTAAGCACTAGGCAGTCTGCATCGGATTGCGGAGTGCATGAATGACATATTGCTGGATAACCCGAGGGCGAAGGACTGCTTGCATGAGACTTTGGAGCGGCTGAAGGAACTGCAGATCATACAGGTGCCGGAGGAGTTTGAGCATTTTCCACGGCGCCGTTCCGACACTGTTGATAGCTTAAATTGACATATGGCCCAACCTCGCCCTGAACTGGCAGTTGACACCCACTCAGAGACCTCGCATCCCTACTGGCATGAGATCCGGACTCTGGGGGCTCACCCTCACCGCAGGAGTTGCCACTCTGCTGTGGCCTACGCCAACCAAATGGTCATATGTGGAGGACAAGACTTGCGAGAGGGAATGGTGCCTGGCGTCTGGGTGTTTTCGCAGGTTCCTGACAGGCCGGAGTTGGATACTTGGCAGGAAGAGGAGGGGAGTGAAGCTGCGCCCCCGCCGCTTTGTAGGCACTCTGCAGTTGTGGAGGGGAATCGAATGATAGTCTTTGGCGGCACTGACAACTCGACCGAGTCCGCGAATACCTACGTCCAGGACTTGAACTCCAGGACTTGGACTATAAAGTCGCCGGATGAACCAGGTCTCCCCCCGCCCATTGACTCCCACAGTGCAGTGGTTAATGACCACTGCATGGTCGTCTTTGCCGGCTTCGTGGGCGGGTCCAGGTCGAACCACACCTTCCTACTGGACCTGGAAACCATGAAATGGAGCAGTCCAGCAGTCTCAGGAGACCTGCCTACTCCTCGTTCCGGCCACAGCGCTGTCAGCTACCAAGGCAACATGATAGTCTTCGGAGGGTGTGGAGACGGCGGGGTGAAGTTCAACGACTTGTGGAGACTTTCGCTAAATGCCTTCACTTGGGAAAGGGTGGAATTGGCAGGGACTGTGCCGCAGGGCAGGGCAGGCCACAGTGCAGTCGTGTACCGCCACTGGATGATCCTATTTGGAGGAGTGAAGGACTTGACCAAGGAAACCAACGAAATGTACGGATTCGATTTGGACGGCCTACAGTGGCATTTGCTGCAGGAAGAACGCACGATTGAAGACCCGGTGAGTGCAGTCCAGTTGGAAGAGTACAAGAAAGGCAAACTCACTCATTCCCGGTCCTCCCACTCCCCTGCGTCCAGTCCACTCACCGCCGGCCACCGATCCCCTCCTATCTCAGGTAAAAAGCACGACTCGCCTATATCTCCCGAAGAATTAGCCAGCGGAAAGAAGAAGAAAGGCCACTTATACGACGGACCCACCAGTCCAGTACTTGGCAGAATTGTGGGCAGGGCGCCCTACCCCCGAGACGGTCACTCTGCAGTGCTCATCGGAGACAAGATGTTCATCTTCGGCGGAGACCGGTATCAAATGCCCTTCAACGACCTATACGTCTTCGCTCTCAACGACCATTCAGTTAGACCGAAGTAGCCTATTTAACATCAGGCTAAGCGCCGCCTGTGCCGCTAGTGAAAGCCTTAGGGGAATTCTTAGCTGAAGTGCGGAAGTCCAGGGAGTACTCGATGTGGCGGGTGGAGAGGGCTGCAGGGCCGTAGAGCTCTGCAGAGCTGAGAGTCACTTCTGTAGGACTTTCAGTCCTTGCTAAGGCTCGGAATTGGGCTTTAGGGGAGTCTTTGCGGGGCTTGCGAGAGGGGGAGCGGTCTGTGAGTGGGACAGGAACCACTAGTTTTTCCTTGGTTTTAGGACTCCGTTTGCAGCGTTTATTGGGTAGAGAGGAGCGGACAGTGCCTCTCTGGGTGGATTTCGCAGAGGAGGATCTGGGCTGAGTCGAAGCCAAAAGAGTCAATTTGAGTGGAGATCGGGTGGATCTGTCCAGCTTTATAGTCCTGTTTGGAGATACGAAGTCCGCGAAGTGCTTTTGGTAGCTGACCACCAAGTGCTCAATCAGAGGCGACTCCACAGGCAGCACAGCCTTCGCAAGGTGCAATGCCTTGTAGTGGCAACTTCGAGCCTTTTCCATCATTTTCCGCTCTTCCTCTCCATATAGCATCCGCAGCTCCGTAGCCACACAGAACAACGCCGCAATGACCAGACAGACCTTGTCTCCTAGTGAATTTCGCTCCAACTCGCTGTATGAGTCCAGGTCCTGCTTGGCTTGAAGGAGCGTCATTGGCTTTATCCGCATCACTTCGGTCATGTCCATGGAGTACACCCAGTCGGAGTAGTGCTGGACGCCGAGGGCTGACCTGGCTTCTAACTTGCGCACTGCCTTCGCAGGCGACGGCAGCCGGGCGGCAATGCAACTGTCCAGAAAAGCCAGCAAAGGATATGCCGATTTGACAAGAGAGTGGTTGTGTCTATACGCCAAAGTGTGGGTACACTTGGGCGACTCCGAGGTCAGTTTGTGGTGGCGAATTAGGTGATTTTGACAGAGAGAAAAGACGTCTAGTAGGAGGTTTTGGGAGAGTTTCAGACCTGCTTGCGCGTGGATCAGTGCTGCTTCATGTCGATCTACCTGCGAAAACAGTGCACAGAGCTGAATTTTCGCCCTGCACTCATACTTCTTCCCTTTCCACCTGCAATTCTGCTTATTTCCCCGTCTCCTCGCCTTCTCCTCCCCTTCCAAATTATACACACAAGCTTCCAAATAGGCCGCGCTCTCCTCCACCTTCCCCAGTCCTTGGTAGCAGCAGGCCAAGTTATGCAGAGTCGCAAGCACGAAGTCCGGATCAGCCCTGTACTCCTGCGCTGTGACTTCCTCCAGCACGCCCTCGTTCAAATTCAAGTGCTTGAGCGCTGAGGCGTAGTCCTGCTGGTCGAGGAAGTGGAGGGCGGAGGCTTCGGTGTCTTGGAAGAGACGACTCAGGTCCTCTGGGTGGAGAGTACCGGCAGTCAGCACTGCGAGGGAGGACATGGATATGGATTGTATGTGGAGAAATAGCCTGTGGAGGGGGAAAGAGCAGGAGTGGGAAGGGTTCTCAAGTACTTTTCTCCTTAGGATAATTGGAAGGACTGTCGATTTCTCCCAAATCTACCTAAAATCTTCATTTTTCTGCCTATTTTCAGCCCCTCCCTCCGCCTCCCCTCAATTCCGCCTATCCTAAAGTGTCTTTCTCCCATACTTCCCAAACCCACACCAGCCGTCCCCTTAGTCTCGCGATAATGGAGGCTCAAACCCACAACATCGTGGCGTCCACCGAGGGCGGACTGATCGTGATCGACGAAGAAGGAATCAACGGCATGATAATCGAGCTAGTGAAGACCATATGGAAGAAAGTTCTCGAAGGCTCTTTGCCAGATGTACTGCGCATTTCCCGGCCGGCCAGGGTGTCTTCCCCGCTTACCTACCTGCAGGCGCTTTCTGGCGACTTTCTTCACTCGCAGCTGCTGAATCGGGCGGCGGAGTGCACGAATCCGGTCCGGAGACTGCAGTACGTGGCTGCCTTTTTGATTGCGGGACTGCATGTCAACCCTGTGCGCTGCAAGAACAAGCCTCCGCTGAACCCGATTCTAGGCGAAACGCTGCATTTGACCAAAGACGACGGGACCATTATCTACCTGGAGCAGGTTTCCCACCACCCCCCTATCAGCGCCTGGGACATGTATGGTCCGGGGTTCCACTTCCACGGACATGGACAACTGATAGTGAGATTGACCAGTCCTAATGTGATCTACGGGTACCCGGAGGGCAGCAGAATTGTGGAGTTCGCCAGGGACGGAGCCAAAGTGAAGATGAACTCTCCTGCGATGTAAGGGTCATTTAGGTCCATTTCCGGCATTGTCATAGGGGACAGAGTAGTCAACTACACGGGCACTTTCGTGATTGAGGACCAGACCAATGGACTGTCGCTGGAAGGGGAGTTCAACCCGCCGCCTGCGGACAAGTCGCAGCAGAAAGCGGGGCTGCTGTCCAGTGTCAAGTCGTGGTGGAACTCGTCGGGGCCTGTTTTGCCCTCGGATAACTTCAAACTCACGATCAAGAGAGGCGCGCAGGTGCTGCAAGAGGCGCAGGGACATGGGTCCTGGCTGGAGTTCTTGGAGTTTGGAAGTGAAAAGCTGTGGACGATTCGGAGTCTGCCGGACCTGCAGTGGAAGGAAGTCCCAGAAGAGACGAAACTGCCTTCAGACTCGACTTTCCGCAGAGATTTGCGCATGCTGAGAATCCCCGACTACTCCAACGCGCAAATGTGAGGACTAGACAGAGCCAAGGACGAGGTGGAGAACCTACAGCGCAGAGACAAGACACTACGTGGACACTAGGTATTTCCGTAGGACTTAGCTAATTGTAGGCGGCAGGGATAGAAGGGTAGGAAAACACAGGGGACTGGACAGGCTCCGGGTCTCCGAAGGTGACTTCAAAGTTGTTGGAAGCCTGATAATTACCAGGCAGCCACATTGTGAAATCTGCACTCGTGCAATCGCCAAAGAATTGGTCGTCTTCCACTGGGACGTATGTAACTCCTGACCGAACGTTAACCTCTTGCTGAAGGGTCTGTCTTGCACTACCGTGCAGCTGCACATACACGATTACTTTCAGAGTGCCTTGCGCGAAGTTGGCAACGAGCAGCTGGAGAACTGTGGAGCCCTGTTCTGTCTTGGTATCCAGGATTCTCAGTGGCTGCTGCTGCACTTGTACTGCCCTAGCAGCCTCATACTCTGTACGCTTCTGCTCCTCTGATTCTTGCGCTTTAATTAGCCTCTCCTGACAGGCTTGTAGTCTGGTCGTATCATCACCCAATACAGTGGTCGGAAACTGCTTTAGTTGCTCAAGCGCCGCTGAATCTGTCTGAGTGAAGGAGCTGCTGAGAGTCTGTTTGCAAGCAGCTGTGCAGTTCGCGAGTGTCTGCGTGACCCTCTGACTTAGCGTATCAAGTTTGCCGAGAAGTGCAGTTTTAGCTCGATCCATATTGCTTTGCAAGCGAGTTTCAAGCTGCTTTACACTCTGCGAGACAGTGGGTTGACTCTGAGTTTTCACATCTTGGATGATTGCTGTGATATTGAGCTTGGCATGGACAGTAGATTGGGACTCAGGGGGAGGTTGATAGGGCTGCGATGAGAAGTTACGCCCCCTGTCTATATGGGGATCTGGATTCGGCTGCCAAGGGTTTGGAAGGGACTGAGGAGCAGGCGGTTCTACTGACATCGCTGAACTTTGTGAAAGTTCAGCGAGTTTAATGCAGTACCAGTCATCAGGGTATTGAGAAATTGCGAAGGTTTCAGGCCCTGAAGCTTGCCATCTCCATGTATATCCACGCACCACTGCTTGGAAAGCTTGAGTAGTCAGAAACAGCACTCCCTGAAGAGATCCATTGTAGTACTCTATCCATTGCCATAATACCTCTTCGTTTGGAATGATTTCAAACTCCTTCAAACTGTCCACCTCCTGCACAGCGACTCCAGTTTTCTCAGACAGCATTCTCGCAGCATTCGCACAACTTGAATCACCAGGGTAGGACCAGACACAAGCTGGAATAAACTCCCATTCTTGGAATTTCGCCAGCAGAAAGTTGATGAGTGTACTCGGGTCGCTCACACTTGCATTCACATACCACGTGGCTGCCATATTATGAGACATCTACAGATTGTCTAAGTACTAGGGTATTGGGCAATGATGTCTTCGTAGGTCAGGTGTTGGTAATTCTGCAGCCACTGATATATCTCTTCCTCTGTCTGGGCTGTAAAGTGACTCCGCAGTCGTATGGCTAATTGCCTTAGTGGGTCAGTATATTGGCCTGCGAATTGACCGTAGCTAGGAGCTGGACTTGCCTGGGAATATTGACTAGGGAAAGAGTTGGGCGGATTTCCAATTACCGCCTGCTCTCCCACTCCTTGGTCTTTTAGCTGCAGTGAAAAGCTGTTGGAAAGCACCTCCCAGTACCCTACATTCCCCCGCACCAAGGTGTACTCCACCACTGTGGCTGTATTGTAGAACGCAACTACCTCGTCCACCCTGATTTCCTGCGCTCCAGGCCGCACAATCCCTACCGCCGGGTGCAGTTCCTCTACCCCATCGCCCACTATCTTCAAATACACATCTCCCAACGACCCTTTCTTGAAATTTATAACAAGCAAGCGAGTCACCACTCCCTCAAACGCACAGTCCCGGATATACAGCGGCGCTACCGGCTTGCGAGTGGAATTGGCCAGGAACTGAGTTTTCCTCTGTGCGATTTGATTAGCGTAGCTGACCAGTCTAGTCTGCGCCTCTTCTACTTGCTTGCGTTGCTCCTCACAGTCCGTCCTGACTTGTTCCTGCATGTTGGCCAAAGTCTGCAGCTTTTGGCTGATTGCTTCATTGGCGTTTTGGAGAGTTTTACCACTGGCAATGGATTCTTGGAGGGAGGAGTCGGGGGTGCTTTGCAGGGTTTGGAGGTTCTTTGCAGCCTCTTGTTGGAGCGCATTCACAGCGATTTCCTTCATTCTTCCTATCGATTTAGCGACTTTCCCCTTGAGATCTTCATTCAGCACCGCCCTTTCTATATTTTGAGGGTTGAGTCTGACCGTTAAAAGGTCCTTCGACTCTCCTCTCGCTGCTTGAACCGTAAGTCCAAGCATTTCTTCAATTCCGCTTTCCTCCTCCATCTAAAATTACCATAGTTCGCCTCATTCCCCAGGTGAGGAAATGGTAGGCAGCGATAATATGTGGGTGGTGACATTATTGGCAGTGACAGCACTGGCCCAGACCCCTTCGCCCTGCCGTCTTTCCTCCTTCCCCACACCTCCGGCTGCCTCTCGTTCGCAGGCCCCGGCGGACTTCACCCCTCCGCAGGCTTTGTTTTGGGGAGATTTCGGCGGAGTCAACTTCTTGACTTTAACTCGCAGTGAGAAGTCAGTGGGCTACTGCGAGGCCTGTTGGGCCTTCGCTGCCACTTCCGCTCTCAACGACCGACTCAAAATCGCATACAACTACACCCGTCCCGACATCCTGCTAGCCCCACAAGTGCTATTGAGCTGCGACATGCTAAGTAACGGGTGTGCGGGGGGAGCCGCTATGCTAGCTTATCAGTACATCTACCAGCATGGCATCACTGATGAGACTTGCTCCCTGTACAGAGCTTTGGATAGGAACTCAGGTCTGCAGTGCTCGGAATTCACCATATGTTACAACTGCTTGTACGAGTGCAAAATCCCGGACAAGTACTATCTATACGGAGTCACGGAGTTCGGGTATGTGAGTGGGGAAATCGATATTCTCAGTGAGCTGCAGAGAGGACCGTTGGTCTGCGCCTTGCAATTAGCGCCTGAAATCACTAATTATGCAGGAGGAATAGCAAGTGGAAACGCTACCACGACAGGACTGAACTACGAAGTGTCCGTAGTTGGGTATGGCAGTGAAAGCGGACAGAACTACTGGATCGCAAGGAACTCCTTAGGGAGTGCTTGGGGAGAACTGGGCTATATGCGGATCGCTAGAGGCAGTAATGCATTTGGCATTGAGACTGATTGCACGTACGCAGTCCCGAAACCCGCCCCGGAAGTAGTCATCACCAGTCCTACCAAGCTGCAGCGTCCTTCCAAACTACCCAGAATCGACCGAATCAAGAAATTGCCTTTGAGCCAGGAGAAAGTCTTCACTCCCCGTCCTCATGATATATTGAAGCCCGCGGATATTCCAGCTGCTTGGGACTGGCGCAATGTCAGTGGGGTGAACTTCCTTTCGTGGATCCGGAATCAGCATGATCCGCAGTACTGTGGGAGCTGCTGGGCGCATGCCACTACCTCTGCAATAGCTGATCGCATCAATATTCTCCGGAAAAACGCATTCCCGACACTTTCTTTATCTCCTCAAATGATCGTGAATTGCCGTGCAGGCGGCACCTGTCTCGGCGGAGACCCAGTGGCCGTCTACGAAGCCGGCTTCACCACAGGCCTAGTGGAGGAAAACTGCCAAGGCTACAAAGCCCAAGACCCGGTTAATTACGACTGCTCCGCCACTCAAGTCTGCCAGTCCTGCGACGGACCAGCAGGACAGAACGCCACGTGCACTCCAGTGACTCCCATTCGCTACCATGTCAAGGAGTATGGACGTCTCTCCGGGATACACCAGATGAAGGCGGAGATATTCATGCGGGGACCAATAGGCTGCGGCATGGCGACGCCTAATGACTTCTGCTACCACTACAATGGGGGGATTTACAAGTCAAAAATCCTGTTTCCTCTGATTGACCATGAAGTGTCGGTGGTTGGCTGGGGGGAGGAGGGTGGGGAGGAGTACTGGATAGCGCGGAACTCCTGGGGTACTTTCTGGGGAGAAAGCGGGTTCTTTAGGATACTGATGCACAAGGACAACCTGGCCATTGAGACGGACTGCGACTGGGGAGTGCCGGGGGTCGATAGCGAAATTTACGCCTAGACTAAATCTTCGCTCCTAGGACTCAGCTGTCATTTCAACTCCTCCAGAAAGCCGATAGTGAGAAAATAGGTATGAAACTGCATATCGAAAGGAAGCATGTAAAAGCGAAATCTCATACTAAATCCGTCTATTCACATACAGTCAATACCTGTGCATCAACGTCGCTCATCTTATAGGCTAAGTCTTCCCTAGTCACAAATATGACCCACCAGTTACCTCGGCCGAAGAGTTCCAAGGCCGTCCGGCACCTGGAAGCCATCGCCAGTTTCAAAGACTACGAGGAAAAGAAGCCTCCCAGTCTCGAAACCCCTGTAGAAGCAGCGCCCAGTGTCATCCCCAGGCCTGGCGAGTTCCTGATCTACACAGCCAACGACCGGGACAAGAAGGACAACCAGTTGCCTGTGCAGGACTTGCTGGACTCCGGGGTGTTGTCAGGACGCTTGCGGCCGTCCAGCTCCAATCGACTCAGAATGATGTCGAGGGAGTCGAAGAGGTCGATAGGAGAGGAGGGGCCGGACTTGGTGCTGTACTCGTCTGAGGAGGGGTGGAAGGAGGGGGAGGAGGAGGACCAGGTCGAGCCCAAGGCCTACCTCACTAACCAGCTCAGAACCATAAGAAAGAAGCAAGTGCCTGGCCTGCTGACCAACAGCTCCTTCGTCTTGGCGCCAACTGAACCCTCCCGCCCTCCCTCCGCTGCCCTGTCCCGGCTGCCTTCCAGACCCTCCACAGCTTCACTGCTCAAGAAGACGCTGGCTCAGCTCCAGGCCAAGCCGGATTGGGTGGCTGCCCGCAAGCGCGAGCCCAAAGAAGCCCCACTGCCGGACTACATTGTGAGGAAGCAAAGCACGGGAGTCATTCAGAAGAGTCAGACTATGGCCAGTTTAGGGAAAACGAAGGAAATTCTGCCTCCACTGCCCCCAGCAGATAACCCGAAACGCTCTCCCTACCTGATTGACCCTGAAAACTCCTATATGTATCCTCAGCGGAATGACAATTCTCCTCTTCGCACTCGCAAGAAAACCCCAATTCGGCGTCAGTCTCGAGACAAAAGTCCCGGCTACTCCCTCACTCAGTCTATGCAGGACCTGTTGGCTGAGGCAAGGGAGGAGTTCAGGCATGTAGACCGCGGGGATCTACGCTTCCTGCCGATAGAGATGTATGACCCGCTGCTCAATATGGAAGATGCAGGGGAGCTTTTCAGGGAAATGGCAGCAGGCATGAAGCAAGTGGTGGGGTATTCGAAGTGGTTCTTTCCTGATGGGACGTTCGAGTGGAAGGAGTGCACAGTGGCCAAATACTTAGAAGAAGTCGACCGGTTTGAAATCATCTGGCCGTCAGGAAAAAGCAAAAACGTGTCCCGCCTCAACCTTCGCTTCCAAGAAGAAGACAAAAAGGCCTTCGAACTCCGCATCGAAGAAGCGAAATTAAACCGGGATAAGGCGGAAGTCGCCCTTCGATACACTTATCAGATAGAGCACATGAACTCCCCGACACCGACACTTAGTGTGGCTTGCATCAGTGGCATCATCTTTTTCCTCAATGGTGGCGGAGTCCTTGTCACTAAGCACAACTTCAGAAATCCTTTACTGGTTTTCAAACTTCCGCCTTCTGCAATACATAACCCGAAAAAACATTTGTGGAAAAGGACAATTACTCACTTTCTTGTAGAGACACAGACTTACCGAGCTATGGGGATTAAGAGTCTTGCGGACTATAAGGAGCACTTCTACTCAGGTATGCAGACTATGGTGCTGAAGACGCATCTACTGGCGGAGCCTTTCGCCTTTTCGCCTTCGAAGGTGAAGAGTCTGATGAGTGAAGTGGAAGCTGCGTTCGTGCAGTGTATACATCAAATTGAGTTTGAGTCGGACATTCCCTACAATGAGAGCAAACAAGAGACTTTTGCAGGAGTGCTGACTCCGGATAAATTCATAAAGCCGAGTGAGTTGCCGGGCCTGCAGGCTAAGGATGTGGGAGTGGTGGAGAAGCTGCCCTACAACTTTTACTCCCTGCTGCAGGAAATGTCCATCACCCTGCACCAAGCCTGGCCCGAGCACCTCCTAATCCTCACCAAGCTAAACAAGTCCGTGATGGAATTCGACGAAATTTCCCTCTTCATCACCGAGTACATTCGCCCTTTAGACAAGGACAAACTCATCCGACTCAACAAAGTCGAAGCCATCAACTCCGTCCGCGAGCTAAGAAACATAATGTTCGACACTCAGTACGACCTGCAAGACATCATAAATAAAGCCAATACAGCTCGGAATGAGCGGAACAAACAGCGGCTGAAGGAGCGGGCGTACACTAATCAGAAGATAGAGCTGGAGGAAACTCTGCCGCTGGACCTGGTGGCGAGGTTGAAGAGGTTGATGCGACTGTGCAATCACTCTATTGAGAGAGGGATGAGGGAGTGTATGGAGCGCTCGCTGAGGCAGTTTAAAGAGCTGTTTCGCTATGTGCTTCAAGAAATAACTAATGTCCTGGGGAGACAGATGAACTTTTCTGAGCCGGTACCCGCCAAACAACTTCTCCTGCTCATGAAAAGCCAGATTCTGCACAAAAAGACAAAGCGGAGTCCGCTCATTATTTGCGAGTTGAAGACATCTGTAAGCAAAAAGGATGGGAAATTCACACTCGAGCCAGCACCAATAGACTGCGTGGCAGAGCTGCTAGAGGCAGTCCGAGGGGCAGTCACTGAGCTGAAGACCATCCCTTGTCTGGAAGTGGCGGAACTCGGGCCTGTGCGAGAGGAGGGCACTTTGCACGTAGTAGCCGATGAGGACGAATTCGTAGTGAACCTGATGTCGGAAATCGAAAATGTGCTGAAGCAGGTCTGCAACGTGCCTAAAGGCCTGCTTGTGCTGCTGGAAGACTTGGAGTATGTTATTACTTTGGACCCTGCGAGGGTGGACAAAGCCTTAAGACATGAATTCGAACTAACAAATGCAATCACTCAGCTCGCCAAATACCGCACTTCCCGCACCAAAATCGAGAAATACCTCTTCCACTCTGAAAAGCAACTCGCAGGAGTGTTCCAAATAAAGACAAACAAGGTGAAAACGCAGCTCCTGGAGACTTTGGAGAATTGCAGACAGTGCATTATCAAGATCATCATGGAAAGACTGGAAAGTGACTTGGCTGCTGTGTTCAAGCAGGATGAGGAAATCATGGAAGTGATAGGACACGACCCAGCCAACTTGGAGCAACTAGACGAGCAAAAGACGTTTTTGGCGGCTCATTTAGGGGAAAGACAGACCTTTATTGGCGAAACCATCGGGACGGTATTCGACTACTTGGACGTGCTGCTAGACAACCAGTACGAAATCGACTTTTCCCTCTTCGAGCAGAGCTGGCAGGCATACGGCCTCCCCAAGAAGCTATACATAGCCAAACTACACTGTGACAGAGTAATTATGAGGTGCTCCAAGGTCTTCGCAGAAGAACTCGTCAAGTCCCAAATCGCCGTAATCAAGGAAATCGACTCCGTGCAGGACGAACTGCAGCTCCTGAAGAAGGAAAACGACATCACCAAAGTCGAAGACATGAGTTTCGCCTACGGAGTACTGAAGAAAAGAATCGAAGTTGCGAGCGAAGAAGCGAAATTGATCAATTTCCGCGAAGGACTAGTAGGCGCGAAGCATACAGATTTGCGAATATTGGAGCAAATCAAGAAAGATTTCAACCCTTACTGCAAGTTGTGGTTCTTCATCAGAGACTTCGAGCGACACCACCCCCGCTGGATGCGCGGACCCCTCGGCGAACTCGACCGAGACGCAATCACTGAGGAAATCAACGTCTACTCCACTGAACTCAGCCGCATGGAAAGAACTCAAATGAAGGACCAGCCCGCAGGCCTGGAACTGGTCCGCGCTCTAATGGCCAAAGTTAACGACTTCAAGCCTTACTTGCCTGTAATTCGCAACTTGCGGAACCCGGGGCTGAAGGAAAGACATTGGGAGGATTTAGTCACTCAGACGGGAATTCACCTGACGAAGTCGCTGGCTGTGCCTTTGGAAGAGCTAATAAGAGAGAATATTATGGACTTTGTGGAAGTTTTGGATGAAGTTTCCGAAAGAGCCTCGAAGGAGCAAGCCTTGGAAGCAGCCAAAATAAAGATGGAAAGGGAGTGGGACGACGTGGCGTTCACCATGGTGGCGTACAAGGAAACTGGGACCTTTATTTTGGTGAATAATGACCCGATTTGGGAACTGCTGGATGAGCATATTATGAAGACTATATCGATGTTCGGCTCGCCCTTTATTAAGTTCATGGAGAAGGACATGCAGACTTGGAAAAACGGACTGCTGAGGGTGCAAGACATCATTGATGAGTGGGAAAAGCTACAAAAAACCTGGCAATACCTGTACCCCATCTTCACCCAGGACGACATTTCCAAGCAACTTGCCATCGCATCCAGCAAATTCGCGCAAGTACACAGCATGTGGGAAAGCATAATGTTCAACACCAACAACAACAAGCACGTCCTGGAGGCCTGTCTCGGGTACCCGAAAATGCTGGATCAGCTCAGATACGGAAACGAAACGCTGGATATTATATTAAGGTCGCTGAATGATTACTTGAACTCGAAGAGGGAAATTTTCCCGAGGTTTTACTTTTTGGCGAATGAGGAACTGTTGGCGATTTTGAGCCAAAGTAAAGAAGTGGAGGCAGTGCAAAAGTTCATTGTGAAGTGTTTTGAGGGAATTTACCGACTCCGATTCGGGGAAAACAAGGAAATTCTGTCGATGCAGTCGATCGAGGAAGAGGTGATTCCCTTCGTAGAGCCAATAGAAACCCGGCTTCCAGGGCAAAAGGAGCATTTAAAGCCTGTCGAGGACTGGCTCAGTGAGGTCGAAAGGTCAATGAAACTTACACTGAAAAGGAGACTAGTGGACTGTTTGAACGACCATTCTGCCATAGATCGAGTGGAATGGCTGCTCAAGTGGCCGGCCCAATTAGTCCACACCGCGAATCTCGTGATTTGGACAAGTCGAGTGACCGCCGCTATAGCCGAGGGACCTGGCAGCCTGATTAAGCTGCTAGAAAGCGAAACCGAGAAGCTGAACGACGTAGTGGAGCTAGTGAGGAAGGACCTAGACGGGGGGAGTCGACTGACCTTGGGTACTTTGGTGGTGCTGGACGTGCATAATAAGGACGTTATTGACTCTCTTCGAAGGGAAAAGGTGAAAGATGTGAATGACTTCGATTGGATTGCTCAGCTTCGGTACTATATTGAGAAGGAAACTTGCTTCGTGAGAATGATAGACACAGAGCGGGAGTACGGCTACGAGTACCTCGGCAATCAAACCAGGTTGGTGATTACTCCACTGACAGACCGCTGCTACCGCACTCTAATGGGCGCTCTCCACCTTAACCTCGGCGGAGCCCCTGAAGGCCCTGCAGGCACTGGAAAAACCGAAACCACCAAAGACTTGGCTAAAAGTCTTGGGAAGAAGTGCGTGGTTTTCAACTGCTCGGATCAGCTGGACCACCGGTCGATGGGGAAGTTCTTCACAGGACTGTGCTGCTGTGGCGCTTGGGCCTGCTTCGACGAGTTCAACCGAATTGAGCTGGAAGTGCTGTCTGTGATTGCGGAACAAATCATGACGATTCAGAATGGAGTCCTGAGGAAGATGAAGAATTTCCCCTTTGAGTCGCTGGTGATTCCCTTGGACCCTACTTGTGCTATTTTCATCACTATGAACCCTGGCTATGCCGGCAGGTCTGAATTGCCTGATAACCTAAAAGCGCTCTTTCGGCCAGTCGCCATGATGATCCCCGACTACGCCCTAATCGCTGAAATTTCCCTCTACTCCTTCGGATTCAAGGAAGCCCGGACTCTGGCAATCAAGCTGATCACCAGTCTGCGGCTGGCCAGCGAACAGCTCAGCACTCAAAGTCACTACGACTACGGTATGCGCGCTGTCATCACCATCATCAAAGCAGCGGGCAACCTCAAGCGAGCCCACTCCAGCGAGGCTGAAGATGTCCTAGTCCTGCGCGCTATTAACCAAAGCAACTTGCCGAAGTTCACCTCTGATGACATTCCTCTGTTCAAAGGCATCACTCACGACCTGTTCCCGGAGTCGGTCATCACGGAAAGAGTCGAAGGCGCTTTGGCGGATGTACTGGATAAGTGCATAACGGAGTTGAATCTACTGCCGAAGGCGGAGTTCAAGAAGAAGGTGCTGCAGCTGTACGACACTGTGATGGTGAGACATGGACTGATGCTGGTAGGCAGTGCAATGGCGGGGAAGTCGACAGTCATCAACGTCCTTTGCGACTCTGTCAGTTACGTCAAGCGCAAAGGAATCCACTCTGAAACTCCTCCAGAAAGCGCCCACAAGTCTGAAGTCCGACAGTTCGTTGTCAACCCCAAGGCCATCACTCTTGACCAGCTATACGGATATACGGACCCGAACACGCATGACTGGGTGGACGGAGTGCTGTCGCATATCATCAGGAACTGTGCGGAAGAGAGGAATGACAACCTGCAATGGGTGGTGTTCGATGGACCAGTGGACGCGGTCTGGATCGAAAACATGAACACTGTATTGGATGATAACAAGAAACTGTGTCTCTCCAGCGGCGAAATCATCAAAATAACACCGACCATGACCCTAATGTTCGAAGTGGAAAACCTCAACCAAGCCTCCCCTGCCACCGTTAGCCGCTGCGGAATGGTCTACCTCGACCCAGACGAAGTCCTCGGTTTCGAAGTATTGGTTGAAAGGTGGCTCACCACTCTCCCAAAAGTCTACATGCAGCGTAGTTACCAAGAGTTCCTCAGGTCCGTGATCCAGTACTATGTAGGCAATATGTTGGCTTTCCTGCAGTCCAAGCCGGAGTTTCGCAGACTTTTCAGCTGTTCGAAGATGTGGTTGGTGAACAGTTTCCTGAACATGTTTGGGAGTTTAATGCTGCTGGATTACAGTAGAGAGGGCATAGACACAGAATTCATCGACCAAAAAGCCCGCAAAGACGCTGAAGAGATGAAAGTCCATATGGATAAAAACTCCGCCTCCGACAAATCTTCCACACGTAAGGAACTGAACTCCGTAAAGACCATCCGCACTATGAGAAAAGGACAACAGGCGCCGCCCTCAGAAAGTCTGCTGCATGACCAGCGGCCCAACTTGCTGTCTTTACTGCTGTTTACCAGTACTTGGATCTTTGGAGCGATTTCGGGGGAGGAGGAAAGAAAGATGTTTAGCGACTATTTGAGTGGGTTGTTGATGCAAAGCCAGGGACATGCGGAGGGAAATAGTACACTGGCTGCTGTCAGGGAACAGCTCAATTCTTGTCATGAACTCAGTGCACACTCGCTGTATTACGACTACACCGCCAAAGCCTGGCATCCCTGGAAAAACGACCTAGAGGAGCTGACGAAAGAGTCCACTTCCTCCGTGAAAAACATCATCGTCCCCACCGAAGATTCCCTCCGATACACCTTTTTAATCGAACTCTTCATCACCCGCGGCTTCAACTTGCTCCTCACCGGCCCTACAGGCACAGGGAAGTCCATCCTTATCAAGCGGTATTTGGCTGAAAAGCTGCCTCAAGGGAAGTTCAAAGTGGGCATGTCGGCTTTTAGTGCGCAGACTACTTGCAACCAGACGCAGGAACTCATAGAAATAAACCTGACGAAGAGAAGAAAGGGAGTGCTTGGGCCAGACCTAGGCAAAACCTGCATTATATTCATAGACGATTTGAATATGCCTATGAAGGAGAAGTATGGAGCACAGCCGCCCATAGAGATTCTAAGGCAGACCATTGATAGGAAGGAGTGGTACGATACCAAGAACTGCGAGTTGAAGAAGCTGGAAGATCTGCTGTTTATTGGAGCCATGGGACATCCAGGAGGAGGCAGAACCTACCTGTCTGAGCGGTTCATGCGACACTTCGCACTCATCAACCTGACAGAGTTCACACAAAGCACTTTAGAACACGTCTTCCGGACGATCCTCAGCCTGGGACTCTACGACTACAGCGTATCTGTGCTAAACGTAGTGGACACTCTGACTAGCGCCACTGTAGCAGTGTACCAAAAGGTGCTAACCACGCTGCCCCCCACTCCCGCCAAGAGCCACTACGCCTTCAACCTGCGAGACCTAGCCAACATCTTCAAAGGTCTGATTAGTGTGCCGAACTATAAGATGAACAGAGCAGAAATGACTTACAAGTTGTGGGTGCATGAGTGCTGTCGAGTCTTTGCGGACAGACTGGTGGATGACGGGGACAGGGAAGCGTTTCGCAGTATATTGCAGGAGCAGCTGAAGAAGTGGATTCACTTGGACTTGAGGGAGGTCACGGAGGGGAGGGAACTGCTCTTCTGCCACTTTGTGGATGAAAAGGTGTACCAGGAGTGCATAGATCTCGAGAAGCTGCGGGAAACGCTGGAAATCGCCCTGGAGGAGCACAACCTCCGAGCGGAAAAGAAGATGGACCTAGTGCTTTTCGACTTCGCCATACACCACATTTCCCGCATCAGTCGCATCCTATGCGCTTCCCCCGGCAACGCCCTTCTCATAGGAGTAGGCGGCAGTGGACGCCAATCCCTCACTCGATTAGCTGCATTTCTACAGAACTATGAAGTATTCCAGCTGGAAATGACCAAGAAATACGAAGTATTGGAGTGGAAAGAGGACCTGAAAGGCGTGCTGCAAAAGGCTGGCATAGAGTCTCGAATCATTGTTTTCATTTTGCGCGATTCGGACCTGAAATATGATGTTTTTCTGGAGCATATTAATAGTCTTCTGAACACGGGGGAAATCCCGAACATGCATGCGCCTGAAGAGAAGGAAATTATATTGGAAAACTTAAGGGACAAGCGAGGGTTTTCTATTAAAACGGAGGAGGAGAAGTGGGAAGGCTTCATAGAAAACTGCCGCTGCAATATCCACATGGCCATCTGCATGTCCCCAATCGGCACCGGCATCCGCGAGCGCCTGCGGCAATTCCCCTCCCTCGTGAACTGCTGCACCATCGACTGGTTCACAGCCTGGCCCCAAGAAGCCCTGCAAAGCGTCGCCAAGCGCTATATCATTGAACAAGGACTAGTGAGCCAGGACCAGCTAATAGACACTGCAGTGGATATATGTGTTTCTTTCCATTTATCAGTGTCGGAACTGACGAAACGGGTGTTGGCGGAAAAGCGGAGATACAGCTATGTGACTCCCACGAATTACTTGCAGCTGTTGCAAAGCTTTAAGGAAATTTTGGGCTTTAAGCAGGATACGACTGGGAAACTGAGGGAAAAGTACGCGACTGGAGTCAAGAAGCTTGACTTTACGCAGGAGTTTGTTATGCAGCTTCGGAATGAATTGCTGATTTCGAAGCCTATTTTGGAGGATAGGACCCGGAAAACGGAAGAAATCATGATGCATATCACAAAAGACACAGCAGAGGCAGATAAGACGAGGAACATAGTAGCTGCAGAGCAGCAAGAGTCCGCAAAGCAGGCAGAAACTGCGGAAATCATCAAAGCGGAGTGTCAGAAGGAGCTGGAACAGGCCATTCCCGAACTAGAAGCCGCCATTCAGTCCCTCAAAACCGTCAAAAAGCAGGACTTGGACCTAATAAAGTCCATGCAAAGGCCTCCAATGCCCATCCGCCTCGCTCTGGAAGGCGTGGCCATCATATACGGAGAAAAGCCTGTGCCCGTGCAAGACCCCAACGACCGCACCATCGTCACTCTCGACTACTTCCTCGCCGGCAAGAAGATGATGAACAACCCCAAGTTCCTCAAAAACCTGTCCAAATTCGACAAAAACAACATCACTGAGGAAATCATTGAGCAACTTGCGCCCTACATGGAAAACCCAATCTTCCAACCCTCTGTAGTGCGCAATGCCAGCAGTGCTGCGGAAGGCTTGTGCAAGTGGATTCGTGCAATGTACAACTTCTACATTGTAAACCAGCGAGTGATCCCGAAGCAAGAGGCCTTGGAGAAGGCGAAGTCGGAGCTGTCGGAGAAGTTCAAGCTGCTGCAGACAAAGCAGATGGAGTTGGAGCATGTGGAGATGAAGATACAGGAACTTAAGAAGAGGTTTGATGAGGAGAACTTTGAGAAGCAGAAACTCATGGCGGAAATTCAGATTTGTGAGATAAAGCTGGAAAGAGCGCTGAGACTGACGGAGAAGTTGAGTGGGGAGCGCAAGCGCTGGGAAGAGCAAGTGGCCCAGCTGGACATCGACATGGTTAACCTACTGGGCGACATCCTGCTAAGTGCAGGAGTGGTGTCTTACATGGGTCCTTTCTTCGGCAGCTACCGAGAAGCCACAGTTGCTAATCAGTGGATTCCGAAAATAAACTCCCTGAAGCGGATTCCCTGCTCTCAACTCTTCACGCTAAAAGCCATCCTGGGAGACCCGCTTTTGATACAGAAATGGATCATGAATGGTCTGCCTTCTGATAAGGTTTCCGTCGATAATGCGATCATCATTACCCGTTCTTCTCGCTGGCCACTCATTATTGACCCGCAGAAGCAGGCCAATAAGTGGCTGAAAAAGATGATTCCCGCCAGTGACCAGCGAATGGTAGTGGCGAAACAACAGAGTGAAGACTTCCTCAACATCTTGGAAAATGCGATATTCGTGGGGAACGTAATGCTGCTCGAGGGAGTCGGCGAGGTCGTAGACCCCCGCTTAGACCCAGTCCTCCTGAAGCAAATCGTGGAAAAGGAAGGTGTGAAAGTGATAAAACTGGGAGATATGTTTAAACAGTACGATGAGAGATTTGCCTTTTACATGACTTCCACCCTGCCCAACCCTCACTACACTCCTGAGATTTCCACCAAAGTCACAATCCTCAACTTCACTATCACCGAGGAAGGCTTGGCTGAGCAACTTCTCGCTATTGTCTGCACCAATGAAATCCGCAAGGAGACGGAAGAGCGCATCCGCCTGGTCAGCCAAACCTCCCAGTATCAAAAGAAAATGCAGGAGTTCGAGGACAAGATACTGGAAATGCTGAAATCAGCAGGTCCTGACATGCTTGAAGATGAGCAGTTGATCAACTCGCTGACTGAGTCCAAGCGAATGTCAGAGGAAGTCGAGAAAAAGCTGCAGACTGCGAGAATCACTGAGCAGCGTATATTGGAGCTGCAGGAGCACTATATCCCCATAGCGAAGAAAGGCGCAGTGCTTTATTTCTGTGTAGTCGACCTGAGCAACTTGGAGCCTATGTACCAGTACTCTATCGAGTGGTTTTATATGCTTTTCCAGAGAGGCATCGACCAAGCGGAAAAATGCAGAGAATTGGCTGACCGAATTACTAAACTCATTCTGAAATTTAGGGAAATCTTGTTTCAAAACACCTGCTTGTCACTGTTCGAAAAGGACAAACTGCTGTTCAGCTTTATGATGGCAATGCGTGTGCAGTACGAGGACGGCGTGAATCCCAACGAATGGCGCTTTTTGCTGACTGGAATCTCAGGAGTGTCTGATGACCTGAGCCAAGCCAAGGACAGTAACCCTCTGCCGTACATAATCGAGCCTCAAATGTGGACGAATGTATGTGAATTGGCGCACTTGCCAGGCTTCGAAAGCCTGCCTACGCAAATTAGTGACGACCCAGTGCAGTGGGAAAACTTCATAGTGTCTGCGAATCTGAGTGTGTTGGAGGTGGAAGGCTTTGAAATGGTGCAGGCCAAGGTGCCCACTCCCTTCAGCAGTCCTGAAAAATACAGCTATCTGCAGGTGCTGCTGATCATTCGAGCCGTCAAGATGGAAATCTTGGTTCCCGCCTTCCGCTCTTTCGTCAAAAGCAGCATAGGCGAGGACTATATCTACGCGCCTTTGTTCGACCTGCAAAAAGCCTATAACGAGTCCACGACCGAAACTCCTTTGATCTTCGTCCTAAGTCCAGGCAACGACCCTCAATCCAGCCTCAAGAAGTTCGCAGAAGAGAGTAAACGTGCTCTCTACCCAATCTCTCTGGGCAAAGACCAGGGCGAAAGAGCTGCTCGCACTGTCAGGACAGCGCTGCAGGGAGGCAGCTGGGTGCTACTGCAGAACTGCCACTTGGCGAGTAGTTGGATGCCTGAGTTGGAAATCATTGTTGAAAGGATCGGTTCGGAGTTGGAGTCCAAAAACCCGACTGAAATCATTAATAAGGAGTTTAGACTGTGGCTGACGAGCATGCCTTCACCTCATTTCCCTATTAGTATACTGCAAAACGGAGTGAAAATGACTAGTGAGCAGCCTAAAGGTCTCAAAAGCAACATGCTGAGCATATACACCTCCATCCTCAACTCCAAGGAAGACATGCACCGCTTCAGCACCGGCAACCGGACTGAAGAGTGGCACAAAATGCTGTTCGGCCTGAGTTTCTTCCACTCCATAGTCCGGGAAAGGCGGAAATTCGGTCCTTTGGGCTGGAACGTCTACTACGAGTTCAGTGACAGCGACTATAGAGTCTCGCTCCGACAGCTGAAACTGATGCTGGATTCTTACTCGAAGATTCCCTACAAGGCTCTGAACTACTTGATTGGGGAGTGCAACTATGGAGGCAGAGTCACTGATGACTTGGATCGGAGGATTTTAATGCACACTTTGTCTGACTTCGTTGTGGACAATATCCTTTACGACCACTACCGATTCTGCAAATTGCCCAATTACTTCGCACCGCAGGAAAGTCTGGAAGTGACGGATTATATCCGATTTATAGAGAAATTACCCACTGTGGACAGTCCGGAAGTGTTCGGCTTGCATGAAAACGCGAACATTACCTGTGCTCGCATGGAGGCTGGCGACATGCTGAACCGCATACTGAACCAGCAGCCCCGGGCCTCTGCCTCTCAGGGCGCAGAGAAGGAAAAGGCGGAAATCCACATCCTCACTGAGGAAATCCTGAAGCTGCTGCCGAGAGAGTATGACATTCCGGTAATCATGAAGGACTACCCTGTGAAGTATGAAGAGTCAATGAATACTGTGCTGATGCAGGAACTGGGGCGGTTCAATACACTCACAAAGGTAGTGAAGCAGTCCTTAGCGGACATCAACGACGCAATGATTGGGAAGGTGATTATCACTGCGGAGCTGGAAAAGGTGGTATCGCGCCTGCTGAACAACCAAGTGCCGGAGAGCTGGGCCCGCTACAGCTACCCCTCCCGCAAGCCGTTAATGTCCTGGGTCCGCAACCTTAACGTCCGCTTGGCCTTTTTCCAGGACTGGATCGACCGTGGTCCGCCTACTGTCTATTGGATTTCCGGCTTCTTCTTCACACAGGCGTTCTTGACAGGGACAATCCAGAACCACGCGCGCAAGCATAGGCTGCCCATTGACACACTGGAGTTTGAGTTTCAGGTGATGGACAATGTCGCGACGGAAGAGGGGGGCGGGTACAGGAGTGTGCAGACGCCTACTGACGGCTGCTATATACATGGACTGTTTTTGGAGGGAGCGCGGTGGAATCGGACGAAAGGAGTGATAAGGGAAAGCAAGCCCAGGGAACTCTTCACCGAATTCCCAGTAATTTGGCTCAAGCCTGTGCAGAAAGGGTCTGAAACAGCCCGGCAAGAGCGCGAAAAGTCTCTTTACGCCTGTCCTGTCTACAAGACCACTCAGCGCGCTGGCACCCTGTCAACCACCGGCCACTCTACCAACTACGTCCTCACAATCAAAATTCCCAGCCAAGAGAGTGAAAAGCACTGGGTACGGCGCGGAGTAGCGCTGCTCACCCAGCTAGACGACTAGTAATTGATATGGTGGAGGTTGTGGATGTAGTCAGAGGCCTCGCTGTGGAGGGGTCTTTCCCTGCGCACAGCACAGTGCAGGACTTGGTCAGGCAGCTGGCCTCTCGCCTGCACACAAGCGAGGAGTCACTGTTTCTGATGAGTGAAGCAGGGGAGATTTTGGGGAAGACGGAAGTGGTGCCAGGGTGCTGTTTCCTGTACCGCAGGGAAGAGGTGTTTTTGGACGATAAGGACTTAGTGCCTATTGGAGACTGGAAAGGCTTCAAGCGGTACCCGCCTGGAGATTGGTACGCAGAGGGGTTCGACTACAGCATCTACCACGACTTCAACGAGCCCTATTACGCACCTATTCCCGGAGTGGAAAAGCGGCTTTTCAACTGTCAAGAGACCGCCAAGATGCTCTACGCCGTCTACAAGATGCACCTCGACCGCTACAAAGCCTTGGAGTACGCCACCTTGTCTCGAGCCAGAGCCGCCACTGCCTTGCTTAAGTACTCAGGAAGGTACCTGAAGTCGATGGAAGCCGCGCATGAAAACATGCATATTGACTCACTTCCTCATACTACTTTGGCTGCTTATAAGGACAAAGTGAAGGCTTGGGCCCTACGGTCTGACCTCACTGGTACTCAAAGGGAAGTTTCGCAGTTCCTGCTGAAGGCGGACTTTGGGAAGGTTTATGACGAACGCAAAAGCAAGCTGGAGGAGAAAATCGGCAAAGCGCAGAATTTGATAGTCAAACTTCGGGACTTAATTGGAAAGACAAAGAATACTGTGAGGGCCCGTAGAAGCACCGTTTTCACCTACTTCGAAAGCCGCAGCCAGAGCGACGCCCTCACCCGAGAGCCCTACTTAGCCGTGACCCTAGCGACTGCCCGCACCGAATACACCCGCTTTCGAGACCTCCTCGCAAAGCTACTGGGCTCCCACGCCTCCCGCCCCACCCTCATCAGCATAGCAGAAACCCTCGCTACCGCCTTCGACGTGAAGGACTTGGAGCAGGAAGTGGCCACTGCCCACAGCTGCATCGATCCTTTGAAAGACCTAGTGAGAGGCGCAGTGGACGAAAACGACCGAATTCGCCTGGCGCTCAGCCAAGCTATGGACCACGCTACTCTGGCAGTCTCCAAACTCAAAATAAAGCTGCTGAAAAGACAGGACAAGATGCGACAGATGATGTCTGATTTCGAGAAATACAAGAAATTCATATCGATTCCGGACCTGTTGGTGGAACTTTCAGCTGCTTTGGACCGGGAAAAGGGCAGGACTGCGGCTCAAGCGGCTGCCATTGAAGCCTCTGAACACCTTATTCTAGCAAAAATCAGGACTGAACGGGAACTTCGCCAGCAGTTCGAAGAGACCTACGGCTCTTTCATCTTTCCCAGTCTAGTCCCAGCCCCCCAAAGCAGTTCCCCAGTACTGGCTCGAACCGCCAGCAGTGCCCTCTGCTCCACTGCCGCTTTCACCCAGTCCAAAGGCAAAATCTCCCTCGAAATCGAATCCTTGGAGAGCAATCTCCTCTCTCTGAGCCAAGAACTGCTGCACAGCAAGGAAACCTACGAGCAAATGCAGAAAGACAGACTGAGCTTCATACAACTGCATCACTTTTCGGCCCGGGGACCCAGGTCGAAAGCGCTTTCGAGGGAAGTGTCAGGCCTGCAGATGGAGTTTCTCGAGGAGGCGTCGAAGTTAATGCAGTGTCTGTAGCTCTTTTAGGTAGGGTAAGCACGAAGGGAATAGACGGCTTTTCCTGGACTTTAGCAGAAATCCAGTTTTAGAGTCGATTGTTTGGTTATTCGCTACTAGAATTGGAATGAGTGAGAACTAAGGAAGCGCTTAGTGCTGTCAAAGTCTCCATATAGGGCTGAGTTAAGTACCTAATCGTCAGTTTTGTTGTGGTTGGCTGACTTCCCTCTCAGTCCACCTCCTCCAAACGACACAAATAACCCAAGCAAAGACCTACTCACACGTCCCAAAGTCCATCGCAAAGCCCACTTCTCTTGTGTGCATATATATACATTTCCATGGAAGACATACACAGAGCCTGTCGTCTCGGCGACCTGCAGCAAATCCAGTCCGCTATCCTGCGGAGTCCGGCCTGCCTCGACTTCCCCGACCCGCAGCTGGGCTGGACTCCGCTCTATCGCTGCATTGTGTGTGGACACGAAGCAGCCGTCCAGCTCCTACTGGTCCAAGGCGCAGACCCCAACCTGCAGAACCAAATCGGCGAAAGCGCCCTGCACCAAGCCGCAGAAAGCGCAAGTCGCAGGGTAGTCCAGCTGCTCCTCGAAGCCCGTGCCAACCCCAACTTACCCCAGAACGGTGAATTCTAAGTAGATGGGGAGACTCCGCTCCACAGAGCCTGTCGACGGGGAGACATTGCGGTTGTGCAGCTGTTGCTGGACTACGGGGCAGAGCTGGAAGTCAGGAATAAGACGTTTGGCTGGACGCCGCTGCATTACTGCGCGGAGTCGGGAGCTACGGACGTGTGGGAACTACTGGTTTCCAAGGGCGCCTCTGAGACAGGGGAGAGCAAGGTCACCCCAGTGCTTTCCCTGTCAAGCCGCTCCACCCAGATCTCAGCTCTGAAGAGCTCTCCTGAAGACGAGTCCTTCGTCCTCACGCCCAGAACCCACTCCTCTTCAGGTGACCAGTCCCGGCCTAGAAGCCGCAAGGGCTCTCCCCCGCTTGTGCCCAGACTCAAGCTGAACCAGGAAGTGCGCAAGCTCCCGGAAGCGAAGGTGCCAGAGCTCTCTTTCAGCTTCAGAGACGCGGGGGGCAAGCGTGCGAGACTGGAGCGCTGGCTCAGACACTCTGGACTCGAGACTCTTACTGACGTGCTGATGGAAAGTGGCTACGACGACCTCGAGCAACTCCTCGCGCAGTCCAAACGCATGCCCATTCAGATCGAAGAACTGCAGAGAATCGGGATACAGCGCAGAGGACATGCTGTGAGACTACTGGCGGCACTGGAACTGGAAGCTAGGGGAGATGTGCAGACTGCTGCTAGTAGCTGGGAGTGCTGTGAGGCTTTGGACTCCGCGGCAGGCTTCAGTCCCTTGCCGTCGTTGAATGTGTGGTTGCAGAATTTGGGCTTGCCTCACCTGCACCCGGACTTCCTCAAGGCTGGGTATGAAGACGTAGAAGGCCTAGTGCAAGTGATGCGTTCCTCCTACGCCCTCACCGAAACCAGCCTCGAGAGTGAACTCGGCGTCCTGAAGCCAGGCCACAGACACCGCATACTGAGCAAACTGCGAGAGGACAGCATTGGCAGTCCGAGGCCCGACTCCGCCTCCTGCGAGCTGTGCCACCTAATGTAATAAATGCTGTTCGAAGCCGAGGTGAAGGGCAACCAGTGTCTCTTCACCCTCTTCGTGCTGAGCAATCTCTGTCTTGGACTGGTGGGCTGCGGGACCACGTTTGCAGGCTACTATGTGACTAGGGAGAACAATGCGTTCCGCTGGGACAGTGGCAGCTTTGTAGTCTTCGGAGTGGTGCTGGTCTTTCTGGCCTTCCTAGGCTTCTGTTCTCGCAGAAGTTCAGGTGCTCTTTTATGCTACATACTGAGTTCCCTGGTGCTGCTGGGCGGACAAGTAGGGTTCACGTTAGCCATCATTGCGACTCCCGACTACGTGAACCTACTGGGCACTACGCAAGCCAACATAGTGCGGTACAGCCTGCTAGGCGCCTGCGGACTCATCTTCCTGTGCATGGTCATCGCCTGGTGCTACCGCCGCACTCTCCAATCCGCCCGCAAAGACTTCGAAAACCCCAACATCAAGGGCTACAACCCCTTAAACAGAGACAAAGAAGACGACCAGGACCCATTCGGCAGTAAGCTGGGTGTTGACGCAGTCCTAAGGCTTAAATAGTGGTTAATATGAAGCTCCACAGTCCGCTCGGCAACCCGCAGGCTACCAAGATCCTGGTGGTGGCGAAGCTCTGCGGAGCGGAGGTGGAGTTTCCGCCCTTTGACCCTGCGATTCTCAAGTCTAAGGACTTTGGCGCTAAGTCGCCTCTGAAAAAGCTGCCGTTGCTAGAGACACCCACTGGTGCCATTGCCGAGGCAGACGCAGCGATGCGGTACCTGGCTCGCAGCCACAGCCACTCGCTGTACAACGGAAGCGCAGAGGAGCTGGCGGAAGTGGACACCTGGCTGGACATCTGCAAGAGCGAGTTGGAACATGGAATTGGCATGTGGGTGGGCGCAGTCCTGGGCCACGCCTACAACCCTCAAGACCTTGCACACGCTACTGGCGAGGTCAAGAAGGTCCTGTTCGCCCTGGAAGCTCGTCTCAAGGTGAAGCACTTCATCGCTCTAGAACACCTCACTTTGGCGGACATCGCCTTCGCAACTACTCTCCAGCACGCTTACCGCCTGGTCTTCGACGAGAAGTTCCGCAAGCCTTTGGCTCACGTCAACGCCTGGTTCACCACTGTCACCAACCTACCTGAATTCACTGCAGTGGCTGGCAAACAACACCTCTGCGTCGCTGAGCTCAAGCCTCTGGCTCCTGCTGCCCCTGCAGAGGAGGCCAAGAAGCCTGCCAAGAAGGAAGAAAGCAAGAAAGAAGAGACCAAGTCCAAGCCCAAGCCGAAGGATGACGACGAGGACGAGGATGAACACCAGGAAAAGAAAGCTCCAAATCCGTTGGATCTACTGCCGCCCTCCACTTTCGTGCTGGACGACTGGAAGCGTCTCTACGCCAACACCAAGAACAAGCACGAAGTCATCGCTACGTTCTGGGAGAAATACGAAGACAACGGCTGGTCCATCTGGACTCTCAAGTACCAAAAGGCAGAAGGCGAAGGGGAAGTGCTGTACATGACCAACAACCTTTTATCAGGGTTCATACAGAGACTTGACCATTTCCGTCGCTACAGCTTCGGATCTTTCGGTGTGTACGGAGACGAGCCTAGTTTGGAAATCCAGGGAGTACTGATGTGGCGGGGACACGAGTTGACGCAGGAGTTGAAAGACCACCCCAGCTTCGAGTACTACGAACGCACCCGCGTGGACCCAGCCAACGCAGAGCACAGAGCCGTGGTGGAGGAGTTCTGGTGCAACAACCAGGAAAACGAGTTGGTGCAGGGACGCAAGGTGCGGGAGTGGCGGTCCTTCCTTTAGGTAGCTAACACGCTCGAACCAAGTAGGAGGAGTAGTAGTCTCCAGGTAGGTATGCATTGCCTCCACTATAGACCTTTGCTTGGTAATTATGGAGGCCGGGGCGGACCATATGGGACTGGCCACGGATAAGTCCTTTACGAAGCTGTTGGAGGCCGGAGGTGAGCAGTAGGCAGAAGCAGTGCGCTTCAGCACCAAATTGATTAAGTTCAATGAGTACTCCAAGGCCCAAGAGCGCACCTTCGCAATAACCTCAAAAGCCATCTACAACCTCAAGTCCAAAAGTAGCAGTTACACAGAAATGCAGCGTCGTGTGGACCTTTCAAAGGTAATAGGCGTGAGTTACAGTCGGTCCAGCGATGAATTCGTACTGCACGTCCCTAATGAATACGACTACCGCTTCGCCTCTCCCCTCAAGCCTGCAGTAGTCGCCGAACTGCGCAATTCCCATGACGCTAGTCTCGCCCCGGGGGCTCATACTCTGTACCTATGGGAATTCAATGAAGTGACCTTGGGTGCGTACGTGACTACCAAGGCAGACAAGAAGAAAAACATCTCTCGCATTCCACATGTCAGCAAAGCCATTAACTACCAGTCTCCCGCTGCAGGGTCCACTGAGGAAGCCAAAGGGCGCGGCCAAAGGTCTCGAACCTTGTTCGCTGCCAATGAAGCCGCGGCTGCCACTGTCACTTTGGAAGACTTCGCAATGGTGAAAGTTCTGGGTCGTGGCAGCTTCGGGAAAGTGATGCTGGTGCGGAAGAAAGACACTGGGGAATACTTCGCTATGAAGAGTCTGCGGAAAGATGCTTTGTTAGAGAGAGATCAGGTGGAGCACACTCGCACAGAGCGCACTATCATGCAGCACATCAACCATCCGTACCTAGTCCGACTGGAGTTCGCCTTCTCCTCTGAGGACAAAATCTTCTTCGTCATGGGTTTCATGAAGGGCGGGGAGCTCTTTTTCCACCTCAAAGAAGCCAAGAAGTTTCCAGAAAACCAAGCCCGCTTCTACTCAGCTCAAATCGCCCTGGGTCTCAGCCACCTCCACGAGAAGAACATAGTCTACAGGGACTTGAAGCCAGAAAACGTCCTCATGGACGAGTTCGGCAATGTGCACTTGACTGACTTCGGCATGGCCAAACTGCTGCCACCGAACTCCACCACTATGTCCTTCGTAGGCACTCCAGAGTACTTGGCGCCTGAGATCATCACAGGGCGGGGACACGGACTGACTGCAGACTGGTGGAGTTTCGGCATTCTCGTCTATGAGATGATGGTGGGAATTCCGCCCTTCTACAACCAGAACGTGCAGTTGATGTATGAGTTAATTCAACACGGAGACTTGAAGTTTCCGCAGAGGAACCCACTCTCTGCGCCCGCTGTGGACCTGATCCAGCGGCTGCTAGAGAGGAACCCGGACAGGAGACTGGGAGCGAGAGGGGCGGCAGAGGTCCTGCAGCATGTGTTCTTTGCAGGGATCAACTGGGAGGACTTGCTGGCCAAGCGGGTGCAGGCGCCTTTTGTGCCCACAGTGGCGAATGAAAGCAGCACTGAGAACTTCGAAAGTGAGTTCACGGAAGAAGAACCCATCAACTCCATGGTGCCGGAGCACAAACTGCGCTACGTCCGCCAGCACCAGGACGCCTTTAGTGACTTCTAAGCTAGCTTCAGCCTACACCCGTCCTTTCACATATTCAGACCTACACACTAGGTCGCCTGGCTGCTATCCGCCCATGCTGAATAATAGGCCGAGACGTCCTTTTCTTTTTGCGCTTGGGTAGGGACAGGGCAGGCGTGTAAGCCGGGTACTTGTCTTCCAGCGAGGATAGTGCCTTTCTGTCAATTTGGAACTGCAGCACTTTCACAAGTCCCATTTGCCGCCTGCGCAGGTGGCGACTGTGGTCCACAGAGACCTGCAGTTGCCCCAGCATGTCCTTCATAGCCTTCAGCTTGGCTTCGAGGTCGATTCGGTGGTTGACTCGATTGTCCAGTTTTGTATTTTCCCGAGAAAGTCGCTCTTGAGTGCGTTTTTCCTCCATGATTTGCCACTTTAGTCGTTCCAACTCAGCCACACTGTAGTCATTCGGGTCCGAGTCCGAAGGTTTGGGGAGCGGTAGTACTGGGTGGTGGGTTTTTATCAGCGGTTTCTGCGCAACTCCCAAGTCTTCCAGACTCAGCGGCAGAGCGAAGGCTTCCATATGGTCAGAAAGGCAGTCATCAGGACTACGAGACTGCAGTCGAGCCTGCAACTCCTGCATGTGTAGTTGCACTTTCCCTAACTCTACCTCTAGTCCCGCTGTCGCATGCTCCACATAGGGCTCCAAAGGCTGCAGTTCAAACCTGTCGTCTCGCATCGACTCCTCGAACCTGTCTTCAGCCACTGCCAGTCTTTCTGTCTGCACGGAGGACCCGAGGTAGGCGGCGATGTCAGGTCGGTCTGTGTCTTCGAACTGGCTCCTTGGGCTGGACAGTCGAGCGAGGCGGACGCCTTGTTCCCTGGGCAGCTCTTCCTCATCAGGCTCGTTGAGTAGGTCTCTGCCGCGGTCGAGGATCTCCAGCAGGCGCAGGGTTTGGTCTGAAAGCGCCATAATGGATAGACAGTACTTGAGACAGACGAAGTCCAGTCTGGCTCGGTCCAAGGAGCCGCACAACTTGAGGGAGCGGCTGCAGACGCTTTCAGCCACGGTGTCTGAACTCAAAAACGACGTAAGGCAAGAATTAACCGTGGCCGAAAGCCTGGAGCGCGTCGAAAAGCAAGTAATTCAAACTCAGAACCACCAGACTCTCGCCTCACAAGTACAAGCTCTGCGCCGAGCCTTCAGCGAGCTAGCCGACGCAGTGGCCGACGAAGTCGAACACCTGCAAGAAGACACGAAATCCGAACTACGCAGGGAAATCAGAGGCGTGGCTGTGCGAGTGGAGGCACTCACTGACCAGAGTCAGACCTGTGTGCGGGCAGTGAGTGAACTGAATGTGGCCACTACTGGGGAAATCAGGAGAGTGGCTGAGGCAGTGGTGGAGGTCCAGAGGAGCCAGGACAGTCTGCATGCGGAGGTGGCGGAGTTGAAGGAAACGCTGTTGAAGGCGCAGGACGACAACAAGCAAGTGTTTGAGCAGATGAGGTCGATACTGCACAATAACATCACACATGTGGCTAGTCTGCAGAAGGGTATGAAGAGAAGTAATGAGGAGGTGAAAGGAGTGTTGGAGCAGCTGGACAGAGGCAGCAGAGTGGCGGAGGAGGGCAAAAGAGGGCGGGAGGAACTGGAGGCTAAGTTGACTGCTGCAGTGCGAGTTCTCGAGGAAAAACTGTTGGATTTGACGGTGCAGACGAAGAGTCTGGCGGCTGCCAGCAGTGTGCAGGACCGCAGCCACACCTCCGCAGCCCAGCTCTCCGCCCGACTGCAGGAAATGGCAGAGTCCACACAGCAGCGGTTTGACCGGCTCCACTCCTACATAGACGAGAAAAACCGCGACCTAGAGCACCACATCGAGACCCTGAAGTCTGAATTAGACATTGACTTGAAGCCTCCAGGCAGTGTGCAGAGTGAAGACAGAGAGTTCCGCCAGCGAATTGAGTACCTGGAGTCCATGCTGCAGACCCAGCGGCGGGAAATATTCGCTTCGCTCACTACTTTGGAACAGAACTCCACTAAGAAGCATGACTCCGTCATCAAGGCGGTCTATCAGATTGCGAGGGAACTTAACTTGCAGAACCCGCTGGCGGCCTTCTAGGCTATTTAAGCAGTAGTATGGAGCTAACTGCACATATGAGAGAGGCCTATGTTAGTCTAGAACTGACTGCCAGGGACTGGGGGAGAGCCTCGGACGCTTGGTAGTGTCTGGCGTTTGCAGGGAGTCAGAGGGGTGAATGGAGGGAATGAGGGCAGTGGGGCGGGAAAAGAAGTCACAGAGGGCGCGGAGTTGGGCGTTGTAGTGAGACTTCAGTACTGAGACTTCCCACATGTTGCTTTCTATCGCATGTGTTTTGAAGGGATTTGTGATCTGCGGTTCGAACGGGTCCTCCTCCAGCGTCCTCTGCGTCATTCCTGCGAGTCCGGAGTGCGCCTTCAGCATCTCTAGCGCAAACGCTAGCGCCCACCTGCCCAGTTCAGAGCCCCCCAGTAGCGCAGCTTCCAGTCCCGCCTATTTAGTCCTTACCTTCATGAAACTCGCTGGTAGTGAGGCTGGCAGTGAGGGCGAGCCCAGTGCCCTTTCCAGTAATAGCCGCAGTTGGTCTCGAGGACAGGAGCCGGAGGCGATTTCCTTGCGGAAAAGGGCGTATAGGCGAGGGTAGAACCGCTTGCATTCGAGTCCGTGGCGAGAGATGAGGTACAGGAGCGGGGGCAGGCTGAGGATGCAGAGGGAGCGGTCTGACCCTGAGAAAAGGGACTGCGGAGACAATACCAGTAGAAAGTCGCTGAAGAGGAGCGGGTTGGAGACGCGAGTGAGGACCTTTTCTAGGTCTTCCAACACTTCCTCAACTACAGCTCTGGGCAGCTGCTTCCCTACGAAGGCCACCCAAGCCTTGCCCAGCTCCTCCCCATACCTGCATTCGAACCCCTCCTCATCCACCTCTTTCCGTCCCCCTTCCAACAGTGGGTCGAAGTTGTCCATCCTGCTCACTCTCCCTCTTTTCCTGCTGGGCCCCACTGCCCTCACTAGTGTTTGGGCCTGGATCTGCTCAGCTGTAGGCCAGGTCCTCAACAAAGCGTAAAGACTGGGTTCATACTCACTAGTGTCAACGAGCTGATATAAGCCAGCAGTGAAGTCCAAAGCCAGGTCTTGGTACTGTGTCAAAAGCGCCTTCTTGCCCGACTCAAAGAGAGACGAAGAGGCCTGCCAGGCTGCTAGGACTGCAGTGAGGAGAGGCACAGGGGAGGAGGTGAGGACTGAGGCGAGTTGAAAGAGCTGGGAGCAGAGTTGCAGTCCTATCAGTTGGTGCTTCTGAGAGGCGGAGGGCAGCAGAGCCAGCAGCAGGTCTGGAAGACTGTGGAACACTGAGAGGAGGTACTGAGACACGGAGTCGCTGTGGCTCAGCTTGAAGGCGCCTAGGTCTGCATACTGCCGGAGGGAGGCAATGACGGAGTGCAGGGCCTGAAGTTTGCCCTTAGTCGGCTTGTCTGTCTGACTGCACTTCACGTTTAGGCTACTGAGCGTTTCCTCCAGCTTGCCTATATCCAGCGGCCTGCTCTCCCCCATATTTCCACCCCTGTACTTCCTCATACATCACTGAGTAGTGGCACTAGAAGGAAACCATTAAGAGAACGAAGGAGAGGAGACTAAGCGCGCTAGTGAGGAGGAGGACTGCCCAGGCAAGTAGTTGGCGAGAGGGCTGCAGGCGGATGTAGAAGAGACAAGGCAGTACGAAGCAAATCATGGGACTTGAGATAGACCCAAGGACTGAAATCACCACGCCAATGCCAGGGGCGAGATAGCCCAGTAGCAAGGAGGTCCCAACTAGTCCTATATTTCTCTCACCGCACACTATCGTCACATGCCATTTCAGCGGCGCGACTCCATCTTTCCAGATCAAGGAGTACAGTGCATCTCTGCACGGCTGCACAGTGAGCGGCATAGCACAAACAATAGGCACAGCTATCAACAAGTCGCACTGTCTGGCCTTTACCGCTATGATGGGTCCGTTCCCTTGTCCGTAGTGCGCTGAAAGTATCTGCGAAGGGAAATGGAAAGTACTGTATCGCTGGTCAAACGTCAAATAGCCGAAAGACCCAGTTAGCAGGTATAGCAACATCGATAGACAGAGGGCTGCGAGTAGAAAGGTCTGTCCCCTTCTCAGCGTCCTGTTCCTGAGTTCCTACATATCACTGACCTTATAGATGTAGAGGACGTTCTGTTGGCAGGTGTAGGCGAAGACTATGATGGGGATGGCCAGGGCAATGTTGAAGAGGCCGGGCTAGGTGGAGACTACCTTGGCCAGGGAAACTCGGGCAATGCGGGTACTGAGGGAAGAGCTGGACAGGGCGAAGGCCTGGGAAACAATCACGCAGGTGATGAAGACGGAGGAGCAGAAGCTCAGTACTGAGGAAAAGCGGAAGGAACTGACTTTCCTGGCTAAGGACAGGGGCAGAACCACAAGTACTGTAATGCACCCTCCCCATAGTAGTCCGTTGAGAGCCGCTTCGTTCTCCACCCCCATCAACTTGAGAGCGCCTGGAGGCAGTTCCTGTATCAAGACCATGTAGGCCACCAGTGTACCGTAGTTGTTGACTATCATGTTCACCGCTACGAACGTACCCATGTGCTTCCCATACGCCACCTCCCCGATTTCCTCATACGTAGGCTTCTCTGCGAGGTGAGAACAGCGCACCAGGAGACTGCAGGTGTAGTAGCTTGCCAGCATACCGAGCACCAGCAGTAAAGCTCCGAGACACAGGCCTGCAAGGTTGACAGCGTAGGGCAGGGACAGAATGCCAATGCCCACTACGCAGGCGAGAGTAGTGAAGATACTGCCTGCCAGAGAGCCAGGTCCGAAGTGGCGCTGCAGACAAGGAGTAGGTGTGACTGTCGGACTTGTGTTAATTTGCTCGTACTCTAGCTCGTCGGCACTCTTATCCATGTAAGATATGGAAGTAATGAAGAAAACCGCAGGCAACAATTAGGCTATAAGCAAGATTGCAGAGATAGCGAATAGCAGATGTGCAGTTTCGACCTCAATTTCAGGCACTATCGAAACTCTATTCCGCCATCATCTAGACATTCTTTTACCACTGTAATAGCCCTGGACTGTCTACCTCTGTTAGCTTAGTTGCAGATAGTCTCCCTCTGATGCTCTTATTTTTACACCTTACAGCCTACGGCCGACCAAGGAAGGTATAAACCTTGTGCAAGCTTCTATTGCTCCTCACATAAGGCTGATGAAACTGCCTACAGTGCCTACAAACACAGCAGAAGTGCGTGTCCTTCAGCTACAGTAGTTGAAACTTACTCCCAGCTCCGCTTGTTGGTATAGACGTCCACACTCCGCACTCCTGAGCAGTTCCCTCCATTGCATCCTTATACACTGGCTTTATGCCCGTGTGACCTACCTACCTGCATCCCTGTTGTTTTTGAGTCCTGAGCTGGCTCCAGTGTCATAAAAATAATGTCGTGGGAAGTCGAAGAGCAACGAACTTGGATTAGTGCTGTTTGCGACCGTATGCTGCCCTATGCACTTGTTATGCTGCCTTGTGGAATAACGCGTCTCTACCTTTTCAACGAACTCAACTGCACATATGCGGTATTTCTGATAGCGCTAATAGGCGTGATCGCCTTGCTGAGGAGGTGGATAGCGGGGTGCAAAGTGGTACAAGCGAAGATCGTACTGACTCATATGTTGCTGGAAGTAGTGCAAGAGCTGCTGTTTCTGATGTGTGTCTTAGGGAGTCATTCGCATTACTGCTATTTCTCTATGACCAGCACAGTTATTTGCCTGATGGCGCAAATCAGCCCGACGAACTCCCGCCTTCTGAACACACTGCTAATAAGCAAACACTTCATATTGTGGTTCGCCATTTCCTCCTTCGCCCCAGACCTGTACTTTCCCTTGTGCATAGTGCTATTCACAGTGACTCTAATGCTGGTCAGAGTGGACCACTACAGTACCTTAGCACAGGAGCGGTGCATCAGAACTCAGGCGCTGGAGGAAGAGGAGCGCAGGCTGAGGAACTTACTACAGGCCATTCCTGATGGAGTGCTAGTTGTCACGAGCGACCGCCAACTCTCCTGCTGGAACAAGAGTCTTTTGACCATGCTTGCAGTCGAAGAAAAGGACCTGGGGAAGGTTTTCGCCCGACTGGAATTGGAGAGTGGAGAGTTTTTGCTAGAGGCCATTCAGCGGTATATCAATGAGCCTTTCGCCCATAACAGTCTGGGCACAGTGACAGTGGGCGGCCAGTGTTTGGAGTGGAGGGCAAATCAGTGCACCTGGAGCAATACTCAGGCTTGCATCCTCACCGCCAGGGACACTAGCAGCTGGCTAGAGGTGCAAGCCAAACTCAAGAAAGAGAGTATCGTCAAAACGGCGCTAATTCGGTCAGTTTCGCATGAGTTGCGAACTCCCACGAATGCCATCATCAACCTAGTCAGAGGCCTGATCGAAACAGTGCCTTTGGAGTTCAAGCCCGACCTGGAGGTCGTAGGCGTTTGCTCACACTTCCTCCTAAGCATGATCAATGATCTGCTCGACTTCTCAAAGTGCTAGTGGGTAAATTTACGCTGGTGAAAGTGCAGTTCGACCTAGTGACTGAGTTGGAGTTCGTCATGAGGCTGTTCAGACCTCAAGCGAGTGTGAAAGGCATTGACTTGCGTCTCAATGTGGACCCGTTCTTGCCAAAGGTCGTATATACAGACTGCACGCGTCTCCGGCAAATTCTCCTCAACCTCCTGAGTAATGCCTTCAAGTTCACTACGAAAGGCAGCATTCGCGTCACAGTTTCCCTAGTCTCTCGCAGTCAAGTCCGCTTCTCTGTCTCTGACACAGGCATCGGAATCTCTGCAGCCAAGCAGAGTTTCATCTTCCAGCTATATGGGAAATTAGAGGGAAATGAAGAACTGAATCCGCAGGGCAGCGGCCTGGGCTTGGGGATCGCCAACATACTGGCCAAGGAACTTGGGGGACAGGAAATCTCCCTAGTGTCCGCGGAAAGGAAGGGAGCGACCTTTAGCTTCGTAGTGGACATCGAAGAAGGCCAACTCGTCTGTGGGGAAGAGGAAACACTCAGTGAACTGGAAACAGATGTGACCGAGGAAGCAGAGGTAGCTGAGGAAACAGAGGCCGCCCTTCCTCTCCACTTCCTCACAGACAGCAGTCAATTCGAATACAGACAGGTGTTGATTGTGGACGACAACGAGTTCAACCGCTTGGTGCTGCGGAAACTGCTGAAGTCCCTGGGAGTGGATGCGGAAGAATCCTGCACGGGCAAAGAAGCAGTGGACAAGGTGAAGCGAGAAATGCTGAAGAACCACTACTACCGCCTGATCCTCATGGACCTGGAAATGCCTGAAATGAACGGCCTGCAAGCCACCCTCGCCATCCTTCCACTGCTCCAGCAGCACTGCCCTGAAGCTGAAACCGAGATAATCGCCTGCTCCGCCTACAGTTCTGATGCAGACAAGCAGATGTGTTTCCTTGCGGGTATGGTCGCTTACTTGGAAAAGCCCGTATCGAGAGAGGCAGTGGCCAACTTCCTCAGACGGGCGCAGCTGATAGACTAGAGGAGGACGCTAATTGCAGTAGTAACAGTTACCTGCGGACAGCAGTGAATGCTGACTTAGCACATAACACTCTCCTATACAACTATCCTACCTCCGCACTAAGGTACTGTGTTTTGGGTGTATTAGGAGAGGGGTGTGGGAAGTGGGTATCAGCGCCTATGCGGAGTAGATCGGGGACTGGTTAGGGTGACTTTCAGCGTATTATGTTATCAACACGCTCAGATTTCCTCGTATCTAAGTGGCTAAATAAAAAGCGGATATAAGTGATTTCCAAGCCCGATATACGGTTTTTCGAGATAAGCACTAGGGAAATCGCGGCCCTATCTCACTATATATTGCTCTATCTCCCGCGATATGCAGTTACGCAATGTGAAAACCCACTTTCACGACCTTATAGCGGACAAGTCCTCCGAGGCTGTTTTTGCTGAGGTATTCCTTCAACGAATAGAAGCATTCGCGTTCTTTCCAACAGAAGAAGCTACTACCAGCAAACGTGGAAAGCAGCCAGCTATCCTGCAAAGCGATATCGGAACTTTTGTGATGAGGCGAGATTCTACCTAAACTAGTCTAGAAACTGGCTAAACCAATTCGTCTAACAGCCACGAATACTAAAGAAGGGTGGAGATAGCAAAGCGCAGAAGGAGACTTGCAGACAGTTTAGACCTTGAAGTTAATGCACTTCTCGCGTGAAAAGTCGAAAATCTCTCTTTCGCAGACCATATGGACCCAATTTTCGCGCTACAATACTCTCAGACTGTCTACAAGTCAGCAGTCTTAGTAACTTAGCCTAAGATAGTACCTATTTGAGGCTGTCATCCAGCCCACAGCCGATGCAAAAGGCAAAACCATTGTTAAAGATTTCGATTTTTCTCCCACATGGAACTGATAAAACTGCTTAGCAGGCCTGCAGACACTGCAGAAGTCCGCGCGCACCTGTCCCAACCCAGCCATGTCTTTTTTTTAACTTCGTTTGTTGACGTGAGACTTCACCCCCCAATACTTCTGGAACAATTCCCAATTTACCCTTCCCATTCCATCCCTATAAACTATCCTCTAGGCCCCTACCTCCTCCCTTCTGTCCTTCCTTTCCTCTGTCCTTTGCTTAGTCAAGAACTGGGTCAAGCTCCCATATAAAATTAATGTCCTGGGAAGTTGAAGAGCAGAGAAGTTGGATAACAGCTGTTTGCGGGCGGATGCTGCCATACGCAGTGATAATACTGCCTTGCGGGGTAGCGCGACTCTACTTCCTCAGTGAATTAGACGGCATCTATGCGATATTGCTGATAGCGCTAGTAGGCTTAATAGCCCTGCTGAGGAAGTGGATAGCGGGGTGCAAAGTGGTGTTAGCAAAAATGATATTGACTCATATGCTACTGGAGCTAGTGCAAGGACTGCTGCTTCTGACCTGTATCCTAGGGAGTTCGCCGCACTACCTGTACTTCTCTACGATCAGTACTGTTATTTGTCTGATGGCGCAAATCAGTCCTACGAACTCCCGCCACCTGAACACACTGTTAATCATCAAACACTTCATACTGTGGTTCGTCTACTTCGGCTCCGACATGTTCCTTCCCTTGTGCATAGTGCTATTCACAGTGGCGCTAATGCTGATCAGAGTGGACCACTACAGTATCTTAGCACAGGAGCGGTGCATCAGAACTCAGGCGCTGGAGGAAGAGGAACGCAGGCTGCGGAACTTACTACAGGTCATTCCTGATGGAGTGCTAGTAGTCACAAGTGACTGCAAACTCTCCTGCTGGAACGAAAGTCTCCTGTCTATGCTTGGAGTCCAGGAAAAAGACCTGGAAAAGGCGCTTGGTCGACTGGAACTGGAGGACGGAGCACCTTTGTTAGAGGTGATTCACAGGTACATCAGTGAGCCGTTTCCCCACAGCAGTCTGGGCACAGTGATAGTGGGCGGTCTGAGTTTGGAGTGGAGGGCCAGCCAGTGCACCTGGAGCCACACTCTTGCCTGCATCCTCATCGCTAGGGACAATAGCGGCTGGCGGGATGTGCAGGCCAAACTCAAGAAAGAGAGCACCTTCAAAACTTCACTCATTCGGTCAGTTTCGCACGAATTGCGAACTCCCACGAATGCCATCATCAACCTAGTCAGAGGCCTGATCGAAACAGTGCCTTTGGAGTTCAAGCCCGACCTGGAGGTAGTAGGGGTTTGTTCCCACTTCCTCCTAAGCATGATCAATGATCTGCTCGACTTCTCCAAAGTGCTAGTGGGCAAATTTACGCTTGTGAAAGTGCAGTTCGACCTAGTGGCTGAGTTGGAGTTCGTCATGAGGCTGTTCAGACCTCAAGCGAGTGTGAAAGGCATTGACTTGCGTCTCAATGTGGACCCGTTTTTGCCCAAGGTCGTGTATACAGACTGCACGCGTCTCCAGCAAATCCTCCTCAACCTCCTGAGTAATGCCTTCAAGTTCACCGCAAAAGGCACCATTCGTCTCACAGTTTCTCACCCCACCCGCTGCCAAGTCCGCTTCTCAGTCTCTGACACAGGTATCGGTATTCCCGCTGCTATGCACGTCTCTATCTTCCAGCCATATGGGAAATTGCTGGGGAATGATGAGCTGAACCCGCAGGGCAGTGGCCTGGGCTTGGGGATCTCCAACATGCTGGCCAAGGAACTTGGGGGACAGGAAATCTCCCTAGTGTCCGCGGAAAGGAAGGGAGCGACTTTTAGCTTCGTAGTGGATATCGAGCAAAGCAAACTGATCTGTGAGGAAGGGGAAACGCTGGGTGAGGAAGAAACAGAGGTCGCCGAGGAAACGGAGGCCGCCCTGCCTCTCCACTTCCTCGCAGGTCGCAGTGTGTTCGAATACAGACAGGTGTTGATTGTGGACGACAACGAGTTCAACCGCCTGGTGCTGCGGAAACTGCTGAAGTCCTTGGGAGTGGAGGCGGAAGAAGCCTGCACGGGTAAAGAAGCAGTAGACAAGGTGAAGCGAGGCCTGCGGAAGAACCACTGCTACCGCCTGATCCTCATGGACCTGGAAATGCCTGAAATGAACGGCCTGCAAGCCACCAACGTGATCCTTCCGCTGCTCCAGGAGCCCTGTCTGGAAGGCAAGACGGAGATCATTGCCTGCTCTGC
>Ga0247837_1000679_pt1 | contig 73216 bp, 42 predicted proteins | sample LaCtaG_2_FD_187115 | JGI IMG/M metagenome (GOLD analysis project Ga0247837, IMG submission 187115) | Freshwater microbial communities from meromictic Lake La Cruz, Castile-La Mancha, Spain - LaCruzMarch2015_14.5m | ecosystem: Environmental > Aquatic > Freshwater > Lake | place: Spain: Castile-La... | reverse complement strand
AGCGAGATCACTTAGTCTTGCAGACATATTGTTATTATTAGAGAGATGCAGGGACAACGGCGTATATCATAAACACTACTCAAGATGAATGGCGAAGAGGGAAGAGGGCTGACATGCTGATGTTGGAATATCAACAGGCAGTAACTCACACATGAAGAAGCAGCTCCGCGTTGATACTGATGTTATAGGCTACTTTCTCTGAAAGAGTGTGCGAGACAGGGTGCTTCAGTGTACGTGAGGAGGAGCATACGCGTAAAAAAGTATAAAACAGAACACATCATAAGTATCACATCTAGCCTACCTTATTGACTATCAACATAACGAGTCCGAATAAGGCGTACGCGACTCCGAGCAGAAATCCAGCCCACTTGTAATCCTCACTCAGCAGCGACATCGCAGTACTTACATACACCGCAAAAAGCCAAATGTGGTAGTATCGCGCAATGTCGTAGCCAGGCCAGGCTATAAGCACTGCTGCTGAAGTCAGCATAGTGCCCGCGAACGGTCCCAGAATGTCCTTATTTCCCTGTGCCCCAGAGTTCTTGGGACTGGTATCCCGGTTGGTGGCCGATTGGTAGCATTAGAAGCTGGCTTCAGAGGGTTGTCTGATTACAGGTCTAACACTAAAGAAGATCTATGCTTGCGCCTTTCCGACTCCAGTATCCTTGACCTTCGCGGCTGCCAGTGAGCAGCCAGGCAGACATATGCGCTATTCGCACAGGGCAGTAGACCAGCAGACTATCCGGACTTTCAGCTTTCCCTTGCTTCGGGTAGACTGAGAGTTCGTGCATTAGTGAGTTGACTTGGGCGACAGTATCCCACGGCAAGACACTTCCCATCCCCCACAGCAGCTTCAGTCCCTGTGGATAGGCAGGGTTGTTCCTGATTTGTCCTGGCAGTTTCACAGGTGTAAAAACGAGAGGGGGCAAATTCACCGATTTCTCCGAGTCCTCCAAAACCCCTGTTTGTGCATTAATTTTTGCTCCTGTGAGCACCAGTCCCAGTACCTTTACTTGATACATCTCCGGACTAGTTCTTTCCCCGGGAGTCACCTCAAAGCCCATCTGATCACTACGCACAGTCAAAATCGTTTCCCGCTGTCTCGGGGGCGAAAACTCCGAAAAGGGATAGTCCATTTCCGAGCCTTTCCTATTGCGTTTGACCATCTCTTCCGCCCTTTTGCGGAGAAACACCGCCGTGGCTCTGAGCAAAGTACCCAGCGCCAGTTCCGGGTCGAACATAACAGACAGGTCGAGCACAGCACTGCTCAGGTCGCACTGGAAGCAGCGCAGAATGCGGGTCTGCCAGGCCTGGACGTCTGTGAGTTCTCTGCAAGTGAAGGGGCTGAAGGACAGCCAGCGGGTTGGAACTCGGTTGTGCGCGATTTCCGCGAGGTTAAAAGTGTCTTCAGGACTCAAAATGGACCGGGAGTAGGTGAGATAGAGCAGCATTTCCACTAGTGGCTTGCGTACATTCTTGAGGAACGCACTCCTTTTGTGCGCCTCCGCAGTTCTAATGACTTCCAACACCTCTGCTAAAGGCGGGGGACTGTCCAGCACCGAGTTCCTCATATCTCTTTCCTTTTCCCGCTGCTTCGTAGGCGACTTGTCCTTCCCGAACCAGTCCTTCTGTCGCTTGACTGCGTGGTTCTGATTGGCAGAGCGAGTGGAGCGAGTGACAGAGCCGGGCTCAGGCAGGCCGGCCACTAGTTCTGTAAGGACTAACTGCAAGTGCGTAATCACCCTTTCCTTCTCCCCAGCCTGACTCAGTCGATTGGCAGCGCCCAGGTAGAAGCTCGAGTCTGCGATAGTGAGAGGCAAGACAGCCACCGCCCCTAGTAGTGCAGGCACCCAAGTCTTCCTCTGTGCAGCCATCAGTCCCTGACTCAGTCCTGTTAGGGACAGGTGGTCTTCTACAGGGTAGCGGGCGAGTATAGCCTGGGTGTTGTGGGGCTCGGAACGATCTTTCGAGTAGAGTGGGTACTCGAGAGTGTTGAGGCGGGTGGCGCCTTCTTTGGACTTGAGGAAGAGGGAGGACCGCTCTTCGCCTAACACCTGCTGGGCCAAACTCACTAGCGCTGCTATAGGGAAGTGGCCTGCGTCCAGAGCCATTAGGGAGCTGAAAAGGCTGAGACTGGAAGGGGTCAGAACGGCACTGGGCGGAGCCCCAGCTGGCAAGCACTCTAGGAAGTCCGTCAGAATTGCCTGTGCATCGCTTTGACTCCAAAAGACAGACAAGTCCCGACTGAATCGTTGGCGAAGGTAAATAATGGCGCACAGCAGTGAAGTGTTGAACTCTGTTCTCGGGTTGAGAGACAGACCTTCGAATTCATACACTGGAACTGCGGAGTTCTCTCTCGAGGTCACCCGCTTTCTCCCTATTTCTGCTTTCTCCACCTTTTCCCCAGTCAAGTTCAACACGCAATTGGCCCAAAACAGCCTCAGTTGCTTCTCACTCTGCAGTGCGTAGAAAGCTGCGTCCTTGGCTACTCTCCACTGCACCATGAACTCTCGCACAGTCTGCGGCTCCGAGAGCACGACTCTCTGACTATGGCGGATCAGGATATCCCACTCTGGATAGTCCGCAGGACGGCCAGGCAACAGAATGAAGATGCGGAAATTGTCGCTGGAGGTGTCTGCCGTTTTGGTGAGCAGAAATTTGATAGTGACTTCCGCTTCCAGCCCTGTTAGCAGGGGTAGGTTTTGGACAATCAGCCACTTCGCAGTCCCCAAGCTTTCATTGACACTCGTCCAAATGGCCTCTGAAAGTCGGCCCACTCCCTTGATTTCCATCTTCCCAGTCCTTAACACTGAGGCCATCAGTGGCTGCGTACTGACCACTGCCACTTTCCGTCCCTCTGCCACTCTCCGTAGGTACTCCAAAGGCGCTCTGCCTTCGTAGAACACCACCAGTGGGGCCTTCGTCGGGTCCACACTGTGGATGTCGATTTCCACCTCCGGAATGTAGGCAAAGCGCTGGCCGATTACTTCCTTCATCACTCGAGAGGAATAGACTGGAAGCAGGTCGGGACGGAGATAGGCATACAGCAGGAATTTGCTAATGCTCGGGAAAGTATCAGGCAACTTGGCATCTGCATACAGTTCCCGCTCGAGAAAGAGCTTGAAAGAGGCAGAGCCGGGACTGAAGAAAGAGGGGAACAGGGCGGGGTAGCGGGTGCGCAGGTACTTGAGGTCTGTGTCGAGGTCTTGCTTGCTAGGCTCCAGGCGGATTATGTCCTCTAGGACTTGGAAGAACTCGCTTCTGGGAGTTTGCTCGCGCTGGTAAGTCTTGAAAAGGGCATAGAAGCAGGAGAAAAGAGTGCGTTTTTCCAGAGACATGGATTGAGCGAGACGGACAAACACGTTATACCCCAGACTTTCCGCCAAAGCGTCCCAATGCCCCTGCTCAGGCACTCCCAAGTTCCTTACATACTCATTAAGCGCCCTCAGCGTAGTCAAATACAGACTCTTCCCAGACACACTATAGTCTCCCAAAGGCGTCTCCAGTGTCTCCAGCACAGTCTTCAGGTCGTAGAACTCGCCCAGTATGGCTCCCAGCTTCTCCCGAGGCCCTGTCATTTCTTCGTCGGACAGGGAAGCCAGGGAACTGGTGCGGTTGCGGAAGCGCTCGAGAGTGGAGATCCTGCGAAGGTCTTTGCTGAGTGTGAAAAACAGCTTGCGGCAGGCGACACTGAGTTGCTCTTCCAAGGCTTCAGAAAGGAGAATTGCGTGAGGGTCACAGTGCAGGATAGAGTCCAGAAAGGCTCTTTCTGTGTCTCTCTGCACCAGGCGAGATTGAGCAAGTTGCACATCCTTGTCCACATAGGCCTGGTACTGCTCCCCATCGAGTAGTTTTAACAGCGGCACCACCAGTACTCCCTCCCAACTCTCCTTGTCTGTTGCATCGAAGTTCACCTCAGTTGTTTGCTGCTTCACAGAAATGGGCACAGGCTCGGTGTGGCAGATGTATAGGCGGAAGTTGGGGTGCACGGGATAAGTCTTCTGCATGAGTTTCAGGGGCGGAGACTGGGATTTGAGGTTGCCTAGGGCCATTAGAAAGCAGTTGGCACGCCAAATGAGAGCGGGGAAGACTGCTTGGAAGAGGGAGTGGGAGGGGTTTTGACATACCACTGGCTTGCCCTCAACAACACACTCCTTAAACCTCCGTTCGAACTCAGGATCTGCGGACACTCTCCCCACCAAAACCTCATCCGGCTCTTCCAGCTTCACAAGGAAATTGAACGCCACATCATACGGGTCATATATAACCGGAAACGGCAGTTTCAGTTCCATCAACAGCCTCAAAAATGCCGCAGACTCCATAAAGAACCCAGAATCTGCCAGTTCCAAATTGACTAAATCGTACGAAAAGCGGTGGAAATCAGGCAGCAGCCGGGGAGTGAGACTCTCTATGTCCTGGCAGTCATATCCGTATTTGTCTAGTACCTTGGCTACGGCTTTCCATAGGGCTTTGCGTTGGCTTGCTGGGGCTCGCAGGCCTTTGACGAGGTAAAACCCTGCGATTACGCATTCGCCAAGTGCACTTTTTTCGTCTTCGTCGTAGGATGATAAAGCGTTGGTCCAGGTTTCCTTGACAGTGAGAAGGTTCTGAGCGAGGTCCAGCAAATCCGCCTTTTTATCAGTGATAAATGTGCTTTGGAGGCGCAGGGCTGCCACTTCCGCCTCATAAGCTGCCACTTTGTCCTGAATTCCGCCAATCACCAGATTTCGGTCCTGCACGACTTTGGAGCGGATCCTTTCTGCCTGCTCCCCCACAGTTTCCTTCTCTGCATCCAGCAGTCTGCAGGCCTCTATAAGTCTGCCAAAGGTATTTCGATAGTCCACAGCCGCAGCCATTAGGTCATACAGCGCCCGTACAGGCCGTAACACCTTGGCCTGAGAAGTCACATCACAAGAGGTGAACCCCACTATTAGATTAGGCAGACAGTCTCCCTGTAAGTGTCTAAGTCGCTTGCTGTATTCTTTCCACTTTTTCCCTATTTGCGATATGAACTTCTTGAGAGCGGCTTCGGACTTCTCGGATTGGTCTTTGATGGGAGTCACTAAGGTGTGGAAGTGCTGGATGAGGCGGAGAGCTGTAGGGTTGGAGGCGGTTTTTTCCATATCTGCTGCGTCTTCTGGGGAAAACGAGGTGGTGTCTACGGCTGTTTCCCAGGCTGTTCTAGCTGATTCCATGTCGGTTGCTAGGGAGACTCGTTTGCTTTCAATGTCTGCTAGCAGCTGCTCTTCGTAAGGGACGGCGAGTCCTTCCTCTAAGGCCGAATGAGCAGATTGCAGCCTGGCCTGGTGCTTCCTCAAGCGCACCTCTAACTTCCCCAATCTACCACTCAGCACTTCCAGCGTCGAGTCCGCCTTCCTAATCTGCGCTTGTAGACTTTGCGTCTGCGCAATCGCCTTCGACAGCACCGAGCGCTGCTCATCCCGTCTCTGCGCAACCATGTGCATCAACGCATTGCAGCAGTGCACTACACACTCATAGGTGTACTCGTCACAGGTCATGCCTTCGCCTAGAGACTCGATCTTTTCCCCGCATTCTCGCAGTAGGTCAGTGTTAAAACTCAGTCGCCAGTCCTCGACAAAGCCTTCGTTGCCGTGCACTAAATCTACGACGGCGGCTGGCGCTTGGAGTCGGTCGAAATCCACTACTCTCGACTTGTTGAACAAAGTCCGGTACTCGTGTTTGAACTGCTCCAGGACGCCTACTGGATGCAAGGGTGACCGGCCCCAGCTGTCCCCTGCACTGGAAAGGACGAAGAACAGGGTCACATTGGAGCGCATACGGTCCAGCATCATTTGCAGCACTTCGTCATTATAGAGATGCGCCAAATTGTCCACATTCACTGCGTTTTTCCGAAAGCGGTCCACAAATTCCTTATAATAGTTAGAAAAGCCTGCAAGTCGCAGCTTCACGCCTGTGACAATATCAAGCGCAATCTCCATAAAGCGTCTAGTTAAAGGCCGTTCCAAGGCCTGGTCTCTTAGAGTAAGCAAAAGAAGCACTCGCTTGTTCTGCATCATTGTCTCTTCCATTATCCTTTTCACCTCAAATCTCGGCTCTGTCGGTAAATAAGTCGACGAAAAGGATTTGAAGTTCTCCATCAGAGAGCCGGAAAAGGCGTCTTCCTTTTCTTCGGAATTGAACTCGAAAACTCTCACATTCATAGTATCTGCGGCCATGTAAAGCAGGGCCTTTACGAGGCCTGGACTGCCTGCTGTCCGAACCACCACACTTGGACAGGAACTCTTCACGTCGTATATTGAATTCAGGTAGAAGAACACGTATGTGCTGAGGCGGGTTTCCACGTCGAATAGTAGGGAGTGGAGGTGTTTGAGACGGTTGGGGAAGGTTAGGGAGGCGTGCATGCGGCTTTCTCGGAAAGTGGTTATGAGCGTTTCCATACTTTCTTCAGATAGAAGTTCGAATTCGCTGAAATTCCGGCCTCCTTCCTCGCGGAGTTGTTCCTCCACAGGGATCAATATGCCTCCAGTCAGAACGTGCTCTGTCTCTACCTGCGAGTCTGTGAATTTCTCCACTATTTCCCTCAGACTATCATAAATTTGCGTCCTTATGATCGACTCCACGTCTCCGAACTGATCCAGGAAAAAGCGCGACATCATGAAGGTCCACAACTTCAGGAAATGCGGAATGTCAATATCCTCCTCCAAGTCGAACTGCGCCACAAAGCAAAGTCCCTGGCAGAAGTTCGAAATCGCCAACTGGCACCACATTTGCTCGGTCTTATGGTGCTGCAAGCCTAAGTCTTTGAAGAGTTTGACCATAGTGCGGACTGCGTCTTCAGCCACTGACAGCATTCCTTCAGTGCTTTCCTCCCAGGGACCAGCGTCGATGTGCTGTTTGAATATGGAGGTTAGTTCGGACTCACTGTAGGCGGGTTTGTAGAGCATGCAGAAATGGCGCATGGCGCGAGTGTACAAAGGCCGGGATTTGCCCTCGACATAGCTGTGCACGAGAGCCACTGTGAGGTCGGATATGCCAGTGAAGCCGTTGCTGTACCACCCTGCAGTTTCCCTCCAGAAGCGCAGTAGGTCGTAAATTTGGTACGAAGCGTCCAAATTCATGTCGTCCAAAATAGCGTAAAAATGGGCCCCGCCCACTCCTCCGAAGTCCCGTCTAGTTCGACTCTCCATTGAGGTCTCGACCAGGTCTTGCACTGCTGTGGAGTTCATCCCTGAGGAAATGTTCAGCGGAATCAGTCCTGAAAAGCTCAATCCCAGCAGTTCCTTCGCCACCGCCATCGTAACTACGCTTTTGCCGCTCTGATGCGGGCCGAAAACAGCCACGTCTACCTTGCTTCTGTAGCAGAACTCCACCCAGTAGGACAGTCTTTGAGTGGAAAAGGTGGGAATCGTCACTAAGTCGTCCCTGCGCTGGTCAGTAATGTAGCGACAGGCAATGCTTTCTAGGTAGCTCAGGGAGTGCTCGGGCTTGTGAGTCAGCGGCCCCTTCGCCACCTGCTTATTGGACTTTGGTCGCAGAGAAAACAGGGAAAGGATCATCGTCCAGGTCATTTCTTTGACGGAAAAGGTCATTTCTAGTAAGGACCGCGCTCCTAATTTGGTGTATTCCTGGTCCAAATAGCCTGCGAAGTCCTCTTCCTGGGCTTTCACGAGTTCCAGCAGCATGTTGGAAAAAGCTTCAGTGTTGACCACGAAGTTAGCGAAGGAGTTGACGAGACTGACTAGGAAAACCGCCTCCACGGCCATGTGCTGCTTGACCTTAGGGACGCGCCGCACCCTTGCCAGTCCTTTGAGTACATCCAGCTTACCCTCCTCTAACACGTCACTTTCCTTGCGCCTTTCTTTGCGTGAGAGACGAGACGTGATAGTGGTATTGGAGCGGCGCAAGAACACTAGGCCGCTTTTTTGCGAAGAGAGCGGAATTGCCTTAAGATTCGCCTCTAACTCTACCTTTTTCCGTATCATCGTAATAAACGGCTTCAAAACCCGTGTGAACATTTCCACCAGAAACTTCGAGTCGACCTTGGCAGTCTGTTCGACTTTCTCCACATATCGAAGAGCAGGCATCATTAAGGCCTCGTAAAGTCGCTCGAGACTGGGTTGTAAAGCCTCTGAGTCTTCCCCACAGGTTGCAGCCAACACCGTCAGGTAGTAATCGTGTAGCGACACATCGGATTTCTCAAGTTGGAGGAGACCTGCTTCGGTGACTATGGAGGGAGCTGCCAAATCCAGCGATTCGCACTCTATCACAAGTTTAATTTGAGTGTAGGGATGAGCACGTACGAGTGCTAATAGCACATCAGAGGAGTACGGGACTTGCCGACCGTCGATGTGGATCCAGTCCTTTGGGGAGTACTTGGCTGGGGTCGGACCCAGAGGAGTGGAGTTGTAGCTGCCTGAGAAGGAAGGGGAGAACCAGGGACTGGACACACTGGAGAGGTGCTCGTACAGGTCGGAAAGACTTTGAGAGCTGAGGACTGGGCCGAGACGATGGACGCGGAAGGAAGTGTTGGTCGTGCTGGAAATCACCTTGGAGACCAGTGAAATAACCGTAGATTTCCCACATTGTCCTGAACCCACCACGAAGACCCAAGGCCACTCTGCAACCATCAGCAGTCTAAAGAGCTGTTCACAGCGTCTCTGCAGCACTTCCGCCCCTTTCACTCTCTCCATCTCTGCCAGTTTCTTTATCGTTTCTGCAGTCTGACCTTTCACTCCCAGGCGAGAAAGCTTGTCGCTGTGCAAAGACTGGAACAGGGAAGCCAGGCATTCGTCTAGTATGATTAAGTCGCAAGAGGGCAGGCCCAAGCCATATACCTGTCTAAACGCGTTGTTTATCAGGTAAACCTTATCATCCATGAAGCGTTCCCTGTCCATCGCCACAAAGGCCTTTATCACCCTCATCAGAGTGCGTGTATTCGCCTTCATGTGCAGGTGCAAAGTCCGTCCAGATGTGAGCGACAGCACCGGCTGGTCCAGCAGGCGAACAGTACTGGCAATGAATTTCCCATACTTCTTGGCACTCGGGACTCCACTTACCTGCAGCAACACAGTGGCTGTGAGGGCTAAATCCGGCTGCGGGACTGAAAGAATGCGGAAAGCCTCGTGAATGGATGCAGGGAAGTCCGAGGAAGTGGAGGTGCAGAAAAGCGCAAAGCCGAGTTTCGGCTTTACTTGATAGACGTCAATGTTGATACGGGCGGGATTGGCGGAGGCAGAGAGTTGGACAGTCTGTGAGTACTTGGAAAGTGTGCTCATGTGCACTGCTTCCAAAGCGTGTATCTCTTCAAAGCAGCCCCAGTACCCTCCTGTAGCGCAGCCGAGGAGGAACTTTACCACCCGGTCAAAGGGCGTAGAGGCGGTTAGAGACATTTGCTGGAACACTTTGCCTGCTGCCAGGGCCAGAAACTTCACTGTTTCAGTCTTATCATAAGCAGCATCTCCGGCCAAGATACAGCCCAGACCGTGCTTTAAGGTCAGGTAAACGTGCAGACAGTGCCGCTCTGTCAGCGGCGTAAAGACTACTGACTGCATAAAATCCAGAGAGTGCATTTCGAAGCCGCATTGCAGAGAGTGTTCAAAGCAGTCCAGGATGAGTCCGCTGTCCGAAGTCTCTCTCAGCTTCAGCGCTGCCTTCCAATGCACAGCCCGCTCCCCCACTTCATTGTCCCTGAGTCTCTGTATGTACTCGATATGGTTCAGAAGCAACAGTGCGAAGAACTCATTGTGAGGGCGGACTTCCGCAGTCAAGGGAGTTTCCGCCAAGGCAAAAAGCTCGATACTGAACGGGTCTTGAGCCATGCCACTTCTCGGCTTCATAAGCTGAATCCCTGCCTCCAGCACAGAGTGCAGCTCTTGATACAAGGTCTCCAGACCCGACTTACAGCTTTCACTCTGCATGATCGTCGCTAGCCTTCGAGAAAACCACACGAAATAGGCCAGAAAGGCGACCTCGTGGTCCGGGTCTAAGTCCCACTGCAGGCCGTAAGTCCCTAAAGTCTCCAAAGCTCGATTAACATTAAAAGCCTGTTGGTCTTTTAGGACTTTCTCCAAGTCACTGACCCACTCCTCCAGGTTGCGGGCATGTTGGCCCTGCTTCAGACTGATCGGCCGCGGGATTCGAGTCTGCAGGTCAAAGCGGAGGAAGCCGAGAATGGCTCTTTCCTCGATTATCAAGTCGTCGACTCCAGGGAAGAGCTGCGCGACTTCGAAGGGCGCCTGGGAGTTGACAGCACTGAGAAGTTCCAATATCTGCAAATCTGATAGGAAATAGAGTCGACTGCATAATTCCTGCTTCTCCGTAATTCGCATGCGGACATCTTCTCTCAGCTTCTTCAGCTCTGCAGAGGCTTCCGGGTAGGTGAATTTGGCCTCGGACCTGACAGTGATGGTATTGTTCTGACTAGTGCTTACAGTCTCGATGTAGGCGAGTTGTTGGATGTAGTAGTCCAGTAGTTCGGACATGCGGGCTGCAGTCCTGGGCAGCTGCTCACACAGCTCTGCGATTTTGAACAGAGGGTATAGCTCGCAGATTAGCTCTTGGAACTCGTGTAAGTCCTCAACTACGGACTGCTGCGCTGCGATCATTTGCTCCAATGACCTTAGTTGCTCTCTGAAAGGGTCGATATGGCGATTAGCCTTGGTCAAGTAGTTGATTGTCGTAAGGTTCTCGTGCAGTTTGTCTTTGAAGCCTTCCAGCCCTGCAATTACCTGTATTTCGCTGTGTTTGGGGTGGGGAGCTACCTTCATCGATGGAAACCTCAGCTCTTTGTCGATTTTCGTCCAAATTTTCTCGATTTCGAACTCGTTTTTGGCTTCGTTGGCAATATCTTCCACCTCCTTCATCCTTTTGGAAATCCCTCTCATGAGCAGTTCCCTCAGCGACTGCTGGCCTTTGCGTTCACTTTCACCCCTATCACTACTCGACTTCCCCAGTAAGTCCCAAATTTTCCGCCAGTGTCGGTCCCGAAGCGAGTCCTGTCTCAGGTTGTACAGCAGCGGAATAGTGTGTTCAAACGCCCTCAACTGTTCTTCTTGTTCCTGCACAGCTCTCATCACATTCACATTGTTCGCCATCTCCGCCTTCATTCTATCAGTCAGCCGCAAGCCTTTGGAGAAGCGGGCCTGCACGACTTCAGGGTCAATCAGGGCCAACGGCTTTTCCATCCAGCTGAGGTAAGCAGCGGACCACTCACTCGCGTAGTTCCAAAAGACGTGGAAAGACACGAACTGTTCCTCCATACTTGCGAGCTCTTGGAAGTCCGTTTGCGCTAATTGAAGGATCTTTTCGCGAGTATTGGCAGTTACAGTTTCCTCCTTGAGTGCCTGCAGACGCTGCAACACGTCAGAGGCCTGGGAAGCGTATTGGTCGGAGTTTTGTAAGTCGTTGTAAGTGACGAATTCTGACATGTCCGCCTTCATGCGCAGGATGGCTTCTTTTAGGGCGTTCACCTGCTTTTGCACGGCTTCTTGAAAGGCGGGCGTTAGGCGCTGGATTCTGCGCAAAAGTCGCTGCTTTTCCCGCTGCAGTTGGTTCTCCCACGACTTCGTCTTCCAAGCCATTCCGCTCTGCGTGGGGTCGAGGTCTCTTTGGAACTCCTCCAGGCCTTCCTCTATGATGCGCACCTTCTCCAGTTCTTTCTTTATAGCAGTCATCACTGCTTCGTCTTCCTTCGCCTCCAGGAAGCGATTCATTTCGTCCATTTCCTCAACTGACTGTGGTACTTGGCTCAAGCGGGCAGTCAGTGCTTCGAAGTCCTGCGTGACGTCTGTGAGTATGGCTAAATGCTCATTTGTGAGTTCCTTGGTCAGAGCTTCACATATCACTTTCGCATTTCGCTTGGCCTCTTGCTTCAAAGAAGTCAGCTGCACGAGGAAAAACCCGAATTGCACGCTTTCTGGCAACTGCATCTGAATCAGTTCTTTGTGCTTCTCAATAGTTCTTATCTCTGCAATAAGTCCCGGGTAGTCCTCGACATGCGCCTTCACAAGCCGGGTAAAAAGCTCACTGAGTCGGCCGCAGAACAGGTAGTCGAACTCTCGTAAAAGTGCTAACAGAGCTACAGGGCCGTACATGCTGTATTGGAAAACCTCTGCAATATGGTCACTCAGCGCTGTGCGGATTTCCATCGTGGCATTTCGCAGTTTGATCCGGTGCTTCTCTGTCGGCCGCAGAGAAAACCGCTTGATCCGTAGGATGTTCTTCAGTGGCGCTTTGAGCAGTTTCTGCAGAGCGATGTCGATTTCGGTGATAGTGGGGTACAGGTCCACTATCATTTTGTCCTTCCCTGCACTCACCCAGCCGTATACAGCCTCGTCTAGCAGTGTGTTCGCTGTTTCTGGGTTGTCGCCCTCGGTGTCCATGCACTCGTCTGTCAGCTGCAGAATGTTCCTTATTACTTTGTTCACTTTCACTGAGTCGGAAAGCTCCAGTCTGGACGTAGGCCTAAGCTTGGACGCCTTGATTCTACTAACCCCCTTTTCCCACTTCAGCTCCGCCAGGTTGAAGTAGTCCGGAGCCTTTCCAAACAGCATGCGTTCCCTACTGAGTCTCGACTCAATGCTAATGCTGAGCAGCGGAGCTGGCGAGCTGATGAAAGGGTAGTGGTGCAGTTTCCCACCAGTCATATCAGCGTAGATCACTCCTATCATTTCCTTCACTATTGCTATGGACTGCAGTTCATTCACACTTTTGGCCTTCCCAATGGTCCAATTCCCGTAATGTCTTTCGATTATTTCGCTGGGAATTTGCTTGATTCGCTCCCGCACTTCCCCGGCCAGCGGCAAGATGGGGTAGTACTCCTCGAATATCCCCACTAGTCGCTGGACGGAGTGATGCACTGCATACTGCAAGTTGCTTTCTAGCACTCTTTGGGCTTCTTCTAGGAGAGAGTCGACTTCAGGTAACTGATTAGGGGCGGTTTCGAGTACTTTGAAGACCTGGTCTGAAAGCTGCTTTATGGCTGTGTCAATTGCCAAGGTCGCTTTTGCGAAATGCGCTCTGAACTCCTTTTTCAGTTCAAAGAAACTGACTCGAGTCTTTACACTCCGGAACTCCTTCAAACAGCTGTAGTAGTCCCCCCACCTCAGCTTCGTAAGGCGCTGATATATGACCAGCCTAGTGAGGTGCAAAGCACTGCCTTTCCTCATCAGCCGGTCCTCCACCCTCTGTTTCGACCGCTGGTATGGATGCTCCTTCAGTGCAGTCGCCCGAATCAGCAGCCACCAACGCTCCTGTCTCGTGAGTTCGAACTTCCAAGGACAGAGCATGAGTGCGGCCTTGGGAGCGAAGTACTGAGTGTCGAAGACGAATTTGAACACACTGCGACTGTAGAGGTCCCAGAGCTCGTCCTTCACTTCGCTGCTTACTTGGCTGCTGAGGCGCAAGGCCATTTTATGGAAAATGTGAGTTTGGCTCTCGAGGTAGTTGGAGGAAACCTGGGGGTTGGACTGGGCGAGGGCGATTTCGAAGCGGGCGAAGTAGCGCACGAACCCTTCGTGACTCCTTTGTAGTCTCAGCGCCTGCTCGATGGTCTCATTGAATTCGCCCTCCGATTCCCCTTCAAACCGCAGACTTTGCCTGGAAACCAACTTCGCGAAGTCTCCAATTTGCACCTGGAACTTCCTGCTCTGCTCATCGTGACTCAGCACAGAGCAGGGTCTCCACTCATAAGTCTCTATGGTCAGAGTCTGCTTGACCCAGCCTGCTGTAGGGAATGCGGGCAATTGAGTCCAGTCCATGAACATTTCCAGGGGGAAGAAGTAGCACTTGCCGTTGGGCCGCTCGAAGGGGTTGTCGGGACTGCAGGGGTCTTCTAGGGAAGACACAGTGGCGAAAGGGAAAAAGGAGGACTTTGGAAGGAGCGGCGAGGTGGCTTCTGGGTAGGCGGACAGGCTGGAATAGCGCTCTGCTGTTGGAGAAAGGAAGTGAGCATCAGGCAGGACGTCGTCAGAGAGAGAAGACAGAATGCGCAAGTCAGTGACAGCCCGGTGGTGTCCGTCCTTCCGAATAGAGACAGGACGCACCTTGGCTGCAATACCCCCAAGCGAAGTGAGAGCGGGTAGTTTGGGAGGCGGGGCGCGGCCATAGGGCGGGCCCAGCGTCTTCCTAGTCAGTTCCTGACGAATTTGCTCAGTTTCATAGTACAGCAAGCTGTGCAAAGCCTTGCGCTTTCGGTCACTCAAAGGCTCCTTGTAAGCCATAACTCTATAATGCAGTCTCTCCAGATAACAGTGAGAGGACAGTGCTCAGTAACTTCGCACTATGCAATGACAGCCGTAGAGCTAGGAAACCCAAGAGTTACATAGTGGCGCTGGGAACTAAAGCTACTTCGGCAGAGAATTGGACGGTCTAATCTGTTATAGACTGCTTCAAAGGTGTATTTCCAGGCTACACTATATGACAGGTCGATATAGCAATGTTAGTCCAAGCGCCGAAATCGATACAAACTTAGTAGCGATTATACGAAAAGTTCTTGAATCCAAGGGAATTCGTATTTTCCACAGTGACGATTTGATGATATCGATGTCAGCTTGGAATTATGCAAATAAGACAAGAAACCCCCCAAAATTAGCGAACATAATAATTAGTCTCACGAACCTTGCGCATATCTGTTATTTTTTTCGCAGGGTTAGAGACAGATTACTTGGAAATAGAAAGGATTGAAGCTGGGTTGGACCTGAGCATTTGCCCTTAATTCCCTCATATGCTGCAAAAATTAGGCAATTTATAGACTTGCCGCGGACTCGGGTGGGACTTAAGCCGAGCTGTACCCTGCTAGTCGATAGACTGCGTCCAGTCCGCTCCCAAGTAGTTCTAAAGCTTCTAAACTTCTTCCCTTGGTTCTAAGTAAATCTGTAGGGAGCGTTGCTCTTTCTGCCATTAGTGGCTCTGATCAACCAATAATGGGTAACTGCACCTGCGACGGCGAAGGCAGAGACTCCAAGCAAGTGGAGCTGCAGGACGACGGCTCTCTGCTGCCAAAGCAGAACCCTAGCACTCGCGTCTCTGCCGGAGCTCCCTCCAGTCCAGACTTCGCAGTGGTCACTTTCAGCTCAGACGCCCCGGACCCTAAGCAGCCCGCTTCCCCTGCCCGGCCTCTATATACCCGGCAGAACGTGGTCGACTTGCAGTCCTTTGCAAGGATTTTCCTCAAGAAGAGGGACTTGACGAGGGTCAGTGGAGGACTTGCGGACTGGTCGGATGACGATGGCTTGCCCACGGAAGACAGTGGAAGTGCTAATGTGGACCCTATGACTCTCCTGACTGCACAGGCACGTGCAGTGCTGCAGCGCAAGCAGCCGCTGGAGTTGAAGACGGGAGTGAAGGGAGTGGCGGCCGCTGAAGCGAGGTACCTGCCTGACAGGAGCATTTACTTGGGACAGTGGCATATCCACCGCAATGGGAGTTGGGTGAGGAAGGGCAAGGGAAAGATGTACGGAACTGACGGCAGCTACAGAGAGGGCTATTGGAAGAATGGGAAGCTGCACCACTTCGCCCGGGTGATCCAGGCCGACGGAGAGTGCTACGAAGGCGGGTACAACCGAGGCATGAAGGAAGGCAAGGGCAAGTTGGAGGCCTATGATGGAAGTGCCTGGTATGATGGGGACTGGCACCGGGATGCTAAGAACGGCAGAGGCACTGAGCTACTTGCGAACGGAACTCGGTACGAAGGGGACTTTTCTAATAATCAGCAGACTGGCAGAGGACATATATGGCTGGCTGGGGGCAATGAATACGAAGGGGACGTCACCAATGGACAAAACGACGGTAGGGGACACTTCAAGTGGAAAGACGGGAGGGACTTTGTAGGCGGCTGGTCGATGGGAAAGATGCACGGCAAAGGCAAATTCAGGTATGCGGATGGCAAGGTATATGACGGGGACTACGTACAGGACAAGAAGCACGGCTACGGCGTGTACCAATGGGAGGGCAAAGTCTACGAAGGCCAGTGGGTGGCTGGCAAAATGCATGGAGAGGGCTGGCTGACCACTGACAAAGGCCGCAAGAAGTACCAATTTACTGAAGGAAACCGCGGAGCAGAGATCAACTCCTAGGCAGGGTAGCAATGGCAGGACAGCTAGATTAGATGCGCAGGGCTGAGGAACTGCGGGACAGAGTGGGCAGTCGAGGCATGCGCAGTTTGCGCTCTCGTGACTTCACTCTCTTCAGCTTCAGCTCTACTCCTTGCACTTGCTCCAGTAGCTTCTTTTCCAATTCCGCCACTCGGCGAATGGCGGACAAACTTGCGATCTTCTCAGGTACAAAGCCCTCCCCGCCCTCTGACTTTTTCCCCCTCGACAGTCCCAACCGCTGCATTTTCCTCTCCTCAACCAACAGCGCTATTTCCTCTTTCTCCTGGCCACTCTCTTCCCTCTCAGACTCTTCACTATACAAGCGATCCGTATACACAGACCGCTCAGTGCGTAGTCCTGCAAGAGTCTGCACCCTAGTTGCAAAGTCGCTAGCAAGAGTGTGTTTCAGTTTGTCGGGCAGGTTGGATAAGGGCAGGCCTTGCACACGAGTGCGCATGTCTGCTTTCGCTTGCAGGAACGTCTGTTTTTGCTGCAAAGTGAAGGGTTGGGCCTGCACCTGAGACTTCAGTTCCTTCCTGTTGTCGGAAACTGCTTGGACGAGTTGTGCAAGAGTCTTCAGCACCTCTACTGCTTTCCTCTGCAGGCAAAGATTGCTTTCAGCGACTAGAAACCCCAAAATCGACAAAGCGAAAGCACTGTTTTGGTCCTCTCCAGTCCAGTGCGCCATAGCCTCGCTCCACTCTCGTCCAGTGAACAACTCAGGACAAGCACGCACAGGGAGGATGTCTGCAGCAGTTCCAACCACTCGCTCCACCAGTCTACTCCGAAAGCTCTGACTCAGCTCTTCCCTCAGTCTTGCTAGCGACGCTGTCCCTTCCTCCCGGCTCACTGCTACGATAGACCCTCTTTCCTTGGACCGAATACTGGCCTTGGACTTGCCTTTCGCTTGAACTCGCTCTGTTCCTTCCACTGGCCCTTGAGAGGCTAACACTAGTGCGAAGGATTCGAAGTGGCCGTTGCTTTGTGCAGCCACAAAGGCAGTGCAACTAGTCAGTTTCCGCATGGTTTCTTGACAGTTGAGTACCAAACTCAGGGCGAATTCCTCTGAAGTCCTCGCATGCTTTTCCAGGCCTTTCTGGTCGTCCTGCCTGTCCAGCAGTCCTCGCATTTGGTTGTAAGTGCTGAACCCGCCGCTTTCTCGCAGGGCGGAGGTGTGCCCGAAGGAGCTGCTTTCGCTATCGCGCAGAAGGCCTAGCTGTGCTTGCAGGTCCTCACAGTGCAGTCTCAAGTGGTTGGCCTGCTCTGACAACTCTGAAAACCGCTCATTTAGGGACGTATTTTGAAACTGCAGGCCTTGAAAGGCTGCAACGATTTCCCTCACATGCACAGCTCCATCCCCAGCGCTTCCCGAGTATTTCTCGATCTGCCTCAGTGTGTCTTTCGCATGCTTCACACTAAGAGAGTGAGCGCCCTGCAGAGCCACTGCTTCTCTGTGCTCCGCGTCCACCTTCTCTAGCAGTGATGCAGCTCTCTTGGTGCGGATTTGTGCGTCTTGATGCTGCAACTCCCTTTTCGCCACCTCTTCACTCACTTTCTCCACGTCGCTTTTCAGCGAATCCGCAAGTTTCCGCTTATGCCTGAGTCCAGCCTGCAGCCTCGCACTCTGCAGAACTGCAGATTGAGTGGATTTCACAGTACTGTAATTAGCGTGAATATACTCATTTTCAGCTCTCGTCCGCATCGTCACGATTTCCTCATGTCTCCTCAGCAGTCGCTTCTGCAGGTACCGCAGCTGGTCAGTGCGCAGACAGGCAGCCTTCGCAGCCTTCTTCGAACTTTGCAGCAAGTAACTCATCTGTTCAGTCTGCAACTCCTCAGCGTCTATTCTCCCCGCTATGCACTCTAACTCCCCCTGGAGTCGGTCTCGTTCGCTCCATAGACGAGAGATGCTGAACTCTCCTTGGTGGTCTCGAGTGGGGGATAAGGACTGTGTGGGAAAGAAGTGAGGTGGGGGACAGGTGGTCTGTTGCTCTGTTTGAAGGGTGGTGAGGTGGGTTTCCAGGGCGTGGAGAGTCGCTGCTTTCTTGGCAATGCGGTAGCGGACAGCATCCAGCCTCCTCTGCAGGCCTCGCTCTTCCCCACCCCCCTGCGGCAGGTCCAGCGAGCCGGCCACCGTCTCCATCACTCGATCCCGCAGTGCTTCCAGTGAGCTGTTCATTACTGCTACAATGGAAATAACAGAAGTAAAGCTGTGCCTTATTGAAGGGAAATAGACGCAATTAGGCCTGGTGGAGACCTTCGTTACTACTGCTAGTAGGGCATTTTGCGCTTCGGGGGGTCTTGCCTGATCTTGGGGATCATGTAGGTCTTTCCTTCCTGCTCTCCTAAGTCAGTCTCTGGGACTGCCACTGGTTCGTCGCTGAGAAGTGACGGGAACTGGGCGTTTTGGCCTGGGAGCTGCTCTGGTCCAGGGCAAAAAGAGCTGTTTTCCTCAAAAACTGGGCCCTGTTTCATCGATTCCGCTTCATTTCCCCCTGTTTCCTCCATGTTTTCCGCCTTCACCTCTTCCACCTCCAGCGGCTTCCTCTTCTTGCACGGTTTCTTCGCACTTGCCCGAGTCCTTTTCGAGGGCTTTCCGGTCTGTCGGGTCCTCCTAACTGGCGAATCCGGCACTTCTTCCTCCCCTCCCTCCCTCAAGTCCTTGAAAAGCAGGCAGTCTGGACTGCCAGTCCACGGAGAACACACCACTCCCAAGCGTTCATACTTCTCCACCCCACTGTAAGTCTGGCTCAGCCCGGGAATGTAGCACTTCCTCAGCGGCTCTGAGTCACTTTTCCGCATTTCCACCCGCTTTAGCAGTGCTTCCATCGCGACTCCTTCGAAATTCCCGCAGTAGCGGTATCGTTCATGCGACTTATCATGCAGGGAAATGCACTGCAAGCAGTACGCCTCATTTTCACACTGCGAGCAAGTCGCATAGACCATGAATATCTCCTCCTTGCACTTATCGCACCTGTACACCTGGTGCTCCGACATCACTTTCGGCCTTTTTAAGTTGAACTTGGAGAGTTGTTCCTGCTCCTTGGTCCACCGGGTGTGGAGTTGCTGGGCGAGGAACTGTACTAAGTCTTCGGGCAGGGACTGCAGTTCGGAGTTGAGGAGGTCCATGGAGAGGGTGTGGATTTGGACGAGGCTTTCGAAGTTTATGTTGTGGTTCATTCGGTCCCGCTCAAATGCATACTTAAACTGTTTCAAGTCCTTCTGCCCAATATTCCACGCCGAGTTAACCGTAGGCGACAGACTCTTGACCCAGTGCATCGTAGCAGGCCCGACATACACAATATCCCTGTGCATCTGCTCCCCGTAATAAGTGATGTACCCTCGGTTCATGAGGAAGTTTTCGTCCGGCCACCAGAGCGTTTCACTGAGGTGAATGTCGAAATCGAGCCGCTCGCGCACTTCTCTGCGTAGGTAAGCAGTGCAGTGAGGGTCCAGACCCCACCACTCGCAGACGCCAGGGCCGTGGTTGATGTTGATGGCTGCGAAGTTGAGGTTTTCTTGGTGGGCTCCGGTCCAGCAACCAGTCACTTTCAGGTAAATTTGAGGGAGGGTCATACCGTATATATGAGAGCGGACGTAGTCCAAAGCATCTAACTCCGACCCGAAGATCAGCCGTTTCGGCAGAGTCTTCCTCAACTCATGCATATGCTCCTCCCACTTCCCAATATCAATATTAATCCCGAACTCCACCGTCGTATTCTCCTCCACTCCTTTCTGCAGTTCTTTGCGCATTTTGGCGATATACTCCTTAATGGATATCTGCGCTTTTGAGCCGAGGTGGACCTGGTTAGGACAGCAGTCGGGCTCTCGGTCCTGACTGAGGACGTCGAAGACTTCGTCTCCGTGGGTGCGTTCGACGGTGGATATGGAGAAGAGGGAGTTGTTGAGAGGCCAGACGTCGTCGAGGAAGCCGCGGAGGATGGCGATGTCTTGAGACATGACACTGGTCCAAAAGGCATCGTCGATAATACCGTTGGTTGGCGGGTAGAATATGGGTATGGGGCGGATACTGTGGTACTTTAGCAGTTTTACCTCCAAGGAGAAGGGGTTGCCGTACCTGTACCTCAACCCGAACTCCCTCCTCTTCTCTAACGGCAGCAAATAAGTCTCATACTCCTCCCTCGCTTCCTCTATCTTCAAGCTGCTCTCCACCTCCTTCCACCTGTTCTGCCCCGTCACTCGCAGCCAGCCGCCCCACTCCTCCACCAACTTCGCGAGTCTCCACAGCACTTCCTGCTTCTCTCTGGCCTCAGTGTAGATCTCCTGCGGCATCTTGTCACTATTGGACTCAAGATAGACGGTCCAGTCGGACAGGGACTTGAGGGCTACAGGGGGCGGGGACTGCACAGTGCGTAGGTCAGTCTGGGTGTAGGTAGAGGAGACGCGGGTCACTCTACGGTCTCTAAGCGGCCTCATCCAAGCGAATGGGTATTATTGAATGGCTGAGAGGAAATGAATAAGGCGGGCGGTAGGATTGAAGCTCTACACTAGGCGGTTAGGCAGGAGGACTAGCGAGACCCTTGGCGTTCTTTGCTGATTTCATCCCTGTTCTTCAGCCGTAGGAACCGCACGACGTCTTCGCGTAGCTTGTGGAAGCGGGTGGAACGCATGTACATAGGGAAGTACTTGAGGCGGAGTTGCTCCAGGGCGTAGTCTTTGGCGCCGGCGAATACCTCGGTGAGCTCTGCTTCGTCGCCTATTTCTGTCTTGCGAGTTAGGCTTTCTTCGATGCCGCGGGTCAGACCGCGAGGGAAAAGCCGGGGATGGACATGGAAATAGGTCTTTTTTATCTTCTGCGCTTTCGCAAAAGTCGGCTGCTTCTCCAGCTCCACCGCAGCCAGAAAGAACCAAATATACACATCCGCAGACTTAGTCTCACTGGGACTAGTGGATGCACTAATCGAGTACATTTCCTCATCATCCACTGGGACTGTCTGCAGAAACTGGCGGAAAGCCAGGAGACTGTCTAAATTCGTAAGGCTGAAATCGAAGCTTTCAATTACGTCTGGAGTCAGCCAGATTTCGTATCGGTCGTCGTAGCTTTTCAGCACTGGAAGCAGGTTGGAAACTACGAGAATCGCCAAGTCTCTAAGAGCCTGAATAAGGTAAATCGCTTCATTGTCCTTGTAATAGTCTGCGAAGGACATCAGTAATGTGGTAAAACAGACAACTCTTAGCTCATTATTGATACTCAAATGGTCGTCCATGTGTCTGAGGTAGTATATTGATAGCATTAATGTCATTACTTCGACGAACTCCACCAACTCCCACGCTACGTGCATCAGTCTGCATAGGAACTTACAGCATCTGGCAGTCCGAAGAGCACTGGCTATCAAGGACTTTACAGTGGTATAGGATGCCGAGAAGGATTGGCACGACGGAGTAGGGAATGAGGCCGAGGACTAGGAAACGCCAGTACCAGCGGAAATAGAGTCTGTGCTCGAGGAGACGGTAGTGGGTTTCGTCGGAGAGGAAATCGATATAGGCGACTTTGATGTGGTATATGCGAAGGAGGTAGGGAACGAAAAAGACGTATTCAAAGAACAGGTTTGCATAGAAAAGCGACCAACTCTGCAAATCCGTATCATCCTCCAACAGTCCATCAATTGAAATGCAAGTCATCCCAGCCAAATTCCCCACACACGATATCACCAGCAGTAGAAAAGACCGCTCCCGAATAATCATCCTGTGTCTTCTTCTAAACATCAGCACTAACATAAACACACAAAGCAGCACTCCCACACCAAACAACACTGCGAGCGGTATCCGTAAATAGTGACTGCTTGCAGTCCAATTCACCATTGCGATTCTAAAGGCTACATTAGGCGACAATTATGCTCCAATCTCGACCCAATGTATTGTTTGCCTTCCACTGTGCACGGGTGTTCTTCGTGCTTGGAGGCCAGCACGGTGTAGCAGCACATGCAGAAGAAGGTCTTTCCCTGGCACTTGTCTGACTTGCAGGTCATGAATTTGCACCCTTCGTTGCGGGCGATGATAGTGTTGCAGCGAGGACAGGGACGCACTAACGATGGGTCTTGCGACTCCAGCCACGCCCTGAAGCCTTCATCCATGGTACTGTCGCACTCCCCCTGGTGCCACTTATGCGAGCACTTGACACAGTAGTAAGTCCTGCACTTGATGCACGTAACCGCCTTCGTCCCCACAGGGATATACACCACAAAACTGCACTTCCCACAGTGTCTGCATAGCAACTTACGAAACCTGCTCCCCCTCCTCCGCTAGCTCCGTAATTGCCTTCTTGGAAGCCACTTCATTGAACGCTTCAAACCGCTCAGGGTCGATCTTCATCAAACACTTCATAGAAATGGGTCTGTTGCATTCCATGCAAATCATGTCGTTCACCTTTTGCTCCTTGACGCAGTCTTCGAGCTGGTCTTTGAGACATTGCCGGTGGAACATGTGCTGGCAGTCCAAGATGATTTCCTGCGCGCTGTTGCCTTCGCAGTAGCAGAGAGGACAAGTGAAGGGCTTTCCTGCCTTTTCAGGCTTTTCAGACTCTATATCACTGATTGACCTGCGGACTTCCTGCGCCTGGGGCTCTTCCGGCACATCACTAACACTGGCCAACGTAGAGAACAAGTCCTCTTCCTGTATCGCTGTTAACACCTGCACACAGACCTCCTCACTGATGCAACTCTTGCACTGCGGACACTCCACACTCGTCCACGGCTGTCCCTGGTACAAACACACATTCTTCACCAAGTTCCGCAAGCACCGCTCACACGCTGCATGCTGCTTGCCACACCCCAGCCACACTGCCAGTTCAGGCACGCCCATACAGATCACACAGTAGGACTGGGAGTAGGCCACTTTCACGTCGATTGCCCCGGCGGAAAGGACGGAGGTGAAAAACTGAGGCAGGCGACTGCGCAGGACGTCGAAGTCGTCGGCTTGTCTGGCTTTGTTGCAGAACTCTTGCAGGTAGCGGGTGTAGTAGGAGGCCACAAAGACGTCGTTGGCCATTTATTTTTGTCTACATTGAGGGAAGGGAGGAGTGGGAGGGGCGGGTGTTAGGGTCGAGGATGAAGGGAAAGTGCATAGAGATGGAGAAGGATGCGGGGATGCTAGAGATTTGGGAGAGAAAATTTATGTAGAAATTGGGTGAAGGCGGAAATCAGGGGAGATAGGGCGCAAAACCGGTGAATATGAAGAATTGTGGCTAAATGGATCACTTTCCCAGCCAAACTACCATAAAACTATATATGTTATAGTAAAAACAACTGATATTCGTATCAAATCTGGAAGAAAAATGCCGATGCAGGGTTGATTCTCGCTTTGTCGGCTCCTTTCCAGCCTATTTAGATCTATTTGCGCTTAGGCAATGTCATTACCAGCCTGCATTTGCGAGAATTCAGGGCCTTCTGGCGCCTTTTCCGGCATTTGCAGGTCTAACGACTCCGGCAAAGTGGCACTTTCCCCTATTTGTCCCTCCGCCAAAGCCTCCACTGCCTTGTCTTTGCCCAAATAGGCATCCAACGCATGAGCTGAGTACTCCACTTCCTCCTCAGACGCCTCCTCCGCCCCTACAGCCTGCAAATCCATCCCTTTCACCTCTTCTATGGCTTCCTGAAGACTTTGGCTGAGGCGGGGCATCCACTCCCCTCTCCCTGGCATTCGCACCCCTGCACTGACTAGCATTTCCATGAATTCCACCTTTCCGAAGGCTGCGAATTCCTCGGGAGTGGTGGGCACCCAGACCATTTCGCCCTCAGGGAACTCGGTCCGGAAGACTGTGTATTTGGCTTGGATGCGCTCTAATAAGTCGACGCACTGGTCCTTCCCCACAACCCTCAAAGCTCTCTGCGCAGTCCTAGCCAGCGAGTAAATCTCATCCAAACTGTGCAGCTCCTCAATAACCTCCTTAGCCACTTCCAGCCCTTTACTCGCCTTTAACACCCTAAGTCTTTGAGCCACAGCCTCAGGTCCTTTCCTTCTGTCCTGCAGCATGTCACTCAAGATGTCATGCACTCTGTCCATGTCTTTGAAGGTGAGGTAGTTCTCGACGAGGAAAGTGTCTTCTGCCTTGGACCAGACGAGTCCGAGGGAACTGGGCAGACTGGGGCCTTCGTCCTCCATTGTCTCGGGCATTGGCTCTATGGCAACTGCTTCTGCAGATTCGTAGTTGGAAAGCACGTCGTTTACCAGCATTTTGTCCTTAAATCTGAACAAAGCTTCGATCGGCAGCAAGGAATTCCGCTGAAACAGGGCGAAAAATCGCTTTGTGACCAGTCGCAAAGTCGCATACAACTGCGGATACAGCCTTTCACTGTCCCTATTCCCCAACACCGCATAAAACTCCCTCAAGTAGTCCAACTGGAACAGCAGCCAGTCCGCCTCACACTCCTGAACCACTCTTTGCAGGAACTTTGCTATGCATTCATTCGTAAACTCCGTATTTAGCCGCAAGTTTCGCACCAAAAGACAGTACTTTCGGATTATTTCGGGGTCTGCAAGTAGAGAAAACTCAGCTGCGAAGTTCAATTGCCGCTCCCTATATAGCGATTCGCCTTCTTCTTGGTCACTTTGTCCGAATTCCTCATTTTCATCGTAATCTCGCCTATTACTCCTCCGTGCTAGGCGAGTTGTCTGCACTGTCAAGGCCTTCCCCCTCGAATAGTCCTCCAAAAGCTTAAAAGCCACATGCGTGAATTGCACAATGTCCGTCAAAAAGGAAATTTGGCTGACTCCGTCCTTCCAGTAGCTGAAAGCTTTGCGACAGACTGCGGAAATTTCATGGTAAAACACGTTTTGAAGCAGAATTTGGCCGTTTTTCTTGATTTCCTCTCGAGCGGATTCATTCATTTCCTTGACACAGTATAGAAACTGCAGGCAAAACTTGAGGGCGGAGTGGAATTCTCGAGCGTTGTACTCCTTTTTGGAGGTTTTGGTGAACTCCATTATGAAGCATTTGAACAAATACTCGAAATTTTCGATTTTCAGCGATTCTGATATGCTGGAAACGTCGAAGTTGTACGGCTCTGTCCGGTCCTGGTAGTATTTCAGCCTAGCAAATTCCAAGAAAAAGGCCTGAAACAGGAAATAATGGACTTTATCCTCCTCCTGCAGCCTATCCGAGTCCCGGTACAGCTCCGCAAACACTGTTTCCACTATAGAGCAATAGCACTGATTGAGTACATCTTCACTCATTTTCCTCACTTTCCCCACCAAAGCGGAGTCCATTGTCATGCTGAGGCTTTGGACGTCTGGCAGACTTTTCATAGAGTCGGGGATGCGTGGCTTGACGGGCTGGATTTGGCTGGGGACGTGGCTGCGGTCGAGGAGTTGTTGGAAGGCGTTGGAGGTGATGCAGCCGCCGGAGAAGGAGTAGGCGCCGTGGAATTGGCGAGATTCGCGGTAGTTGGAGCCGAATTTGCTATGGCGACTGGACGCCGAGTGCATCTTCGCCCTTTGCTCCTCCTTATCCTGAGCCAATAACATTGTCAACGGCTGACTATTGGCCGCTGCAAACAGCTGTTCCGGCTTAAAGTGTTTGATAATGTGGTAAAATATCTCTATTAAGCAGAAGTTGAGTTTCTGTATATTTGCTGATTTGAAGTCCTGCGCTATGAAAATGAGCGCTTCCAGTAGTAAGGAATTCGCCAAAACGTGCAAAAGTCTTCTTTGCAGGTCTGAAAAATGGTCCTCCTTCGAATTTACAGTGAAAAAGCCTTTGTTTCCTTTCTTTATGCCCACTTGTCGGTCCGGAATAGCAACTAAATTGCGAATTAAGTAGATCACTAGTTCGAGCATTTGGTCGTGGCGGTCGTTTTTTAGGGCGGGGTCGACGGTTAGGCAGTACACTATCAGCTTTACGAGGGAGTCGATTAGCACTTGACGAGTCACGAATGTGGTCTTGTAGTTCTGGAGGATTTCAGTGTAGAGAGGGTCGGAATGGTGGTCTTTTTCAGGCTTGTCGGTGAGAGTGACCATCAGTACCAACACATAGAAAGCCAACTGCTTATCCTCCGGGTAGTTCTCCAGCAATCGACTCAAGTCACTCTCAATGACATTCCACCTCCCGATTTCCACCCTCCTCAGGTAACTATCCAAGTTATCAGTCCTCAGCAACTTATACAGTTCCTTCAGCAGCTCCAGACAGCCTTCCTTCTTCCCGTAGATTTCAGTCCTTTCCACGGTTTTCACGTAGCCGAGGTTTTGGACGCAGAAAAGCAGATCGCCCTTGATGCGAGGGTCGAGCTGGGGCGTTTCTTCCTCTGAGAACTGCTCTTCTGCGGCTGAGGAGTCGGAAAGGTCGATTTCGATCGGCTGGGCTTCGGCGGGCTCTTCTTCCATTTCGCGCTTTTTTAGACCTGGCCATGTTGCTTAGGCGGGATATAGTGTCCTACCACTGGTTTCTGCCCTCCCTAGCCGCGGTCATTCCATATCTCCGCTGCTTTTAACCTTCGAAACTGCCATAGTAGTCAATGAACGCGTCAAAAAAGACCCAGACCGTGACCGTCTTTTCGCTCAAGCCCGGCACTCTCAGCCGTCTCGCCCGGTCTAACTGGAGTCCTGAGGACGACCCAGAGCCTAGTCTCCGCTCTGTATTTAACCCTACTCGCTTCCTCTACGAGATTGACGACTTTCCACAGACTACGAGAGGTAAGAAGATGTGCATTTTCTACCTACAGGATTCGTGCAGGTTTGGAGGGAAGTGCAGGTCTGCGCACCCAATGGAGCTGAAGACGATTGAGAAGACCTGTCAGCTGTGTACACTGGAAGTGAGGAGAAGTGGACAGTACTTCGGCCTGCTAGTGAACTGTACCCATGCCTTCTGCGGCCCCTGTGTCAAAGGCTGGAACAAGACCAACGGTCACACCAAAACCGCAAGATGTCCAATTTGCCGTCTAAGCAGTCCTCCAGTGATATCCTCCGTACTGTGGCTTGAAGAACGGCTCGTAAAGCAGGAAGTCAGCGAGGAATTGGCCAGGCAGAAGACAGGGAAAGGAGAAGTCAAGGTGTAGTAGCTCTAATAGTGGTGTTTATATGGGAAGTGGCGAATTCCCTTGCAGCCCAAGTAGGCGAATTTGCCTTTGTAGCCAGTTTTGCACTTCCTCGGCTATCCCTGGTCGAGCAGCCATAATAGTGATGGAGGATTTTAGGAAGGAGCTGGATGAGCTACTAGGGAAGGACCGCAACTTGCCTCTGGCGGAGCGAGCGAAAAAGCGTGACCACTTTGACGATGCTGATGTCTGCCACTACTTCCTAGTCGGCGTCTGCCCGCACGACCTCTTCATCAACACCCGCAGCGACATGGGCCGCTGCAAAAAGCGCCACGACAACGCCTTCAAAAAGCAGTTCCTCAGCGACCTCAACCGCCAGTACTACCAGAAGAAGTACGAACTTGAACTTCTGCGTAATTTGTGTCTAAGCAGAGCTGTTGGAGCAGCTCGTGGCCTCGGTTGACTCAAGAATCAGGCGGTCGCTTGCTCGCATTGAGACTCCGATGCCTGATAGTGACCGGAATCAAGACGCTCAGGACAAGAACAACACCATCAATGCTCTTATCGACCGCAAGTTGAAGGAAGTCGAGCAACTCGCCGAAGCCGGGCGAGTAATGGAAAGCGAGCAACTCATCCGCGAAATCGAGCAACTCAAGGAACAACGAGAGTCACAAGAATCCATCGTCTGCGAAATCTGCGGAGCCATGCAAAGCAGCACCGACACAGACCGCAGACAAATCTCTCACCTGGAAGGCAAGCAGCACCAAGGCTTCGCCAAGATCCGCAAGTGCATTGAGGAAATCCGCTCCCACAGAGACATGTACAGACACATCGACCTGTCGCGTCCTCCGCCCAAGTTCCCGGGGGAGGAAGGGGAGTTGAAGCCGCAGCCCAAACTGCCGGAAAAGCCGCAATTCGCGAGACCGTCAGGTCGGCCGGACAATAGACCTGACCAACAGCAGCGGAGTCGACCTACTGAGGGCTACCGCGGGGAGCAGGATGGGAGAAGTGAGGGGTACGGTAGAGGGAACTATGACCGCGGCGGGGGGGAGCGGTGGCAGCAGCGTGGCAATGACCGCAGGCCCCCTTATGAAGATAGAGGACAGCAGGGAGACAGGTCCCGCAGTCCTAGACGTAGGTACTAACCAGAAGCCAATGGTGACCTCGCCATAGCTAGGGTAGACTTCTGCTCAAAGTAGTCGCCAATGCAGGCGAAATAGAGAAATAAGGGTAGTATACAGAGCAGGAGTTGTCCCAATTACTATGAAATCGCAGTAAATCCTATTCCTAGCCTAAATCAGCCTCCAGAGTTGCTCAACCGTCAAGCCATTAGGAGGCCGCTCAATGGCCAAGCCAAGTTCCGGCGAGTACACCACTTCCGCTCCCCCAGCAGCTTCACTGACGAAATACGCCGCACTGGCACTGCTCTGGGCCGCATACTGCGCCTCCACAATCTCCACATCGTCGTATATTCTCTGGGCCCGAGAAGCCTCGAGTGGAGGCTGCACCTCCTGCAGAGTCGCTTCTACGCCTAAGACCGGGTTTTCGATGAATATGCGGAATAGGCGATTTAGCTCCCCGCAGACTTCTTCCATGCCCTCGAGTCTGAAGCCGAGTATGTAGTTTCCGCTGAGGGTGGAAGTCTCGAGGATCAGTGCAGGGCCGAAGCGGGACTCTTTCACCTTGATGGTCTTGACTTGGACGTAGGGTAGACTGACGTTGAAGTTCTCGGCCATGTTGGCGAACCACACCAGCCTGATATTGGTCACATACATAGTGCCTAAATTGCCCTGCTCCGCAGAAATATTCCACACGCCAGTGTATTTGTGGTACGTCTGTTCCTGGGGAAGCAGGATCAGTTCCTTGTCCTGAATAATGGCTGCTCGGATCTTAAAGTCTCTGAAAAGCTTCGTAGTATCGTAGCTGCGGATAGTGGCCTGGAAGGAGGTGAAGAGCCTGGGACTGTTCTCGATCAAAGACGTGAAAATGAACTCATAGCGAGTCTGTTTGAAGCGAGTCCTAAGGTTGAGTCCATGCACATTTCCCCTCAACTTGGACTGAATCAGTTTGATTTCAATGTGACTGATGCAGTCATACCCAATGCTCAAGTTGGTCTTCGGCTGTTTCTCTGAGTACCAAATAAGTCGCAAATTGGTAATGACCAAAAAGCCTCGTTCCCCGTTGTTGCCTTTCGTGTCTTCCACTCCGTTAATGTAGTCCACAAGTATTTCCCCGCGGCGAAGCCCCAATTGCATCAGAGGCACGTCGAAGCGGATTTCCTTATTATGCCAGAGAGATATGGCTTCTTCGGAGAGCTTCTTGTACTTGGCCTCCATGTACTTGTTCAGAGTGCGGGTGGCGTTGAGGATGAGTTCAGCCATTTGCAAGTTATTAGCAACTGTCTATATGGGCTGCACTTGCGGCAGACATGCAACTGTGGTTACGGAAGGTGCGCGCATACCGGACAGTCACTCTCCCACCAGTGACCCTGTCCCAGACTCTCTAGCCGCCAGCTCCCTTCGAGATCTCATCTCCCCGACACTAAGACCCATGCCTCGCTCCAACACTATCACTAACAAAAAGAACTTGTCACTGCCGCTGCATAGGGGAGGGGAGCAGCCTGAAGGCAACTCTCCTCGGCCCCAACTTCCGCAAGCCCGCTTCGGGACTATGCGCAAAGAAGCTACAAAGCCCTCTGCTGCAGAAGAACGTCTCACCCTAGTCCGAGCCACCCTTCATAGTCTCTACGAGCGAGTCCTGACCAAATCCCACTCCCCTACCTAATAGTTGTAATGAGTCTCTCGAAGGACTTACAGAAATACGCATTAAAATCTATGAACAAGGCAAACTTTGCATACTTCAAAATGCTAGTTTTGCAGTGAAGGACAACTAACTGGTCGAGATGTATTTATTAGAGATAGCGGGCTAAAATCCGGTAATTTTGGAAAAAGCTACATGTTCTGCCCACAAAGCAAGTTTGCTTTCTTAGCGAATCGGTGTTTTAGATCTAACGGAGTATCGGCAAACTGATTTAATGATTAGAAGACAATACTGTGTGACGTTAAGAGAAAAAGCGAAGCAAAATCTCAGTTTCTATTAGTATTTCATCATTTCTGCGTAGTAAATAGACCTTCGCGGAAGCAGAAACGAATTTCCATAAAACCCACATTCCTTATTCAAAGAACTCCGCGAAATTCCAGCTTTCCATCTATATTCGCCCAAATTTGCAAATCACGAAATCCAGTCCAGCCTTTCCCCCTTCCCACCCTCTTTTAGCCGACGGAAAAAGCTGGAATCAGGGACTAGCACTGGTTTCGATTTTGATGATACTCGAAAAGGTAAATACAAACTTGGATTGAATAAAAAACTGGTGTTTTTTTCTCGGTTGCAAGGTGCTAAGGACTTGAGGGTGGGATTATTCTACGTGTGCATCGAATCTGAAGTCTCTAATCGCTCAATGATAAGAGTGCGCTATCGAAGTGGCTGAGACCACAAATGGGTAATAATGGAAAGTCTGTACGAAGAAGACGACGACGACGCTGAAGTGCTTCGGCGCAATCGAAACTCGGTCCAGAAAGCCCTTCGAAAGCTAAGAAAAGGCCTAATAGCCGCCTTCAGCAGCCACTCCAAGCAGTCCAACGCCTACCGCACCCACCTTTTCCTGAGTATTTGCCTCGCCGCTGTCGCCTCTTTGCAGGGAATGTCGCTCGTGCTCGCCCGTTCTGATACCATAGCGGAGTACAGCGACATGGGGAAGGCCTTTGCGCTAGTCAATTATGTCAGAATCGATGCTTTGGCAGTGGATTTAGGAGTAGAGTATGAGCTTTTTTATATTCTGCTGGCAGTGATCTACGCACCTGTGGGGATTTTGGCGGTTAATGTAGGGGCTTATTTGTATGGGAAGAAAAGACCGAATTGGCTTTTAGTGAAAAGCATGAACTTGCTCCTAGCCCTGGTAGAGCAAGTCCTGCTGCTTCCAGCCCTCATCCTAATGCTCAGCTTCGTCAAATACACGTATTTGTCCAACTCCAGTACTATGTTTGAGTACGGAGACAGTCCCCGCTTACACCGATCCGAAGGCCTGGCAGTAATATCCCTCATCACAACGCCACTGCTGGTGGGTCTACTGTACCTCAACTCCTACTTCTTCTACGACAATATGTTTGCTAAAAGGCGAAGGCTGGTCTATGCTATGCGAGACTCCTATACCCACCGAATGCACATAATTGCGAGGGTGGGGATGGCTCTGTGCTACTTAGGACTATCGGAATTCAGCAGAATTTGGTACCGCCTGGGAGTACTGCTTCTAAGCGGATTGATGTTTTTCCTGTATTCCATCCGTCTTCCTTATTTCAACACTACCGTAAATGTGGGCTATTCGTGCAGGAAAGCCTTAATTACCTGGTCTATCGCGGCTTATTTCATCGGCTGGGCCATTGATTCAGCGACCACTATTGTCATTCTGCTCATATTCGTATCTCCGATGATCATCCTACTCACCTATTACCACGTCGTGGAGACTCTGCGAGTGAGGGGAAGAACGCGAGCGGAAGAAATAGTCGCAGACTACCAAGTGGAGTTAAAGCTACGTACTATGCTAGAGGCCTGGGAAGCCAAGGAAAACCCGGAAGCCACTTGCACGGCTATTGAACAACTTTTCGATTTCGCTACGTGCAATTTCCCCAAGTCTTCCTTACTGCCGATATTGGAGGCCCAGTATTACTACTACTATGGGCGGGGTCCTGCCCTGGCTCTACTCAAACTCTCCAAAATGCATGTTACAGATATCACGATGGAAACGCAATTCTTCGCGAATAAACTTGAGACCAAGTTGAGTGCCATTGAAATGTCTCCCGAGCGGCTTTATTTCCGTTATTTGAAGCTACTGAGTGAGGCTAAACGCATAGACGAGTCCTGCTGTCTGCAACTAGTGGCTACCTGTTCTGAGTTACTCGGTAGGAAAGTGGACGCTGGGAAGTTTGAGGCACTGGTAAGACAGCTGAGTGGGGAAATATCCAAAACTCTGGAAAAGTATTTTAGACTGTTGGAATTGTACCCGGATAATGGGGAAACTTTACAGCTTGTAGGGTCTTTTATGTGTGAAATCGTGAAGGAAGCGGAAGGGAAAAACTTTTTGATGAGAAGTAGAATGGCCAAAAGTAGCGAAGTGCGTAGAGTCTCGAATTCCAGTTGGTTCAGTGATGCAAATGGCCTGGTTGTATTGTCTTGCTGTATAGAAAGCCAGGGAGAAATCATATTGGCCAACCAGAAAGTATATGAGATGTTCAAATACTCGAAAATTGACCTGCACAAAAAGCCCATATTTCACTTTATTCCGGAAGAGTATCGACTTATTTACCTACAGACTATGAATAGCGTAGTGCTGTTTGGCCGTTGGTTGGACTCATTTACTCGCTTATTTACCTTTTTACTGGATTTCGACGGATACTTGATGCCAGCCACAGTAACCGCCAAACTAACGACTTGGAACAACAAGCCTTATTTGGTACTCGCCATAACCAAGCTAGTGGATACAGACTGGGTCCTAGTAGACAGGGATTGGAAGGTTAGCGCCCACTCCTGCCTTAGCCTAGAGACGTCCAAACACGTCATGTACAGAGGCTGCGATATAGAGGAAGTCCTACCTGGCATTTCCGAGTATAGAAACAAAAGAGGCAAAGCCTTTCACTACGATTTGCCAGGCAGTTTACCTGCAATTGTCACTATAGCGGAAGTTGTCTTTCGTGATATTCTTTTTCGACTTATTTCCTTGAGACGTCTGTCTGAGGGTCAGGATCACTCACCGCTGAATTCCGAGCCCAGTATCCTGCAGCAATCTGACTTCAAAGAAGCAGCGAAAGGGGTTAAATTCAATCCGGAAAACACCCACCCATCAGTTGCACATCTTATACCTGAGTCAATTCCTGTATTTGACTCCTCTGCGACTATGATGAATTCCGAGGCTCAAGCTCGGGTTAATAAGAAAATGGACCTTACGGCCTCCCTCAGTGTTTCTACGTCGTCTAGTACAGTGCTGGAGCTGATGGAGGGAGTCCAGGTCGGGAGAAGTCTGAAAAGAGTCAAAGTGCTGCTCATTTTGTCCTTTTTGATGCTTGTTATTGGACTTGTTGCTTCGGTTATATTTGTGACTAAAATTCTGAGTTCCCTCGAATCAATCACTATCATCCAGCAGTATTCCGAGCGCAACTTGGAAATTATTAAAATGTCTTACTTGGCCCGCAGTCTAATTCTCTCTGATTCCCCGCTGTATCCTTATGACCAGCCCTCCCTCCTATTGACCTTGGAAAGTAGCGGACAGGTTTTAGACAAATACATTGCAAATATGAAGGAAAATGTGGGAAGTGAAAATGAAGCCGACTCCTACTTGCTGCAGCCCTCGGTACCTATTTGGGTGAAGCAGGAGGATAAATATAGCTTTCGGATGCAGACACTGTTAGATGCAATGTATGCATACACTGCGGCTGCTACAAGACTTGCAGCCTCGTCTCCGCCATTTTCCCCACTCGCGGATGCATACTTCCTCTTCCGAAATGGAGCCGGGGACCTGTCTACAATCACTAATCAAACCCTACATATGCGGATCAATGCCGAGTCCGAATCCCGCATAAAAAGTTTGGCAGTGATGGAGTACTTAGTGTATATGTGTATTGCCCTTATAGCGCTGCCTCTAGTACTGCTAGTGGCTCCTCAGTTCTACCTGTTTGAACAGCACTCTAAAGCTGTGTGGACAGGGATCTACGCCCTGCCTATAGACCTGGTTCTGGAAGTGCGCACTTTGGCTCTGGACAGATTGCAGACCTATTTCAACAATGAAGTATTTTTGGAGACTACCACTACAACAAAGGCAGCAACGCGTAGGACCACTCCCACCAAGCTATGGCCTGGCTTCGCAGCTCGGGTGAGTGTATACCTCCTGGCATGTTTGGTTTTCTTTATTGTGATCGAAGTTGCTTACTTCCTGCCACTCAAAAACATTGCCCTGACCATACCCAATTACCTCTTTTGGATGAGTCTCCGGCCTCGCTACATCAGTGAAAGTCTATTATGGAATAGAGAAGAATCTTTATTACAAAACCCGACTCACACCTTCACTAAATACATCCCAGAGGGACAGTTCTGGTCACAGCCTCAGGCCCGCGTAGCCAATGCCTCCTCTTCCTTCACTTTTATCAACACAATTCTCAACTTCGGGAGTAGCGATTTCAGCATTTACAGCATCAAGAAGTCTCAGGAGTATTTGGACTTTATACTCATTAACACTTGTCCGCAAATTGCTACTGAGAAGTGTGAGGACACTGCAGCTGCTCTGGGACTGACCTATATCTCAAAGGAGTGGAATCAGATGGTAAAAGCCACTTATCCGAGTTCAAACGACCTTTTCGCTACTGCACAGTACGAGGAAAAGGTAGCTAATACAGCCATAATGGCGCTAAACTTTGCCATTGACTTCTATCACACTGACGCTGTGAACATAATTCAGTCCATATCATTGCAGATAATCACTCTTTCTGTCGTATTTATCTGTGTCGTATTCGGCCTTTATGTGAGTGTGCATGCGAGACATCTGGGGAAACTGCTGAACAAGGCAAGACAAGCCCTGCGCGTCCACAAGATATTAAGAACTAAGTAAAATAGCGCTTTTCCCGGCATTTCAGAGCAGGAGAAACCCCAATTCCCTTATTTACGCACCTATAAACGTCAGCGACTTAACTTTGTGTTGCCCCACTCTTTCCCAGGCCTTGCGGTAGCACAGACTAGCAAAGACCACCTCCAGCGAAGCCCTCCTGCCTACAAACTCCTGCCACTTCAGTCCTTCCACTCTTTCCGCCCTCTTCTCCACCTTCGGTTCCTCTAGACTCCCCCCTGGCCTTTTCCCTCCGTTTTCCTCTTCCTCCTCTTTCCTTTCCGCTATCAACGCATATCTCCCATCACTGTAGAACTCCGCTGTGTCCGCTCCAGCCTCTGCAGCCTCCTCAGTCACAGCCTGGATGTACTTGTCCACTGTCATGTCCAGCACTCGGCAGCTGCATAGGGGACAGCGCCAGCGGTTGGCTTTGACCTTTTCCTGCACAATTAAATAGGGCTTGAGGTCGAAGCATTGGATGTGTTGGCAGAGGGAGCCGCGCACTGGTAGGTCTGGGAGGAAGCGGGTGAGGGGACATTTGAGGGGAGTGCGACATAGAGAAGCAGTGACTTCAGAGTCAGAGCAGGCGTGGGAACTGACAAAGGCCTTCCCCTCGTCCAAACTCAGCACCTTTTCAGTCGAATAGCGCCGAAAAAGCGCTTCCGGAGTCTGCGTCTCTACCAAAAACACCCCAAATACGTACTGATCCTCCTCCCTCTGCTTCATCACCATAGCCGTATTGTACCCAATAGCCAGGGAACTCAGACATAAGGAGGAGTCTTTCCGCCTTCTAGAGCTGCTGGCGGGAGGCTGGGTGTAGGTAACCACTGATTTCCCATTGAGCAGGATAGTGCACTCCTTCGGCCAGCGGTACACAAAGCCTTCCTCATCCAGGCGTAAGGCTCTCATTTGGACCAGTCGTTTGGACCCCTCTTCTAGCAGCTTTTTGCGCATTTCCTCAGTGAAAATGAACTGCTTCTGGACACTGTTGTGGGCGAGACTGGCAGTGGAGTAGGGCGGCAGGTAGACTTCCAGCACAGGTTCGTAGGGCTCGATAGTGCGCAATTGACACAGAGGACAGAGGAACGGCACTAGCAGGGTGGACCTGCCCATGCACGGCTTGTGAAAGCCATTACTGCACTTCACACAGACAATGCACCCGGGAGGCACACTGCCCACTGGCAAGACAGGCGCACAGCCCAGGGCCGGCACTCCTACGAACAGCGGCCCTTTCCCCGGCAGCTGCACTGTCACTCCACACACACAGGCGTCTTCCTTCCTTTCCACAGGCGCCAGCATGTGCACAGGCTGCGGCAGTAGTCCCGGGGCCGGTAACTTGAGCAAGTGCAGCACTTTGACTAGTAACACACTCCCTGCCAACTCCGCAACCCGCTCCCTGCCTTCCTGGGAACACAGGAAACTGACCACTCTCAGACGCAGTTCGTCCCTCCGGCCTGCCTGCTTGATTCCCAGCTCTTTGCACATGTCCCGCCACTGCTGGCCAGAGATCATCTGAATGTCCAAGTTGCATTGGTACTGAGGGAAGTCCATTTATATATTGGGAATGGCGGATAGGGCGGGACTAAAGAGGAAAGAGCTAATTGCCTTTCAGTAGGACTGGGCGTGGATAGCCATTTCTCTAATAATCAATGCCGAAGCCCAAACGCTCTCTAGCGAAAAGCAAGAAGACAGCTGTGCCCCTCTCAGCCCTGCCAGTGGCCTCTGCAGGCCTGCTGCCCTCCCCTTTGCTTGAAAGCCAGGCCGTATGGAGCGCTTTCCTCACCCAGTATCGGCCGAACTTGGGGATGGAGGAAGACAGGCTCGAGGAAATGATGGGGAACAGTGGGGAATATGTGAGAAACCTGGCTACAAGGGTAAATCAACTGGGGGGGTGGCTGGAAGTCACAGGGAAGGACGCATGGGCGGACGCAAAAGTCGACAAAACGCGCGATTCTCGGGCGGATTACGAAAACTTCCTCTTTCCAGTACTCAAATTCCTTGAATTTCAGCAGAAATACCCCTCTCCAGCCCCTTACAGCCTCTCCCCAGCCCAACTCCACCCCTCAGTCCTGCGGCCTATCAAGGTCTTCACCCCTCCGGAGAGCGGCCTATTGACCCAGGCCTTTTGGGACCAGGTTTTGGCGGAAGATATAGCGATTTTGAGGGGATTTCCTTCGAAAGTATGGAAATTCGACCACTCTCTGTTCAGCTTTGAGTACCTCAAGACCCACCGGGGCGCTGCGGAAATAGACGTGTTGATGCAGGACAAGGACCCGGATAAGGACATGTTGCGACTGCATAGTGGGGAAAAGGTGAAAAGCACGATACTGGACTATATAGAGAAACACGTAGTCGCAGGGAATCAGAGTGACAAGGTCCCATTCGCGGTTAATGTGGATATTGGCGCTTGGGGCGAGCAAATAGACCAATTCCAAGCGAAGCTACCCGAATATCTGCTGTTTGGCAGTCCCTCCGACAGTCTAAGCCACCTCCGTCTGCACATAAACGGCATGTCCCTGCCCCAAATCTACCTCAAAGCCGCTGGAAGTTGGACTGGCGCGCACCAGGAAAACCTCTGCTTCGCTGCCATCAACCTCAACCACGGGCCCGGCGACTGCCAGTGGTGGGGCCTTTCCCCTGCAGAAGTGCCCAAAGTGAGGGCGGAAGTGGGGGCGAAGCTGGGCTTTGACACTGCCAAGAGTGAGACTTTGTGGTGGCCGGACGAGAACTGGGTGTTGGGTCAGGGGTATGCGAGTTTCTATGGAGTGCAGAGGCCGGATGACCTGGTTTACGTCGGGCCAGGGACCTTACATTGGGTCAAAACGACTGCGCCTGCAGTCAATTCCTCGTGGAATATCGGACCAAAAACGCTAAATCAGTTCGAAGCCGCCTACAGCCGTAAAGCTCTAAACGAGTCTATTGGAGTGGAAAGTCTGGTGCAGCTGAATACTCTGGCGTTGGATTTGCTCAATTCCGAACTATCCTCCCTTCCCATTGATTTAGTGAAGTACCTGAGCAGCCGCCTGAATGAGCAGTTCGAAGAGGAAAAGCGACTACTGGACGCCTGCAAACTGCCTGCTTTGGGAGTGTTCCCCGGACATCAAGTGCGGAGGTGTGAGAGCTGCAAGCGGGAAGTGCTCTACGCCTATGCAGCCTCTGTTCAGGCGTACTGCCTGCAATGTGCAATTGCCCTGCCTTCTCCGCCCAATTGCCACGAAATGTTCACTTCCGCCCACTTCCAGCGACTTCGCGACCGCGTCCAGAGACGGATTGAAGGCGAGAATGTGGACTTTTACGACCCTGGGCTGAATTTGCACTTCACAAAGGGAATGCGGCAGAGACTTTCCCAGGCCTGGGTGTCGCCCTACAGTGGCTTCCCGAGCTGTATATCCTTCAGTGTTGAGGACTCTGCGAGTGACGTGGAAATGCCTGAAGCCTCATCCACTCCGGCTGCAGGCCCCCCAGACCAGCAGTCTCCAGACGGAGAAAATCGCAAAAAGCGGCCAAGAACAGGGAAGAAGGCTCTGTCTCCCTGCACCAACAAGCACCAGAAGCAGCACCAATCTGCCTCTTCCGAGCCTCCCGCGTCCTCTGCCGCAGACCGGAGATGCACTAGATCGCAGGTACGCAAGGAGGAGCCGGAGGAGGTGGAGGAGGAGCAGAAGCCGGTGCACAGGGGACAGGACGGTGGGGGGAAGCAGGACTCTGACAACTGTGGGAAGACTTGTGAGAAGGCGGGGAAGGGGAAAGGACAGTATAGTATCCCGAAGAGGAGCAAGTGCTAGCTAGCTAATGTAGGTCTGAGGACTGCTGGTTAGAATGCAGCATTTGGGATGCTATGGAGACGAATGACAATATCCCCGAGTATGTATAAAGCAGTCCTTCCATAGTTCCCAGAGCTGTATTTTCCCACCAAAGTCAGTAATGAGACTTTAGATCCACAAGTTCATATAGAAAGAATTGGGTGATTTTACCATTTATGAGGAAATCTACATTTCAATGGGGATTTGCTTAGTCCTCAGCAGCTTGTGGATGCGCAGAGCTTGTCCGGCCTTGCCCAGCAGTCCTCGCATGTACTTCGCATACACAGCCACGTACAGGCCAAACACGACACAGGTGAAGACCACTGAAAGGGTAATGATCTGCACTAGGATAAGGTCGATTTCACTGACAGCATCTGCATGGTAGTAGTCTATTGCGTACTTGAGCACTAGACTTGTCGTCGCTGCGAACTTTTCATGCCTTTCTATTGCTGCGAAAGTCTCGGCCGAAGTCGGGTAAACGGCTCTGATCATCTGATTCCACTCCTTCACCACATAGGACAGTCCCAGCGCCGCTGTAGTGTCCTCGCACTTCTCCGTAGTCAGCTGCTCACAGGTGCCAGTCAGCAGGAAGTCCAGGTACTCTGCAGACTTCTTAGTGCTGTAAATGCTGAAATCGCGGTTACCGAAGTTGAGGATTTTGTTGATAAAGGTGACGGAAGAGGTGGCATTGGCTACACGGGTTTGAGGCCTTGCCCAGCGCTGTCCCTCTGGGATGTATTTAGTGAAGGTGTGGACTGGGTCTTGCAGTAAAGCTCGCTCCCGACTCCATATCAGACTTTGGTAGGTGTAGATAGGTCTCAACCCCATCCAGAACAGGTAATTCGGCATCGTGAGTGCGATTCCACTTAAGGGGATGAAGCAGGCGAATTCAATAATAAGTAAAAGGGTCAAACATAGCAGTAAATAAAGACCAAGTCGTGCTACAAAGCCAGGCCATAGCCTGGTGGGAGTGATCCTGCGCGCTGTTGCATGTGTTGTAGTGGTAGTCTCCAAAAGTACTTCATTGCCGAAATAATTCTGCAATCTGTCCAGAGCCAAACTGCGCACTTCCAGAACCAGGTCTATAGGCAGGGCGTAGATCCCTGCCCACACCGCTTTAGAGTGCTGTTCAAACAGGTAGAACTGAGTAGCCACTAGCAGCACTAGAGGCAGCACTATAAGGGCAACACACATATATACTAAGTACTCCATCACTGCCAAACTTTTTATGCGGGATTCAGACTCGGCATTGATCCGCATATATAGGGTTCGATTGGCGACTAGAGATAGGTCCCCCGCTCCATTACGGAATAGGAAGTATATATCCGCGAGTGGGGAAAAGGGTGCAGACGAGACTGCAACCCGAGTAGCGGCTGTTGTAAAGGAGTACAGGGAATCTAAGAGTGACTGCAAGCGGAAGTCACATCTGTCTTCTAGCCGCACCCAGAGAGGGACAGAGGGCGTCAGGAAGTAGGAACTGTCTTCGCTTTCCTTCTCCATGTTTTCCTTCATGTTTGCAATGAATTTGTCCAGTATGTGTCCACTGGCCTCCAGACTAGACAGTAAAGTCGGCTGATCATACGGATACAGTGAGGAGTCGGAAAGTGTGAGGCTGCGGGCGTCATAGGCCATTTTCAATATTTCCAAGTTGCGCTCGGAGTAATGCTGGATGGTCGTAATAGACTTCAGAGATATGAGGATTAGGGTCACAAATATGACTGAAGCAATGAGTCCTATAACAAGCATCAAAAAGGACAAAATGAGCGCCAATTTGACTCTTTTCAGACTTCTCCGCACTTTAATTCCTTCCACCTGTTCATGCTCCACACTCGAAGTAGTGAAAACGCTCAGAGAAGTAGTGAGGTCCATTTTCCTACTGACTCGCGCCTCAGAGTGCATCACTGTATTCGCGGAGTCAAGCACAGGCTCGAATATCGGCTTTCCCACTGCAGTGCGGATATCAATGGAGTTGAATTGAACGCCTTTGCTGTTTCCCCTTCTTTCCCTCCTGCGCAGGGCACTAATATCGGTACTTGTTATGGAAACGGAGTGGTTGGGAGATGCATGGCGGAAGGAAATCAGGCGGAAATATACATCTCGAAAGCGGACTTCCTCAATAGACACTGTAGACTGCCAGTGGGACTTGAAGTAGAATTGAAAGGAACACTCGGATCTGTCTTGGATGTGCTCGGAAAGGCCGGGCAGGACTTCCTCTACATCACAGCCGATGTATATAAAGCGTCTGGAGGCCTGGGGGTCTAGACAGGAGTGCGCTCTCACCTTCCAATCCCTGTCTACTAGGACCCAGTCGGTGTCCGCTAGTTTGGATATGCTGAGGATTATTTGGGGCTTGTTGTCCCAGGTGGTTAGTTTGGCGGTTACTGTGGCTGGCATCAAGTAGCCGTCGAAATCCAATAAAAAGGCAAATAAACGGTCGTAGGAGTCTAGCCATTGGCCGTACAGTACTAGACTATTCATAGTCTGGGTATATATTTGGCGGTATTCCTCAGGCATGAAGTGGGATATGGGCTTTTTGTGCAGGTCAATTTTCGAGTATTTGAACATCTCATATACCTTTTGATTGGCCAATATGATTTCTCCCTGGTGGTTTAAACAGCAAGACAATACCACCAAGCCATTTGCACCGCTAAATAAATTGGCATTGGAGACTCTATGCGCTTCACTGCTCTTTGCCATCCTGACCCTCGTCAAAAAGGCCCGTCCCTCTGCCTCCTTCACTATTTCACACATAAAGGACCCCAATAACTGCAGAACTTCCTCATTCTCAGGGTACAGCTTCTGCAGCTTAAAATACTTCTCCATGGTTCTGGATATTTCCGAACTCAGGTTTCTGACTAGAGACTCAAACTTTCCCGCATTGACTTTCTTGCTCAATAGCTCAGAACAGGCAGCCACTAGTTGCAGACAGCAGGACTCGTCGGTGTGTTTAGCCTCACTCAGTAGCTTCAAATAGCGGAAATATAGTCGCTCGGGCAGTACTTCGAGTGCGCTGAGTTTGGCTTCTAGCGTATTCGCTAAGAATTGCGCTTCGAAGTGATTATCGGAAGTATGGAGTTTGGAGAGTTTGAGTAGAGCCAGGGCAGTGTTTCGCTTATAGTAGTGGTAATATTGGGCCTCCCATATGGGCAGTAAGGGAGACTTGGGGAAGTTGCGGGTAGCGAAATCAAAGAGTTGCTCAATGGCCGTGCAAGTGGCTTCTGGGCTTTCCTTGGCTTCCCAGGCCTCTAACATAGTGCGTAGCTTTAATTCCACTTGGTAGTCCGTTACTAGACTGTCCACAGGAGTTCTACCAACCACTCTGAGTTTTTCCACAGTGCGATCATAATTTAGCAATACAATCACAGGGGAAACAAACAGGATCAAAATGACGATACAGGAAGCTGAATCCGTACTCCAGCCTATGAAATAAGCCACTACAGACCAGGCAATTAGCACCTTTCGACTCGCATACCCTACATTAATAACCGCATTGTAGTAGGGAAGCCTGGCAGTGTACATGAAAACCATAGTGGCACAGAGGAAAAGCACACCCAGTCGGTACCAAATTTGGCTCATTTCTGATAAAACTGAGTAGCACAAAGCAGTTCCTAGTCTTGTTAATAAGTCCATTCGATGCGCGAAGGAGTCTCTCATGGCAGATACGAATTTCCGTCTTTTCGCATATACATTTTCGTAAAAGAAGTAGGAGTTTATGTATAATAATCCCATTAAAAGCGGAATTGTGAGGAGAGATATGAACGCAAGGCCATCAGAACGAAGCACATTTTGGCTATTTCCGTATTCGAACATCGAATTTGAACTGGAAAAGTAGGTATATTTGATGCAACTGAGCATCATTATTAGCATTGGCAGGAGTAAAACCTGCTCTATTAGAGTCAATAACAGGCTCATAGCCTTCACTAGCAGCCAATGAGGCTTTTTCTTGCAGCTCAGCAGCAGCCCTACATTTACCGCCAATATCCCTATTGGGGCGTATACAATCGCCAGCAACACGTAAAAAAACTCATACTCCACTCCTAAGTCCACAGCCAGAGTATCCACTCTCACATAATTCACCAGTGCAAACACCTTCTTCATCTCTTCATACTCCGCTATCGCATCAGACCGAACAAGGACAAGGGACATCCCTTGCATTGCAGCCACAAAGGACAAGCACAGACTTAGACAGACCTGCGTGCGGTAGGCTTTGGACTGCTTGGAGTGTCTGCTGAAGGCAGCTATTAGGGCGGTATACAGCTTCTGCAGGCGCTTCTGAAGCGAGCCTTGCAGTCTGTATATTCCCTCGGTTCCCTCCTCGTCTTCAAACAGGCTGTCCATTAATTATTATCCTAATTCTAGGTCTCGAGGAGCATTCCAGCCTTCTTCTGAACTGAAATCTTATTCAGGGACAGCCACGCTTCCCTCGCCCTTCCATATAATGATCCCCGACCTCTATCTTCACAAGTCTCCGGGGTACGACGACGAAGTCTCCGACACAGTCTTTTCCGCCCTCGACACCCCTCGCAGCCTAGACACTCCCTTCGAAGACTACCTGAATGTAGCGAATAGACAGGAAGACTACAGTGTGCGATGCAGAGAACTGCCGGAAAACCGAGAAGTCCGATGGCTGCTGTTTCCAGACGACCCGGGCAGAGAGGTGTGGGAGGCGGTTGTCCTGCTGTAGGGTCTACGCAGACTAATGAGCTATGCAGTCACGGTTACGCCTTACAGAGTGGCTTTTGTGGAGACGGATGATACAGTGTGGGTGGCGCTTGACTACTTGGTCGACGCACTGTTCTTCTGTGATGTGGTGCTCAACTTCTTCACTGCGTACAAAGACAACAACGAACACTTAGTAGTCAGTCACAAGAAAATCGCTATGAACTACCTGACTTCTTGGTTCTTCGTAGACTTATTGAGCTGCATTCCCTTCCAAGTCATCCTGGACGAAGGCCTCAACTACAACTCTCTCCTCAGAATGGGGCGACTCCCGCGTCTTTACCGAATTGTGAAGTTGTCGAAGTAAGGACAAAGCAGGATATCGCGCGTAATGCGAGCATACAAAACCCGCGGCAAATGCTTGAAAGTGTTCGCTTGCTGCGCTCGCATTAGTGCGGGCATGGAGCGAGTTGCCTACCTCTTCTTCCTTTCCCTCATTGTCGTTCATATCGTAGCGTGCATGTGGTACTTTATCGACCGACTGGAGCCGTCTGTCGACAGCTGGGTGATTCGGTACCATCAGGGCGATAGTTCGAATTTGGAAGTGTATATTAGTGCTTGTTACTGGGCGATTACCACCCTGGCGACTGTGGGGTATGGGGATATTCTTCCGGCTAACACCCTTGACCGGGCTTATTGCTCACTGGTTATGCTGCTCGGAGTCGTGTTTTACTCATATACAATTGGCACGGTCACAGGTCTTTTAGGCGACTTCGACAGACGCCAAACAAAACTGCAGGGCAAGCTGAGCGCCCTCCAAAACCTCGCAAAGAAGTACCAACTCAGTCATCACTTCTTCCGTCAATTGAAAGCGGCTTTAGAGCAGGACCAGCACAGGGTTCGAAGAGAGCGGGAAGACGTGCTGAGTAGCCTGCCCAAGAAGCTGTCAGCTAGACTTACTCTGCTCATGCATAAACGACTGCTTTCCAACAACCGCTTTTTTAAACAACGCTCGCTCAAATTCGTGCAGTCAGTGCTGCCGCTGCTCAAGCAGGTCAAAGTCACTGCTGAAGAGACGGTTTATAAGGCGTACGAAATGTGCGACGAAAGTAACCCCCAAATAGTGTACTTCGTAGGACGCGGGAAACTGGGGTACTACATAGACGAGCTACACGTGCATATCATATATGAGGAAATCCGGGACAAGGACTATTTCGGAGATGTGGAGTTTTTCTTCGCAGACCAAAGAGAGGTGAATGTGAAGGGACTGATGGTCTGCGAGCTGCTGGCTTTAGGCAGGGAAGACCTCTTCAACAAGCTGTTCCCAGAGTTCGAAGATCTGAAGATAGAAATGATAGTGGAGGCTGCAGCCAGACGAGACAGGCTCAAAGCGCTTAGGGAAGAAGCGGAATTGCGCCGCAGAGACCAGTATAAGCGAGCACGTGGTCTGCCGCTGACGCTGAGCTCGAATGAAATTGAGCGTTTGCATGAGATTCAGCCTGCGCTGGGCACTGAACTGTTTGAGCCTCAGGCTGAGGGTGGGTATGTGGAGGCTGTGAGTTTCCAAGGTGAGGAACAGAAGGCCGAGCCACTATTCATCCCTGTCGAAAAGAGAGACAAAGACCAAACAGAAGACAGATTGAACGACCGTCAAGCTAGCAATACCGGCCAAGTTACAAATCAGGACTCAGTCCCAAAGAGACAAGCCAGTCCTAACAGGCGAGAAAAGCGAAGCGCCACCACTCCCTACGCAGCCCTAGAGCCAGAAGAAGTTCCAGACCAGCGCAAGGCCAAACTCTCCGAACTCAAGAACTTGCTCAACCAACACACTCTCGCCCTGCTGGAAACCGGCCCCAGGTCTTCCGAGGAAGTCAGCAAGGCCTTCACTCGCATCGAAAGCAGCTTGGAACGCATCGAATCGCTGCTCAACGCCTTCGCCGGGAATACGAAATCTGCACAACGGCGCAGTTCACTACTGGGTGCGACCGTCCCCTTCGATTAGCTGTATTCTAATATAGGTAATTACCGTCTCCGCCGAGTCCGACTTCCCCCCCGTCTTTGTTTTTCACCCTTGCGGACGTGACCACATTTCTCACACTCTTGACTCCCCCGGTAATTATAGGCGTACCCGCACTTCCAGCAGTCCCACAGCTCTCTGGCCTTAGTCACAATCTTACACTCACAAGGGTCTTGTTGGCAAAGGAGACATCTCTTGTCTTCGACGCTTGACTCCCACTTCATTTCCTCGTAGTCGCATGCAGGCTTCAAGAATGGGGGCTGGGGAGGGAGCGGGAGAGTGGGGATTTGCAGTAGTTTAGGGCAATGTTCGGGCTCGGGGTGGACTATAAGGAGGATTAGCTCGTAGAAGCAGTCGTAGGCCACTGAGTAACTCATGAAATCGGACTTGGGCCGGCTTTGGAGAGAGAGGCTGAGTCTTTCGCGGATGTCTTCGAGCTTGGCGTAGTCTAATTCAAGCAGAGTCGTCTCTGCACACAACTCACACGTGTCCCTAAAGTCCTTCCCTGTGCATTGAAAGCACACCACATGCAGACAACTAAACACTGCATACACCTTCACACCTACAATCGACTCCTTGCACAGACAGCAAGTGGGAATTTGCGCTCTCAGCTGCTCTTCCAAGGCCTTCACTATGTCCATTACAGGCTAAACTAGTCCTTTTGGGCTGGGAGTAGGAAGTAGAACTCTACACTGCCGATGCGCACTGCGGTTTTGGAGTGGAGACGGGCTGGAGGGTCTTCGGCCTTGAGGCGGACTTGGTTCACTAGCAGGGAGTTCCGGCCTATGCATCTGATGAAGAAACTGCTTTCTACGGGGTTCCAGTCAATACTTGCGTGCGTTTTCGATATCTTCGGGTCTTCACTGAGGTGAATGTGGCCGTCCAGGTCCTTGGCACGGCCTAGAGTCATCGGGTACTCGGTAAGATAGGCGCAAAAGGAAGGTCCTTGCAGCTTTGCAAAGGCTTCAGGCTCCATTTTGCCGCTTTATTACCCCGCTGCAAGTGAATTTAGCCTGTATAAGGAAATTTAGAGTGGGAAGTGGGACTTACAAAGGACTTATGCGTCTGTTTAGCTCGGTGAGAGGGTTTGCCTTGGGAAATAAACGAACTCTTTGCGCCTTGCGGAGGTGAGTCGAGAGTGGTTCCACTAGCCACTTCACCCTCAAAGGCGGCTGCAGTCGAGGCGGAGTCTCCTCATTCCTCTGAGTGACTGAGTGTCTCCCCTGCTTGTATTGCAGGCGAATAGCGCTGTTCAGGGAAGGGAAGAGGCCTGCGTCGATAGGTCGTAGGCAGCGCTTGACTGGGGACAGGGCGCGGTTGAGAAAGAGGCTGCGAGGGTCGGTGCTGCGGATTATGCTGGCTTCGGAGTTGAGGTTGCAGACTGGGGCTGGAATTCGTATAACAGCAGAGTCCATTCTCTCCCCTCCATACGACACATCTAACCCCACATCCACCGTCTCCAAGTGACTCCGCTGCTCCGACACACTGCGCAAGGACCGGTCGCTTTCCCTGCCTTTCGCAGGCTTGGCGCTGCCTCGGGACATCAGCTGTCTGTGCTGCTTTGCTAGTAAATTGCCTTGTTGCAGCAGAATAGCGATGCGAGAGCGGGTGGAAAGGGGCTTTAGAGGGACTTGGGGAGAGGTCTTGATGTAGCATTTCAACTGAGGCCGGGTCAAACGACCATCGTCCATATTAGCCTGCTGACTTGCAGGTAGTTTCTAGCAGAGAAATCACCAATGGATTTCACTACTCAGGGAAGATACAAGCCGTTTCCTCCTCAATTCCGCTTATTTCTGCTATTTGCTGCTATAGCCGCTTGCTTCTTAGAAAGGGCTGTTTAGCCTGTGATGGACTGTAATAAGTTTTCCACATAAATGGGCTGTGCCTGTGCTCACGATAGCAAACTATCGAGGGACGCTTTGGGCGAGGAGGAAGTCGCGAACTACGAATCTGGCCTGATATTCGCTTCGCTACCTGCTACCAAAACTGCTACGGAAGTGTTGGTCTTTTCGCATGCCTTCTGGATGAACGGCAAGCAAATCCGAGACTTGCTGAAGGCACTGGGCACTGACGGCCGATTTCTAGACGAAGAAAACACTCCCAAGCATCACTTCTTCGAGCTTTTCCGGGACAGGAAAAAGTATAACGCTCGGAAAATAACGCTGCTGGGAGTGATGCTCGGCAGCGGGTCCGCAGCACGCAAGGCTGAAATCCTATTCGGCCTATACCGCACAGATGAAGAGCAGTGCGACCTAACAGCCGCGCAAGTCTTCCAACTCTCTCAAGACGCCTGCGAAGTGGCTCTATTGGCCTTACCGCAGTACGCGGCTTTGGAACTGGAGCAGTCGGATGACGACAGTGGACTTGCGAAACTCACTAGGTATGTGGAGAAGCTGACTGCCAGTTTGCCTGCGACTGTAGAAAGACTTGCGGATGCACTGCTACAGAAGAGCGACAATGTGTCGGAAGTGCACTTGAAGGCGAGAATAGCGGGGTCTGAAGCCAAGGCTTTATGCTCAGCTGCGGAATTACGCCTTTTGTCCCTCTCTAATGTCCAGCAGACCAAACCTCGTACCAGTGATTCCGCGCATAGACCACGACTCAGCTCTTCTAGCGGGACTTCGGAAAAGACGCCTCCGTGGAAGTAGGCTCAACTACTCTTCCAATTTAAAATGGCCTTCGAAGCTCGCGTGTCTGCCGCTGCGCCCAAGTATGAAGTGAGTGCTAAGCAGCGTGGCTTCAGTTCGTCGCCTTCTAACCCCAAGCACACACTAGTAATCCCTGCCGACCTCCGTCCTCCACCCACCCGCAACAAGTACCGAAGTCCCAACTCTTCCGCCAACCAAAGTCCCAAACAGCGCTCTCAAACCCCCATCACTCGCGCAGAGAAGGAAAACGGCAGTTCCCGACTGTCCGACACTCGTCCCCAAAGCCACTCCAAGCCTTTACGAGAGTCCAACACCCCTGTTCCCAAGCTGCTTCTCCCCACTGGCAATAAGCCGATCAAGGCCCGTGTGGACTGTGAGGAGCCTGAGGCCAAGGACGGCAGCAAAATGGACGAAATCATAAAGAGGTATAAGCGGGAAATTGTGGACCAGACGCATAAGATGCAGGAGTTCCGCAGGAATATGGTGGACTATGATGCGAATTTGAAACATCTGCTCACAACGGTGTCAGAGGAAAAGAAGCAGAAACAGAGCGAAATCGTCCTTATGGAGAAGAACAGGGAAATCGAAGAGCTGCGGGCGCAGCTCCAAGCCCAGCCGTCCTCCTGCGAAATGGAGCGACTCAACAAACTAGTCCGAGACATGGCGAGCGAAATCACCTCCCTCAAAGGGCAAATCACGCAGCAAAAAAGCGACCTACTGCAGTTGGAAACTGTGACAAAGGAAAGAGACGAGTTGAAGCGGCAAATGAGCGAGCCGCACGAACTGACCCAGAAGGACTTCGAAGACCTCTCCAGCACTATAAAGGAGTTGGAAGAAATGCAGAACTCCCTGCTCAGAGAAAACAACTCCTTGAAGGAAGAACTCATCCGGGAGCAAAGACGTGTGCTGACAGTACCTTCCACACAGGATAATGAGTCTGGCTACAAGGTCAAAGCTGCCTGCAAGGAAGTCCACTACGTGCACAAAGACCTCAGCCAGTTGACTCATCTACTGGAGTCACTGCGGAGTGGAGGAGACGTGAATTTGAGTTTCCTGCTAGGCGCAGGCGGCAGGGAGGCGGAAACGGGCCTAGAACTGCTGGGGGAGGTGGAGCTGCTGAAGACGCAACTGGGCAGTGTGAAGTTGTTGGTCAGTGACTTGTATGCGGAGCACTGTGGGTCGAGTTGCGCAGCTCAGTAGGGTGTAGCTAACAATATGAGCGTTTGACTAGGGAAGTGGAGTGAATCTGCGAAATTAATAGGTGGTTATATATCAGGGAGGAAACAAAGGAGTGGCAGCTGCCGACACAACCTTACTTTCAGGAGAAATATATGATGGGAAGTATCCATCTGTTTCCTGGTTCTGGAAGAATTAATTCCTCTGGACTCGAACTATAGACACACAGTCTGACTTCAGTCATTTCCCTGCCTGCGCATATGAGTAGGAGTAGGAACTGGAGATTATCTGCACAGACATAATTGAGACAGTGCCACTATTTACGCTATCAGACCTAGCGACAGACCATTGGATTTAAATGGGTGAGGAGTTCGGCAGTTCGCTGGTGGTAATCCTCACACAGGACTACGAAATCGTGGAGCCGCTCGGGCGTGGTGCCTCCAGCTACGTCTATCGCGTCAAAAACCGCCTCAACGGCCTGGAATACGGACTCAAAGTGGTCGACAAAGCACAATTGAAAAGACCCATGCAGCTGCAGCGACTAATGACCGAAATCGCACTGCAGAAGGCTCTGTCGCATCCCAATATCCTGCGACTGTACCACTCTTTCGAGGATGCGGACTCGCACTACCTGGTGCTGGAGTTCTGTCCTGGGGGCGAGCTTTTCCACTATATCAAGACTGAGGGTCGTTTGAAGGAAGAAACAACCGCAATGCTCTGCGGCCAGCTCGTCGAAGGCCTAGCCTACCTGCACAGCAATCAAATAATCCACCGAGACCTAAAGCTGGGCAACATACTGCTGAACGAGGAAGCCACGGAGCTGAAAATCTCGGATTTCGGCCTTGCCAAACGGCTGGACTCGAGAGATGCTGAAAGCGCCACGATCTGCGGCACTCCCAACTACATTTCTCCGTGATTTCCACCTAGAGAAATCGCTAACAGACAGCCGCACGGCTTTCCTTCGGACTTGTGGGGGTTGGGCTGCATTATATATGCGTGCTTAGCGGGTAGGCCGCCTTTTGAGAGTCCTACGATTGGTGCAACTATCGCGAACATCAAGGGAATGGCATTCGACCTGCCAGACTACTTCTCAGCAGAGGCGAAGGACCTGGTGTCGTCCCTACTCGTGTGGGACAAGCGGGAGCGAATGACAGTGGAGGAAGTGCGGCTGCACCCTTTCTTTAAAGTGCAGGAGGAAACGTTGAGGACGTCACAGAATAAATCCGCATTCACCATTGACGCAGACTGCAGCTACTTCGACTACCAAGAAGCCTTCCCCAGTCCTACCTCCGCCCCCAGCATTTCCCCCTGTCTAAGCAGCAACATCTCCCTGTCCCGCGCCCACTCCCACCCTCTGCCCCACCACGACTCTTCCGTCACCCTCGAACCCACTCGTCTCGTTCCCCTCAACTCTGCTCATTTGAGTCCCATTCGACACAGTACCAGGAATGGGTACGTGGAAATTAACGAAGCGGGATGGGTCGTTGTCGTGGCTGGGAAAAGGCGAATTGACATATCGAAAGACGGACTGATTGTCCACTACTGTGGGAAAAATGTCCCTTTGTCCTCGCTAAGTCCCTCTGCTATTAAGCTATATGAATACGCCAAAGACTTCATTCACACTGTCCAAAGCAAAACCCCCAAAGTGACCTACGAAAACGAACACGGAGAGTACCTGCTGATGTGGAACAACCCGCCTTACCAGAACTTCGAAGCAGTGTTCCACTCCGGAGAGCGACTGCTGTACCAAGTAGGCGGAGATGAAATGGTGATAAGAAGACTGGACGGGAAGGAAGTGAGCATTCCGCACCTCCAGCAGGTGGAGAACCCGGACACAGCGAGACTGGTGGAGAGGGCCATGGAAGGACTAATGGAGTGCTTCAGGCGAGAAAAGCAGCTGGCAGCCTAATTGAGCGTAGTGACCTAGACTGTATTGAAATGGCTGCTGAGCGCCTAGCTGCGCAAATAGCAGCAGGCGCGCCGCCCACTGGCGTCTACGGCTTCCTGGACGAAAAGCGACCAGACGGCAGTCCCTACTTCGCAATCTCCTTCGCAGAGCTTCCCATCAGCAAGCCCACTCTCTCAGGCCTGCTCCGAGCCCAGTACACCACCATGACTCCCGTGCAAAGAGGCACCATCCCCCATGCTCTATGTGGCCGGGACATACTGGGAACCGCAGTTACCGGGTCCGGCAAGACCCTCGCCTTCCTAATCCCTGCCCTAGAGTGTCTGTATCGGGAGAGGTGGTCGTCTATGGATGGTCTGGGAGTGCTCATTTTGGAGCCTGCCCGCGAACTCGCAATTCAGGTCTTTGAGACGCTCAGGGCTGTGGGCCGCAAGCACAACTTCTCAGCTGGGCTGGTAATCGGTGGGAAAGACGTGGCAGTGGAAAAGAAAAAGGTCGCAGGGATGAACATCCTCGTAGCCACGCCGGGCCGCCTGCTGCAGCACTTCCTGGAAACGCCCTACTTCTCAGCGGACAACCTGCAGATGCTGGTGATTGACGAGGCGGACAGAGTGCTGGATATGGGCTTTGAGGAGACGGTCAATTCGATTTTGGAGTACTTGCCGAGGAAGAGGCAGTCGTTGCTGTTTTCGGCGACACTGGGGAAGAGCATTCAGACGCTGGCGAAACTGTCGCTGAGGGAACCGGAGTATATTAACTTCCTGGCCAGGGAAACTGGGGAGGATACAATTGGCACGCCACTGAAGCTGAACCAGCACTACACTGTAGTGGAACTGGATCGCAAGCTAGACCTGCTGTTTTCCTTCCTTAGGTCACACACCAAGTCCAAAATCCTGATTTTCCTGTCCTCTTGCAAGCAAGTGCGCTTCACTTACGAAGCTTTGAAGCTGCTGCACCCCGGCGTGCCTCTGATGGAACTACACGGCAAACAAAAACAGACCAAACGCACTGCTGTCTTTTTCTCCTTCCTAGAGAGAACTGAAGCCGCTATGGTTGCCACTGATATAGCCGCCCGCGGCCTCGACTTCCCAGCAGTGGACTGGGTCGTCCAAATGGACTGTCCTGAAGACGTGCAATCCTACATCCACCGAGTGGGCAGAACCGCCCGCTACAAGTCCAAAGGCAACAGTCTGCTTTTCCTCCTGCCCACAGAGCTGCCCTTCCTCACTTCCCTGGAAGCCAGAGCAATCCCTATCAAACAGGTCACAATAAAGGCCAAAAAGACTGTTTCTATAAAGCCGGCTTTGCACTCCTTTGTAGCTGCGGACCCTGAACTTAAACATTTGGCGGAAAAAAGCCTCATTTCTTATGCGCGGTCGGTCTTTCTCATGCCCAATAAGGCAAGTTGCTAGGCAGGAGGTGTTTGACGTCAAGAAACTGCCGCTGCAGGAGTATGCGGACAGCTTGGGACTCGCGGGCAGTCCGCAGCTGCATTTCAAGGGGAAAGAGGAGCCGAGGGTTGATGAAAACGGCGAAGTTCAGGTCAAAAAGTCGAAGTTGGCGAAACTCAAGGAAAAGATAAAGGCGAAAAAGGAAGCGAAACAAGCGCTATTGGAATCCGCTCCAGAAGACGACCTAATTCGCATGAAAAGACGCAATATTTCCCTATCAGAAGCAGGCCTCGAGGCCTTGTCTGATAGGCCTGAAAAGCGTCCGAAGCTACAGAAACCTGCCTTCGGCCGCGAGGTCACTGACCCCGGCTCACTCCCAGACCTGACTCAAGCACTAGTCGCCAAGGTGCAAAGCACGAAATCCGCAGACAAAGAAAGCGAGAAACAGAGAGTCAAGGAAAAGAGGCATCGGAAAAAGCAGCGCGCCAAAGAGGCTCTATTAGATTAGAAACATGCAGGTTCGCTTCACTGTCTGGAGCAACTTCTACGACGTGCGGGAAAACGCAGGCAAGCGGGAAGTGCTGCGGCTCAGGTACTCTCCACACAGTGAACTGTGCACTTTGCACCCTGTGGAAGTCGCTGCCATCCAGTGCACTTCCTGCTTAGATACACTCCTTGCGTATCCACTCGACCCAGTGGTAGTGCCTGGAGTAGGAGAACAGGACGTGGGGAACTGGCTGCTTAGTCTGCGAGTAGACAAGGTGAACTGTGTGAAAGCCTGGCTAGCGGAGTGGAGAGCACTGCAGTGGCAGTGGATGGATGGGCCGGAAACAGCACTTCCAGTGCTATGGGATATGATAGAGGTGGACTTGCCCCTAGCCTTTGAGGGTGGGGGGATGGACTTGGGACTGTATGGGCTGCAGGCCTGTGAGGAAGTTAGTGTGGAAATGGAGGCTCCGATGCCTATATATGGACTGGAAATCATGAGCGGCAGAGAGTGGGAAGAGGACGGGGAAATATGGAAGTCCGGGGGACTTGCAGACTGGGAAGAGATGGAAGAGCCTATAACTGTGTATACTCTATGGACTGATATGCTGACTGTATTTCCTGTCGAAGAGGTGCAAATGCCTACTTTTCGCATTGATATCCAGGCTACGAAGTGCAAACTCGACCATCAAAGCCAGCCTTTTCGCTTCCAACCAGAAGCTTTAACCTGCCTTTTGCCCGGATTTCAGCTGGACTTGCCTGCTTGTCCGGCCCTTTCGCTGCCCTCCAACTTCCAGTGCGCAGTTTTCGCGCCTGCCCTGAACATCCCTCAAGCCTTGCTGCTGACTCCTCTCTATCATAGTGAGAAAGACTGCAAATTGCTAAATCACACACTAAAGCTGTTGGATTTACCTGCAATGCCTTCTTTATGGTTGGAATTGCCGGTCTGGATGACAGCTTTCGACCTGCCAAATTGCAGTTTGGAGCCTATTGGGGTTGATATAGTGGCAGTGAAAGTCGCTATTCCGCCTATATCTGTTCCAAATCAGCGACTAGTGCTGACAGGTCTGGAGCTGGCGAAGTCCACTCAAAGACAGCAGTTGATCAAAGAGGCTTTACAGGAACTGCTACAGGCAAAGCGGCTTCTCAAGTCTGTCGCAGTGCCCTCTAGTCCCTACCAGTCCCCAAAGCCCAGCACTCCAGCTGAATTCATCCTTTTCAACTCTGACTCTACCTTCAGCTCCAGCTTCTCCAAGGTCATTTCCAACCTCAAGCCTGACCTGTCCCTGGTCGCTCTTCCCGCTGGACAGCTGAATGGTCTGGACCTCCTGCTGTCCCCAGCAGCCGGAGTCCTGATTCGCACCTCAGGCATGCTGAGCAGTGAGGAAGAATGCAGTCGGTTCCTAAAGGAACTGGATGCTTTAGTGGGGAAAGTGCGGAGATTGCTGGTACTGTGTCTCAGTCGACCTGGCCCGAGGCTGGACCAGTGGCGGAAACTGATAGTGTTCGGGGAGTTGGTGAAGGACTTGGATATGGACTGCTACTTCGAGGTCTGCTTCAATGAGAGTGAGGTGCAGGATGTGGCTTGGTGGTACCTGCAGCAGCCCCTAGGCGCCCCAGCGGTTTACCAACTGCCTGCACAGCCAGGGCCACTGGCCTGCGCTCTTACTCCTGTCGCCAACATATACACTGCTATGGTAATTGAGCAAAAGGCACTTCAAGGCCTCATTCACCCCAAAACTCTGGTCCAAGGTATCAGCTCTCCGAGCGACTTGCAGGCTGTATCAGGCCTATAATAGATTGCATGGACGCTGAGCGGAGGGCGACTTTGGCCCGGAAGGTGCAGGACTTGCGACATCTCAAGCCGCGAATTCGCTCCCTCATGCGAAGCATTCACCAAGGAGTTCAAAGTCCTGAGGAAAGGAGAGGGAAGAAACAGTCGAAGTCCTCAGTAGGCAGTTATAGAGAACTGCAGCACAGCAGACGACTCTACCAAAGGCTATTTATGGACCAGGAGCTCCGAATCGAGGCTCTCAACATCGCAGAAAACCCGAAACTGAAGGAAATGAACCAGGCCATCCGAGAGCGCAACGAAAAGAAAAGCAAGCTAGTGCTCATCTTCGCAGAACTCCTCGACAAAAAAGGCCATGCAGGGTCCCTACTGACTCAGAAACTGCGCAGCGGGGCTAAAGACCGCACAGAAAGGTTCAGTAACTCGTAATTAGAGCGAGTGAAGACGCCGGAAAGCTATGTGAAGAAACGCAGGGAGCATACACACTCTCGCTGTGAGTCCTGCATCAGTCGCATTGCGCAGAGTGCGACGATGGCAGAGTGGGTTTGAAATAAATGTCTCTTAGGAAGCAGCTAGACGAGCGGGATGCTTTCATCCAATTCCTGCGAGAAGAGTATGCGAAGGCGATGGGGCAAGACTTGAACGTTCCGCCGAGGTGGGAGGGCATAGCGGGCCTGCCCATGGCTCCCTTGGTGCCTGGAGTGCAGACTGTGCGTCTGCCTCCCCAGACCTTCACACAGACTCTCACCACCCTCAACCTGCCCAAGCCGCAAGTCAAGAAGGGAAAGCGGGAGGGACGGAAAAAGACGCTTCAGGAAAGCAGTGTCCTGGAGAGTGTGAATGACATAAAGTTGAGCGACTTCAAGGACCAGGTGAGTGCTAGGCAGGGAGTTTCGAGGGAGGAATTGCAGACTTTGCTGCAGACTGGCAAGGAACTGCCCAGACTCTACTTGCTGGAACTCAGGAACAATGGCCTGGGAGATGTCATAGCGAAGGATTTGGAGGAGTTGAGGAACTACAAGCGACTTAGACGCTTGGATTTGTCGGGAAATGCCCTGGGGAAAGCAGCGGTTATGCAGGTGATTGAGCTGCTGAAGGGGGAAAGCGTGTTGGACTGGCTGGACTTGGCGTTCAATGCCTACGGAAGCGATAGCACTGCAGTTCTTTCCCTGAGCAGCGCAGTCAAAGCCTGTCCCTCTCTCTGCCACCTCCGCGTCTCTATATCAGAAGCCTGCGACCAATTCGTGCGCAACGCCCTCGCGAACAAACACCTGACTTCCCTCGGCTTCCCCGGGTCCAAACTGCCTCCTACCGCCTTCGCACTCCTCAGTCAGAACTTAGGCGACAGGAAGGTCACGAGTCACCTGGCTGCACTGGACTTCAGCTCTTGCTTCATGCAAAAGCCTGCGTTGGCCCAATTGATGGAAGCTTTGAAGTACAACCGCTCACTGACGAAGCTGAATTTGAGTGGAAATGGACTCAGTTCGGAGGTCGGAGCGCTGATAACGGATGCCTTGGACTTCAACTTCAGCCTGACCGTGCTGAAACTGGGCAATAATGAGCTGGGAGACACCTTTGCCAAAGCACTGGCCAGGACACTGAAGAACAACCAGACGCTGTGGGAGTGTGACTTGGCTGCAAATCCCGTCACAGACGAGGGGGCTGTGGCCATACAGGCCGTGCTTGCTTGTGAGAACTCGACGTTAGTGCGCCTCGGCAACTTGGAAGACTCGCATGGAGTGTCAGTGCTGGTGAGGGAGCAACTGCAAAGTCTGTTGGTGGCGCGGGCCGGTGGCCAGGTGAACACAGCCTTGCTAGTGAGCAACGAATACCCGCTACTGCGCAGTGTGGAGGCCAGCAACGCAGGCTCAGAGCCACAGTGGCAGCCCTGGAACTTACTCGGCTCCGTGCTTTACTAGCTAATAGGAAACTGCGACCTCAGGTACATTCCTGGTCCACACGTAAAGCAGGGTCAGTCCCTGCGGACCCACTTCACCACCAAAGCCTGCCACGCACTTCCCTCTCTCCTCCGCTTCCTGCACTACGCTCTGCTCCTCCTTGCGTCCTACTCCTGTCCCTGCGGGTTTCTTGTTCGTGCGGATTTCCACGTAGTTGATGACTTTGCCGTTGTACTGGTAGCCGATGCTGAGGATAAGTTCGGTGGGAGCGAGGAAGAGGTGCATGGGTTCGTACCGGTAGGCTTCGTATTCCTCTTCCAGAGCTTCGTTGAAAGGCGGGTCCAGCACTCCGCTTCTATAGAAACGCGATTTGAAGCCTTTGATGTTGCCGTCTTCCAAGTAGAAGGAAAGCACTGAGAGGCGGACCACGTCGCCCTGGTTTATCCTGTTGATGTCGTTGAAGTCCTTCTGGAAGCCGCTATTGCCCGCCACATCCTTCCTGTAAATCTCCACATTGCTCTCCAAGTTGCCGTACAGAGGAATGTAGTTGGCATAAGGATCCAGCCAGCCTGAGTAGGCCTTCAAGTACTGCAGCTGTCCTGCCTCGCCCGAGCCCAGTCCGCCTGCAATAGCGCCGAATACGGCTCCGGGCTGGGCCTTGAGCGCTGTGAGCGGAGGCGCAGTGTCTCCGAAGCTGAACTGTTGGTTGGTGGAAGTGACGACAACGAGGCCTTCCACCGCCTCTGCTGCCTTCACACTGAGACTCACGATGAACTCTCCAGGTGCCAAACGCACAGTTTCCTTCTTGTGGCCGATAGCAGGGTTGAAGCCTTCAGCTACGTAGGTAGTCCCAGGTCTGCGCTGGCCCTGCATGAGGAACTTGTTGCAGAAGCCGTAGATGTGTCCCTGTCCGTGGAAGATGGAAAGTGAGTGCAGGCGCAGAGAGCGTTGACCCTGCAGCGAGGGGGTGTCGTCACAGTCAGTGCAGGAGGACGAGTGCGTGCCCACCTCTTGAGTGGGGTTCTGAAAGAGGCAGTGGGCGGTGGTAGGAGCGATGAGCGGGGGACGTGCTCTTGTGACGACCTTGAGACACTGGACGTAGCCGTTGAGCCCTGGCAATATGCGGTGCACTACGTGTCCTTCCGGGACCTCGAGTGCAGCTTTGAACCCTGCGTAAGTGCCTGACTTGTACGTCCGTCCAGTGGTCTTCACTTCCAGGGCGTTCACGAAGTTGCCGGCCCTGCCTGCCAGGCCCACCAGTTCCTCCCCATCCAGCTTCACCACGGTAGTGCTGGTGCCTTCCTCAGTCCCCGCTACGAACTTCTGAGTCTTGCCGTACACACTGTAGCTGGTCTCCACTTTGCACAGAGAGGAGCGGGTGTACCACAGGCGAAGGCCGGAAAAGGAGCAACAGCGGTCGACATCGGCAGAGGGGGCTTCGCCATATACTGTGGTGGAAGTAGGACGGCCGAAAATAGTCTCTTTGCAGGCTTTCGAGGAAGCAGGAATGACATACAAATAGACTCTGGAGTCCAGCCACTGTCTCGTGTAGACTCCCAGTTGGTGCAAGTGGCCGCCCATGCCTCCATAGAACGCCAAGATGATATGGCCTGCTGGTATTTCCGCCTGCAGACAAGTAGGAGTGCTGCAGTTGCCGAAGCTATACACTCTGTCTTTGCTGGTGCGCAGCTCCAGTCCATTGAGGATATAGACATGTAGACCTCCAGTCCAGCACTTCATCCCACAGAAGTACTCTCCGTCCTCCAGCAGCACTGTGCGACATCGCTGTGCATTCATTGCATCCTTACCCCGATGTCTCGTGCCCTGCACAATGGTCTCCGGCTCTTCATAATAGGCTTGCAGTCCTGAGAGCGCCCCTGGGATTTCCCAGACGGAAACGGCTCGCAGTCGCCTTGGAGGGTCGAAATCTGCTCGGGACTCCGCCAGGTCTTCGAAGAACTCAGTGTCTGGGTTCTTGTGGCCTTGGGCTACGACTGTGAAGTACACCATTACAGATTACCACTGAGTCGAGAACCTAGACTAGGCTTTGACATGCATCAAATCTTCGTAGTTCTCCACCACTGCTTCGAATAGGGATCGAGGGAAGAACTCCAGTCCCTGGTTCAGCCACTCTCCTTGCTTGGTGAAGAGGCCTTGCAGCACCAGTGGCGGCACCATGCCTATCATGTACCCCACAGAGTGCTTGTGGTGGATATGAGTGTTGCCTGCGTTCGTCTCGCTGATAGAGCCACGGAACCAGGGATAAGCCAGTAGAATGCGTAGATAAGGAGCCAGCAGTCGTTCAAACAGCTTCAACCCCTTCAGTCCAGGACAAATAAAGAGTAGGTTGGCCACCACTCCAGGAATTCTGACCAAGCGGGAAATATCAGGAGCAGCGTAGATAAAGCCCAGCACCTCAGTAGGAGCGCTCGCCAGGGTAGCGACAAGGAAGGGTAGTCCCTTAGCCTTGACTTTGCGGTGTATCTCAATCATGTCGATCAGACTGAGGGGAGACTCGAGCAGTGACCATTTACTTTCCAGAATCCAGTAGTTGAAGATCTGGACCACTTGCTGCAGGTCGGAGGGTTGCACGGGTCTCACGGCTATTACCGTCGCCCCAGCCATTTATAACCTCTCCACACTAACAGAGGGTGAGCGAATTTGATAGAAACTTAGCTAAGGACGTAAAGTTGTGCCTGAGGGCGGATTGTTTCTTGGTCGGGCCACTATTTCAGTCCTATTTCCAGGCCACGTCACTCTCCCTGACCCATAGAACTCCTCACAATACCCATCTAAGTCGGGCTTCGAACTGAGTGCCACCATTCTATGCACAGGAAGCAGACTCTGCACTCCCTGCTCTCCATCTAAGCACAGAGCCAGCCACATTCTATATGATAAGTACTCATCTGGAAGGCCGGTGGTACTGGCTGGGACTTGCAGGCGAAAAAGGGGGAGGGATAGACCTGGGATGAACACCTTAAGTTCGGCTTTGGATTTCTCATACAGTCCCTTGGAGCCTGCGTACTGCGTGACGTAGATCAAGTACCTGCCAGCAGACATTTCCCTGAGCAGCAGCACTTCTCCGTTGAGACCGGGCTTGGTCTGCTTGGTGAGCTTCGCACTGCCGCAGTACGTTTCTGCGTAGTACACGTGACAGAAGTAGTCTGCACTGAGTTGGAAGGCTGCCCTCAGGTCTAAGTCCATGTCGGTGCTCCAAGTCAAGTGCACTCGAGCTTGTTTGGGACCGAGGTTGTCCAGACCCAACTGCAGCGCCTGTTCCAAGTATGCTCCTCCGGTCATCACTACATCCACCACATCACTAGTATAGCCATGTGCCGCTGCTACCAGTGTGTACAGTCCCGCTGGCAGACTCGAGAATAGAGCAGTTCCGTCCAGGTCTGTCTGCGAGACTGCGAGAGCTGGGCCGGTCATGTTGTTGCTGTGCTCTCGCAGGTAGACAGTGGAGTTGGCAAGAGGAAAGCCGTGGTAGCAGTCCACTACACGGGCTGTGAGGCGGGAAAAGAGAGTGGAGGAGGGCGGCTGCTCCAAAGTAGGCAGGGGGAGGCTGGAACTGGGAATGCCACCTACCTGCTGTACGCGTTTTAAGCCATTGGGTAGGGAGATGAAAGCGGAGTATGGACTTTGATCACTGGTGAGAGGCAGGTTTAGCGTATACCTGCCCTGTGCATCAGTAGTCGTAGTCACAGGGGCGCATCCCTTCCCAAACTGAACAAGGACTGGGGCGTTGCTACTGCCCTCACCTTGCACTTTCCCCACTAGTGTCTGCGTGGCAGTGCTGCCTGCTGACAGCGAAAACGTCACATTAGCGAGTTGCTGCTGGTGAGTGCTTGAGTCTTGCAGGGCGAGCAGCACTTCCAGCTGCAAGCTGCCTCCAGGACAATAGGGGCAAACTGTCAATTCTGCTATCGCTTTAGCAATGTTGTTTTCTTTTCCGCTGGCGAATTGCCAGTAGTCAACTCTCGTTTCCAAGTTCTCTACCGAGGCTTTTTCAGGCTTATACACCTGTCCTCCAGTCGTACTGATGGTCACAAAGGTCTTGGAAGGGTCGCAAGATGGACACTTCAGGCTCAAATCGCCGATAGCAGGCAGCTGCAGTCCACGGTAGCATTCACTCGCTTGCAGCCAGCGCTGGTCTACCACTCCGCCGTTGCTGACTACCAACAAGGCATCTTTGTGTGGGGGCTGCCGAGGGTGGAGCCTCAAATTGGTGTATAGAATAAGTGCAAACGAGACTGAAAACAAAATCATACTCAGTAGAAAGCGGTAGTCTTTGTCATGGTTCTGACTCACTCCGAACTTCTTTAGTTTCTCCAGCAGGTAGCTAATCCCCCAAAGCGCCACAGACACAATGACGACAGCTGCCAGTGCCTGAATGCCCATGTAGTCAAAGACCGACTTGGCACTGGCCACCAGAGAGCCACAGCACTGGCTGTTCAGACAGCCATACAGTACTCCCTGGCTGTCCAGTTCTGTTTCCCATATAGCTCTCACCTGTTCCTTGGAACAGGTCAGTTGTGCCTCTGTGCGTGCAACTTCGCGGTACTTCTGGTCACAACCTAATACTGGGGTGTAGTCGCGGTCAATCAGGGAGAGAGTGTCGTAGCACGAAGTGTTGAGTTTCTCTCGGAAGTGAGTGGCGGACATCAGTGCTCCGATGCCGAAGATGAGACTTGAACACAGGACTAAGAGTTGAATCACTATGAAGCAGCGGACTGCGGGCGTCTTTTCCCCGTGCGCCATGATGTATCCTTGATAGGCGGAGAAGCAAATGAGTGCTCCCACCAGTATAGCCGCGAGGGACACCCACCCTGGCACGATTTCTTCGAAGTCCAGATACTTAATCATCAACTCGCCCACTCCCGCCAGGTACAATATGCCCAGTCCCAAGAAGAGCAACACAATGCATATGACCATCAGCACCTTGTGAATGACTTCCCACACCGAACTGAGCACAAAGATGTAGTATATGGACACTCCAATTATCACGTTGGTGATGAAGCAGCTGTACCCCGCAATGGTGATCATGAGAGAGGTGAAGTCCAGCACCTCGTCTAATCCCTTTGAACTGAAGTTCGAGGCCCAGGCAGCTTCGTCAGAGTGCTTGGCTTCGAGGAAGGTCAGTGACTGGTCTTGGAAGAAAAGCGCCCCGGAGCCGAACACGAGGTAGGAAGAGAAGATGTAGAGCAGGAAGTAGAAGGAGAAAATCAGCAAATTCTGACCGGGCGTATTGGAACGCAGCGGCGCAGGACTTTGCGACCTCGCCTTCAGCTCCCCAATCGCTACGAAGGACCCCACCAGTCCCAGCACACTCCCAATTATCGTCATGCTCGTTGTGCCTGCCAGCGCTAGCAGCAGGTAACTATCAGTTTGTGCCCACGTGATGCACACGAACACTTCCAGTGCCAGAGAACTCAGGATCAAGAAGAAATACAGGATCTTCAGAATGTTCAGCCGCACTTCCTCCTGGTGCAGCGTCATTTTCCGCCCCATGCGCAGCAGGTCCTCAGTCTTCACAGGACTTGAGTTGGGCGCTTCGTCGTGGAACTCTCTGTGAGGAGTGGACTGGACAGTGATGCGGTACATGGGGTCTTCCTGAGTTTTATGGTGGTGCGGGATCATTACAAACAGACTGTTCCTAGGATTTATGTGAGTAGCGGCACTTAGGACTGCGAGCCAGTATCACTGTCTCTGCGTCCCTGCAGTCATTTGCCTCGGCATTAAATTAGTATGGGGCAAAAGTGCCTGAACAAATGCAAGCGTAAGCCTGAGTACGAAGACGTCAACGACGGCCAGCACGACGTAGCCGACGGCCTAATCGTCATAGCCAGTGGGAGAAGGACAGGCAACACTCCCCGCGGCTCCAGACAAGTAGCCCCTCAAAACGATTACCAAGAAGCAGCAGGCGCCGAAGTGGACAAAGCAGTTTCCAAGACTGAAGAAGACTGTCGAGCCATCTTCCAAGCCCTGAACAACCACTTCATCTTCACAAGTCTGACCGAGGAAGACAAGGAAATGGTGGTCAACGCTATGTACTTGCACACGCTTGAAGCAGGCGCACTGGTGTTCGAGCAAGACCGCCCCAGCAAGTCGTACTACGTGGTAAGGACGGGGCTACTAGACGTCATTACGAACGGCAAGCGAGTGAACCGCATCAAGCCAGGGGAAGGCTTTGGGGAGTTGGCGCTGCTGCATGACAACCCTAGGTCCGCCACAGTGCGTTGTCTTGAAAAGACGGAGCTGTGGGGTGTGGACCGGATGACGTTCCGACGTGTGATCGAGGACATGAACACGCAGATTTACGAACAAAATAGGGAGTTTCTGGACAAAGTGGCGCTGCTGTCCACCTTAGAGCCACAGAGGAAGGACCAACTCGCAGCCTCGCTGGTGACCATGAAGTTCACAAGTGGACAGAAGATTATCACAGAGGGGGAAACAGGCCAACATCTCTATATTATCAAGGACGGAGTGGTGAGCTGCCAGAAAGGCACTACTGAAATCACTCGCTTCCACAAAGGCCAATACTTCGGAGAACAGGCGCTGCTCTACAACCAAATCCGCTCTGCTTCCTGCATTGCTGTGGAAGGCACGGTCAAGTGTGTCGTGCTTAGTCGAGAAACCCTGCAGAAGATCCTTGGCAATCAGCTGCAGGATATCATTCACAAGAATATGGCGATGCAGGCTATGAACGCCTCCGACACTCTGAAGCTGCTGAGCAAGGACCAGAAGGATATCATCATCAACGAAATGGAAGTGAAGAGCTATAAGGCTGGAGACGTCGTTGTGCACGTGAAAACTCCAAAGTACAGCAAGATCTTCTTCATCCTGGAGGGCAACTTGAAGGTGGCGAAGACAGGCCAGCTGTACGCAGACAAGGGCCAGTGCATTGGGGACAGCTACGTGACAGGGACGCAGGAGAGTGGCGAGTACGCAGATGACTTGATAGCAGGGGGCGACATCAAGGTGGGCGAAATCACCATTTACCAGTTCGAGGTGTCCATTGGAGGGAAGTATGAGGATGTCGTCAAGGAAAACGCCGCCACCAATATACTGAAGAACGTGTACCTGTTCCGCACTCTGCCCATCACCGCTATGAAGCAGCTCTTCAACATCATTCAGGTTCAAAAGTTCAATGATGGCGACATCATCATCCAAGAAAGTGAGGTAGGAGAGGCCATATACATCGTGAAGCGGGGCAAAGTGGACATAATGCACCAAAACGAAGTCATCCGGACAGTGACCAAGCACGATTACTTCGGGGAAAGAGCGATTCTTTTGGAAAACTATGCGAGTGCGAGCTGCGTGGCGAGAGGCAGCGTGACTCTGTGGCTGATCCGCAAGAACGACTTCATTGACCTGCTGGACCCACCTATGAGGGAACTGCTGCTGTCTAGGATCCGCATACAGGACGAGAAGGTGCGACTCAATGAGCTTATTGTTGTCAAACTGCTGGGCAAGGGCATGTTCGGCAAAGTGTACCTCGTGCGTACTCCTGGCACCTCTCACCTCTACGCTCTCAAGGCCATTTCCCGCCGCAAAATAGACAAGTTCGCAATTCAAGAACACTTGCTGCTGGAGAAGCAAATCATGTTGCATGTGGACCACCCAGCCATCACTCGCATTGTGAAGACGTACAAGGACTCGAAGAGAGTGTACTTCCTGCTAGAGTACGTGCACGGACTAGAACTCAGCGTAGTGCTGAGACACGTAGGCCTGCTCAGCAACATCGACTCGCAGTTCTACGTGGCCAGCATTATGCAAGTGCTGCAGTACTTGCACGAGAGAGATATCCTCTACAGGGACATGAAGCCAGAAAACGTGATGGTGGACTCCAATGGCTACATCAAGCTAATAGACTTCGGTACTTCCAAACTGGTGCAAGGCAGGACGTATACACTGGTCGGAACTCCGCATTATATGGCTCCGGAAGTCATAGTGGGCAAAGGCTACGGCAAAATGGCGGATTTGTGGAGCGTTGGAATCTGTCTCTATGAGTTCCTGTGCGGACAAGTGCCTTACGGGGAAGAAGAGGAAGACCCCTACGAGATCTACGAAGCAATCCTGGACATGGAGCTGGAGTACGTGAATGTGGACCTGGCCAACTTCCCAGCCAAGCTGTTCATCGAGCAGTTGCTCAACAAGTTACCCGAAATGCGGTTTGGCGGCTCCTACGAGACTCTAAAGAAGCACGAGTGGTTCCAAGGCTTTGACTGGGAAGGCCTCATCAACCAGAAAATAACTCCACCCTACACTCCAGACGTGGGGGATTTGAACGAGGAGGCGGAGGGCTTTGAATTCGACCGAGACAAGGAGACGCCGTGGGACGAACTGCTCAGTCAAATGAGCGAAGACACGGACGACGAGGAGGAGATTGAGGACATGGAGCTGGAAGAGTTCAAAAAGACCATTCCGCAGAACTGGGACAGTGGCTTCTAGCTAATATGCAGCATAAGGGAAGACCTCCGGTTGCCCCCACTGCCCACATGGTGGCCAGTGACTCGGATGAAGAGGAAAGCAAGGACCAAGTGCCGCACATGGCCAACATCCCTCTGCCTGTGCTGCCTTCCAAGCGAGGCAAGTCCTATGCTCCTGTGGACTGGCAGGACTACTACGACCGTTTGGAGTTCGCACAGGAAGTGTGGCCGATCTACTGGGCAGGAACCACGGGGCCTATCTTTGTAGTGCTGCATGGAGCGGGACACACAGGGCTGTCCTTTGCTCTGGTGGCCAAGGAAATGAAGGCGCATGGGTGCAGGGTAGCAGCGCCGGACTTCAGAGCGCATGGGCTGAATCGTATCACAGAGGAGGAGTACAAGCTGGACATCGAGCAGATGCTGACCGATACACTCGCCATCCTCAACTACGTGAGACTGCAGAATCCGCAGGAACATGTGGTTCTCGTGGGGCACAGTATGGGAGGCGCCATTGCTTCCAAGGCAGGTCTCCGTTGTCAACAGCAGGGCACTGTCAACCTGTCCGGAGTGATCGTGTTGGACGTAGTGGAGGGCAGTGCTCTGGAAAACCTGCAGTTTATGGACAGTGTGATTGAGCAGCGGCCAAACCACTTCCGCACTATCGAAGCAGCTGTGGAGTGGGCAGTGCGCACCAACAGCGTCAAGAACCTGGAGAGTGCCAAAGTGTCTCTCCCGTCCCAAGTGCGTCTCAGAAACCCTGACAACCCTGCGGAGGGCTACGAGTGGCGAACGGACCTGCGCAAGACCAAGCCTTTCTGGGAAGGCTGGTTTAGAGGCATGAGTAGGGACTTCCTGGCCACGCATTGCCAGAAGCAGTTGATTGTGGCGGGCAGTGACCGGGTGGACCGTGAAATGATGATAGCGCAGATGCAGGGCAAGTACAAGCACACGATCCTTCACGGAGTGGGGCATGTGGTGCAAGAGGACAACCCGGGGGAAATTGCAAGGCAGCTCCTCGAGTTCGTGCACACCTTCAGACTAGCCTAAGACTTCCTACTTAGCTGCTGCTACATACTTGCTCAGTGACTTCCTCACTGACACCACTCCTACCTCTTTGTATTCCCCTGCAGGCAGCACTGGTACCTCAGCGAGTTCTTGACTCTCAGACAATATACCATCTATGCTACTCCTCACAGCAAAATGTACTCTGATAGACTCAGCAGTCCTCAGCAAGGCTTGATCCTCCTCTACACTGGTAGGAAACCTGGCAAACTCCCCTCTAGCAGTCGAATGGTCTTCTCCAGCACAGTCACTTCCAACACTAGGTCACAGGGACGAGAGTAGGCTTCGGGCCTGCACAGGCGGGGTGCCAGCCAGTGCATACTCCTACTGTTGAATGCGGAAGTAGTAAGCCTTGGTTAGGCCGGTGGTTTGGACCTGGCTGCGGAGGGAGTCATCGCTGATCATGGCTTGCAGAGGCATGCGTACTCTTGCGTAGTTGTAGATGTTGTCAGGCATGGTAAAGCAGTAACTGTTGGTTGGAGTTACCAGAGGCCTGATATCGAAAGACAAGAAAAAGTAATGTTCACACTTGTCCAGAAGTGAACTACAAGCCTGTGTGGATATCCGTCCTGGGGATATATAAGAGAATGCATATCCCAAGGAAATAAGCCCAAAGGGACCTCATTTGTGATAGATCCAACGAAGACTTACTTGCAAAGGACCTGAGTAAGTGTGGGCACTGAGACGACGGCCTCGGAAGGCTCAAGACGCTTTGAGGCCTGTGAGCCTAGGTACCCTGCTCCGAAACGCACTGGGTAGCGTAGCTTTAGATATTTCACTCCGTGAGCCAGTGCCCAGTCCCACAGCTTCTGCACCACTGGGGAGGCAGGCAACGCTTTCCCGGCTTCCGGGGTGTGAGTCAGCTCCATTATCAGCCGCTTGTAAGAAGTAGTATTCTTAATAGCGAAGGCTGAGTGGGTTAGGAGGGTGGAATAGAAATGAGCGGAGACGAAGTGTGGAACGTGTACAAAACGAAGCGCTGCAACTTCGCAGACTCTGGCTGTCCCCAAGGACTCGAGTGTCGCTACCACCACAGTGAAGCTGACCGCCGCCGTGTGCCTCCTATCCTCTACCAGCCGTTCTTATGCCTGGACGCAGTCACAGAGACGCACTGCAGTCACGACCTGTGTCGCTACTGCCGCAACTACCAAGAGTACTTGTACCACCCTCTCAACTTCAAGACGAAGGAGTGCATCTACATAAAGCGCAGACTGCAATGTGTGAAAGGCCTCGCCTTTTGCCCCTACTACCACTCGCCCGAGGAGAAGGAGCAGTTCCGCATTTCCCGGGAACTGCTCACTGTCAAGTCCATCACAGAGGCGGACAGCAAGGGGTATGAGAGTGAAAGTGAGGACGACACTCGCGAGCAAGGCACACAGATGCCCTCCAACAAGACCAGTCGGGTGAACTCCTACGCACAGCCTGACTCAGGTGACTACTATGTGTTGGGCGACGAACTGGCCAAGTACGAGGACCGCCACCACGAGTTCAAGGCCAGCTGCAACACACACTTGCACTCCGCGGACATCACTGCCAAGTACGTCAGCGCCTACCTCAATACGGACGGAGGCGTGCTGTACTACGGAGTCACGGATGCTGGGGTGATAGCGGGCGTGGAGATGAATAGGAAGGCCAGGGACCTCTTCTTACGCAATGTGGACGCTGTGCTGAATCGCTTCAGTCCTCACTTGGGAGCAGACTTGGTGACTATTAAGTTTGTGGACGTGCAGAAGGAGGCCAAGGCGAAGTTGCCAGACCTGTAAGTGCCACTCAGCTACGTCGTCCGCATCCTTGTTAAGCCAGGCGCCCGCAACGAGGTCTACTTCACGCACAAGGGCGAAGCCTACATCCGCAGAGACGCGAGCGTGGCCTTACTGCTTCCGCAAAGCATTGTGGCCCATTACACTCAGAGAGTACAGGAAGGTTCTAGTCCTAAAGTTTAGACTCCCACGCATGTACATTAATCATCCATTCAATGGAAGAGTCTGAGTTCAAGTCCCACTCTGCAGCCGACCACATGCACTGGCTGCTGTCAGCCTTCCTCTCCCTCATGCTCTTCTCTGCTGGCGCCTACATCTTGGGCACCTACTCCGAGGACCCTGTCGTTTCCTTCGGCCTATGCTCCTTTGGATACTTGCTGTCCGGTGTAATGCTGATGCTTGTGAACTGGGTGAAGCTGAGCAGGTCGCTAGGGAAACTAGCGTGGGTGACAGACAGTGCAATGTATCGAGATGGGAAGTTGGCGGCTGGTGTGGACTGGGCCATAGTGGGCAGCGCCTTCCTCTTCATTGGTCAGGTCTCTGTCCTGATGGGGTACAATGGAGACCCCAACAGTCGAGGAGTGATTAGTGTCATCATCGTGGGCACCTCCATGGCCGGAGCTATCTTGCACTACTTCCTTTACAATGAGAAGTTGACGACCTTGCAAGTGCTAGGCATGCTAGGGTCTACTCTGGGGCTGGTGATCATTTCAATCCAAAGTGGCAGTGAAGGCAAACTAACAGCCTTTCTGTACGGACTGGGCGGCATCGCAGGGTTCTGTTTGAAGAACTTGACAGCGAGGATCTGCGATGTGAAGCGACTGGATGCTGATGTGACCAATGTACTGGGAATGATAGGAATGGGAGTCATTGGTGCACTGTCCTTGGTAGGCTTCTCCCTCGCAGGCACTAACCCATTCGCTGTTAGTGGCTGGGAACCACTGCTGATGAATCTACTGGGCGGCTTCCTCAATGCCTGGGGCGCCTACTTCATCACTCTGGCGATCATGACGGGCAAGGTGGGACCTGCGGCCATCATCGGCAACAGCTTCGGAGTGGTGCAAGGTTGGCTGGAGTTCTTCTTCATGGGCATTGTCCCCAATCATGTGAAGATCGTGGGTAGTGCAGTCATTTTGGTTTCTACATGTGTTATGCTGCTAGGTGACTCACTCGTAGAGGCTCTAGGCTGCCGTAAACCAAGGGAGCAGCCACTCAAAGAGCCACTTCTACAGCAGTAGCTATTAATAGGTAGACTTTTCCAATCCTTTGCATATGTTCTGCTTATAACTAGTTCGGAAAGCAATTACTTACTTATGAGTCTGCTTCAGTCTTCCCACTATCTGCGATGTTTAGCCGGCGCAGAGAGCTCGCGGGTTGTGATTTTGGGGATTGCAGGCAGACGCTTGTCAGGACTGGAGATGCGCAGGTCGAAGCCTTCCTTAGTGTTGTGCATACTGGCCATGGAGTCTCGAGTGGAGGCCACAGAGGGTGGCAAGGAGCGCGCCCTCACATCTTGCTGGACCGGGCGAGGAGTTTGAGTGGCTTGGTCGTGCACTTTCTTGCCTGAGGGAGAGACGTAGGTGTTGAGACCGACGCGCTTTGTGTACAGACGAGAGAAGGAGCTAGGGAGAGGACGTAGCACTTTGGGCCTCGGACAGATGTGGCCGGGTTCTTGCGGAAGGCCGCAGGAGGTGCACTTCTTTGGGGAGGCGTCCTTCGCTTCCTTTTCTTTCACAGTCTTCGCGTCCTCTTTGAAGGAGCGACTGCGCAGAGCAGAAGGATCACGAGTTAGCCGCTTCTTGGCGCGCTCTCCCTTGGGACGAGGCACAGCAGGCAGCAGCTGTGCCAGCTCTTCAGGGTCGAGATTGTCCTCAGAAGGCGAGGATTCAGACCCACTGGATCCCCCCTCCCCGCAAGCAGTTTCTAGCAGTTCCTTGTTAGTTGTCAGTTGCTGTACGAACTGCTCCCGAGAAAAGTGTGCAATGGAGGAGTGCTGGTCTTCCGGCCCAGGAGACCCTGCCTCTGATAGTGGGTGTTGCGGCGGCATGAGTCCTCCATACAACAGCAAGGCTAGAGCGAGGTGTTTGCCCACCTGCTGCAACTGCTCTGTGGTCAGATGCTGGCCAGCGTGCGGGCCGAAACTCATTCCGCTGAAAGTGGCTTCCATCGTGTAGATGGCGGGGATCTTCAGCTCTCGAAACATTGTGATGCGCTGCGTAGACTCCTTGTAGGTCTGTAGATGAAAGCTACAGCCTGGGTAGGAGAAGAAAGGCGAGACTTGGGAAAGGATGTAGGGCAGGAGGCGAGAGGCAGCAGGGTCGGGAGAGGGATTGCCGTAGATGAACACATTCTTGCGACGGGAGTGGCCATGCAAGTCGCAGAGGAGCTCGAATGGACGCTCCCGAGCGAAGGCTTTGATCATGCGCTTTGCGTGGAAGACAGTGGGGTGCAGAGTCTTCGAAGGTGCTCTCCAGCGCCTATTGAGGTCTGCCCCTGCCAAGCCACAGCGGTAATTGCCGTGAATCACTCCGTCAGGATTGAGCATGGGTATGACCTTGAACACATAGCTTTCTCTCAGCAGCTGCGCCTCGGGCTCAGGCCCTGTCAGGAAGTCCAGCAGTCCCTTCATCATCCAGGAACTCACGGTTTCTCCTGGGTGCACGCGGGCGGAAAGCACGACTCCTTTCTTCACCTTGGCTCGGTCAGGGGGAGAGGCAGCTGTGATGGTTATTATTTCGCAGCGGTTGCCCATCAAGGTAGCGCAGAGTTCACGCCTGGTAACAAACTGACTGCGGAAAGGATGCAACTCAATGGCGTTGAGATCCTCGATCAAGTCACTGTATGTGTACGGGTGCGCATACGAGAAGGAAACTGTGTCGTCTGAGTAGGGGAAGGTGAAGGAAAAGGAAAGTGTGTGGTAGGACTTGCCTGTGCCCTCTTTCCTAATTCCATTCTCAGCGTACTGTATGTTGTCGCAACCCCGCTGCCACCCCACTCCCAAGAACTCATGCATGCGCTCCGACAGCACCAGCACTTTCATGCCGCTGCAGAACAGTGACCCGCCCTTGCCCAAGTTCAGAATGCTGAAACGCACTGTCTCCTTCGCTGCAGTGTTGGAGACTTTGAAGTAAAACCACTGTGTGTTGCCTTTCGAGTTAGTGTCGTTCTGAAGCAACAGGTTGTACTCGCTGTCCGACTTCTTCGACGCCATAGCCAAATTGCCACTTTCGAAGCGAGACTCGAAGACGAGTGTGCGTTCCCCAGGGGCTGGAGTGTAGGCAGGCTCTAAAGCCGCAGCGAGGGCTTTGGGCTTCTTGAGCCTGCGCAAGTCCAGCAGGTTGGAGTTGAACAGCTCCGAGACAGGACCTCTCCGATAGACCACAGGGCAGCTCTCAGCAGCCCCTCGCAGACTCACCATAGTCTTGAAGTAGAGTCGGTCGCAGGACAAGAAGGCGCCCAGGGGAGCGTAGCGGTCTTCGTCTGTGTAGCGCTTCACACGACTAAATGGGACCTACAGCAGAGAAAGGTAGCTTTTGGGAGAGTCGTCTGCGTACATGAGGCGCGGCATGAGAGGCACGGGAGGGGGGATGAGGTGGCTGATGTCGTGCACCACAAAGCGAGAGGAGGCGGGCTGTTCCCCCTCTGAGTCGGAGTCGCTAGCCATATGTCAAGTTAGTCTAACGGCTCGTCCAGGCTTCACCCACTCTCTACAGCTCGGTCACCCTCAATTTGAGATGATGCAAGAAAGCAGTTGAACGTGTTGGGGACCTGAGATAGAGAGTTGCATACTTCCAGCACTCTTGGAAGCTAGAGGCACAGCGCTATGTACACAATCTTTATATGGAAGTGAAGGCAAAGGCTTGCGAACAAAGAGCAGCTCATCCAGGCGAGCCTGTGTGCGTGGTCTGCGGACGCTATGCTGAGTACATCTGCGACTCCTCCGATACGGATATATGCAGCCTGGAGTGCAAGACTCGCCAACTAGCTCGTTCTCAGCTGCCCAAGCCAGCCCTGAGTCTGCAGGAGTTCCTTGCACCTGGACTGATGGCCAATGTCTCCCATGCACCCAGCCCTCTCGAGTTAAGTGCACTGCCCCTGGTCCGCTACTCCACTGTGGTGCACATCCAGGCCGCAGCGTCAGATAAGCGCATTCGAGCAGTACTGTTGCCCTTGCTACAGCGAGTGATAGCCACAGGACAACGACTGCTAGTTCTCGTACGATCGAAGGCTGTGGGGTTGGCTGTGGAGGTGCAGGCCAAGCGGTACAGTGCAGGACTTCCAGACCTGCGGACAGCGCTGCTGGTAGCAGGCATGCCATTGCCTTGCCAAGTAAGTGGCCAAGTCGGTGCATCGTCTGAAGGCTTCGCCTCTAGTGCTAGTGGGCACTCCGTCTCGCGTGTTTCGGGCACTCAGCCATCTCGGCACTCCGCTTCCTTGCCAGTTACTGTGGCTGGAAGAGGCAAATGCGCTCTTGCGGCGGAAAGGACGGAATGAGGTTCTCAGAATGCTCAGTGAAATCGAAGGAGAGCCGGCAATCGGACCCCTGCAGCGCTTCGACCGTTTACAGGGTCTGGTAGTCACTTATAGTCGTGCAACTAGAGATGTGGCAATAGTGACCGAACGCTTGCCTGTGCCCCAATTACTTGAGGAACTACCCTCGCAAATCAGTCCTGAGAGCCTTAACAGAGCCGACATAGAGAAGGATAGTTAACTTCACAATAGGTAGCAGTGTGAACCGTAACTTCGAGAATTTGCTAATTGAGGGGAACATTAACGCCTACTACTCCTTAGATTTTCAGATATAAAAAGGTTGTTTAGTGCAAAGAAGGGATTTGAGCCGTGTTTCAGACTGCAAATAGGCCTGTGACCTCTTCTCTCAGTGTTATTTATGGCTTGGTTCCTGGGAGTAGATTGGCCTTCCTCTATTCTGACCATAATTTCCAGTTTTCCCTGCTTTTGTCTCTGTTTGCGCTACATTCACCCAATCTATCCCAAAATTGAATGGTTTTGCGATGCTTTCCATTAATAAATAGCCATTAATCGCCACAAATCTGCTAAAATTCACATACAATGTAGCCTGAAATCCATTCGTCTCCCTCCCTTTCACAGACTCAATTAGACTTTACAAGTCTCTCCAAATTCGCCAATCCAGTGACAGAAACAGCCTTAATTGTCTGCAAAGTAGATTACCACAGGAAGGGTCACTAGTACGCGTATTTCTACAGTGTTGCATGTGGATGGACCTATGCAGGGGTATTGGTCCCAGTGAGGGTGCGGGAATTTGATCAGAATAAAGGAGTCAATTGCAGTAAAGAAGGCGTTTGGAAGGAAACATCGGAGAGTGTGAGCAAGGAAAAGTGCACACTGAGGTCAAAACCGTGGCTTCCCAGTGTGTTTCCAGCTGAATCTAAGCCTTTACAACACCCTCCACAGGTATGAAAGCCGCTGTAAACGGCAGGATTCAGGTGTAGTGAAAAGTG